>JGI24024J18818_10000079_pt1 | contig 26993 bp, 27 predicted proteins | sample Cruoilmetagenom2_FD_18818 | JGI IMG/M metagenome (IMG submission 18818) | reverse complement strand
CGTAACGAAAGTGAACGCACAGGTGGCCCCGAAAGTGAGAATCCCCGGAGGCTGAGCCCCCATCCGTAGGGCGAAGGCAGCATGGGTAACCGAAAACTGGCTGATACGGTTGTTCACTCTGGCGGGGGTGGTAGCGGCAGCACGGTGGCAAGGGCATAACGAGCAACTGGAGAAGCCCTCCTCGTCCCAGGGAGAAATCACTGGAGCAAGGTAGGTTCTATAACCGTGAACAGCGGGAAATGAGCCGAAAGGCGAGAGGGTGGCGGATGGGTCCGTATTAGCAATGAACCGGGGTAANGCCCGGGGAGCGAAGGGACCCTGCTGTTAACAATCTTCCGACAACACTGGGAGGCAGGGGCGAGATGATAAAGNCGCCCATTAGTCTGCAGGACCTGAGAAGGAAGATATACCTGAAGGCGAAGTCTGATAAGACATGGCGGTTTTGGGGATTGTATGTTCATGTCTGTAAAATGGAAACGCTTCAGCGGGCCTATAACGATGCCGAGGTAAATGGAGGTGCACCGGGAATCGATGGTGTGACGTTTGCCGACATCGAAAAGGCAGGTGTGAGCGTTTTTCTCGAACAGATTCAAAATGAACTGATCTCTGAAACATACCGGCCCATGCGAAATCGTATCAAAGAAATTCCTAAAGACAATGGCAAGGTCAGAGTCTTAGGTATTCCGGTGATTCGAGACCGCGTGGTTCAAGGGGCTCTCAAGCTGATCTTAGAGCCGATTTTTGAAGCTGATTTTCAAGAAGGGTCATATGGATATCGTCCTAAGCGAACCGCTCATGCAGCGATAGATCGTGTGGCTGAAGCAGTTGTCCAGAATAAAACCCGTGTCATCGATTTAGACCTTAAGGCCTATTTTGACAATGTTCGTCATGATGTTTTGTTGAATAAAGTGGCCGAACGGGTCAATGATGATAAGGTAATGCGATTGTTGAACCTGATTTTGAAAGCTGGCGGCAAGCGGGGCGTTCCTCAAGGTGGCGTGATCTCACCGTTGCTCAGTAACATCTATTTCAACGAGGTAGATAAGATGCTGGAGCGAGCGAAAAAGGTTACCCGCTGCGGCAGATTCACTTATATTGAATATGCCCGCTTTGCAGATGATCTGGTGGTCCTGATTGATGGCTTCAGAAAGTGGGAGTGGCTTTCAAAGGCCGCTTATAAACGGCTTGTGGAGGAGTTTGAGAAGCTTGATGTCCAAATGAATCAGGAAAAGACCCGAATAGTGGATTTAAGCCGAGATGAAACCTTTAGCTTTCTGGGATTTGACTATCGGCGTGTTAAAACACGTCGTGGTGTATGGGGAGTCAGGGTTACACCTCGGATGAAGGCACGGACTGCCTTGTTGCGAGAGCTCAAAGATGTGTTCCGGCGTCATCAATCCCAACCAGTCGATCGGGTGATATATTTAATCAACCCGATTTTAAGGGGTTGGGTAAACTATTTTCGGGTCGGTAACTCCAGCGAGTGCTTTGGATACATCAAGGACTGGGTGGAGAAAAAGATCAGGCGACATCTAATGCATGCCGGAAAACGTCGTGGCTTCGGCTGGAAGAGATGGAGTAGGGCCTGGTTTTACGATACTCTGGGATTGTTTAATGATTATGGAGTTCGTTACTATCAAGTCTGAAAGTGCTGCCAGCCTGATAGGTCATATAAACTTTTAGATGAAGTTAACAGAGTAAGCGTAGTGCGGGAAATCCGCATGCTGCGTTTGACGAGGCGGGAACTGGAAACGGACCTACGTGGCACCGCGCCAGTTCTCGACCCTACCTGAGGGGGACTGGAGGTGAAATTCCTCCGGTCTACCCGACATAAAGGTTTTGAACCAAATTCCATCACCCCAAAGATATGGTATTGTTAATCAAGCGGCAGTGGTGACTTCAAACTACAGGGCATGCCTACCTGACATTTGGCGCAGACATCAGTGGTGTCCGGAAGACCATCCGGCTCCATTAATAGATGATAGTTCTCCCGCAAACGGGCGTAGCAGCCTGCCCGGTTCATGCCGTCCTCGGACAAGGCTTCGATGGGGCAGGCCTTGATACACTTGCCGCACTTCTTGCCGGCTTTGACCAGGCAGAGCTCATCGGCAGTGACCAGGGGATGGTCCCCCAAGTCCAGATCCGTGACCAGGCTGCCCATGCGGCCGCTGCACCCGGCCGGAGTGATGAACTGGCAGTTGGTTCCGTAGCGGCCCAGGCCGATCAAGTGTCCCAGGTGCTTGTGGGACCACAGGCTTACCAGCCGTTCCTTGTCGAAGTTGTGTGTGGCTGGGGTGAGGGCCGCCTTTCCCCCGGCATCTTCGATCATGACCTTCATGGCACTGCCGGCGCGATCAATCATGTCGTTAGTGGAGGGATAGGCTCGGCCCCAGCTTAGGGAGGGGCGTTTGCCGCCGGTGTTGTCCATTTGGATGTGACGCTTAAAGGGAATGAACCAGACCACCACCGTCTTGGCACCAGGCAAAAGGTCCTGGGGAAGGGCGTGATCCGGTACGGTGATTTCTTTCAAACGCTGGAACCGATCGTCGGTCAGGGCACAGGCCATGATAGGTTCCCGCCAGATGGCAATTTGGTTGTACTTCTCAGGGTAGGTGGCTACGTAGTCGATGAGCCATTGGGAAAGATCGTTGAAGGTCATGTTTGTGTTCCTTATATAGCGTTGATTTTTAGATTTTATGAAGAATCCCACATATTGTGGTTCGCATATAATAAAAAAAATACAGACCGAATGAGCTATTACACGAAAATTTATGCAAATGAACTTTTCATAAGAGTTGCGCGTACGCACTCGTATTTTTACTTAGAATGCAGCACTTTCAGCTTGGCATCAATCAGCTGGTTTTGTGAAAGGCGCAATAGATTCTTTAGCTTGTTCATCAGGTAGTGTTCATGCTGGTCCATTTTCCCATCTACAAAGACAATCCGCCATAGAGTTTCGATGATCTCAATTTTTTCCTGGTTTGAATAGTTCGCGTTTATCAGCCGGGCGAACTGCCACAGATCAAGACTATCATCCAATTCTTTTTCGGCTTCTGAAAGCAGGTCTTCGGCGTGCTCGCGGGACAGACCGTATTTATCTTTCAGAATTAACAGTAGAGCTTCCAGCTCATCCTGGCTGAAAGTTTCATCAATACGTGCTATCTCCACCAGCAGGGCACAGGTCGCCACCCGTATGTCGTGATCCGTTGAGCTGTCTTTTGATTCGGTTTCCTCCGCCAGAACCTTTCCGAAAAACCGCTTCATCCTATTCAACATGTAAGCATCTCCTATTATTAAGAAAAATGCCCATCGATCCAACTTTATCGATGGGCATTTTGGTTTTTGTATCCGGTGAAGGCGTTGGTCTATTTAATTGCCGACGGGCTACAGAGATGATGCTCTTCCATGGCAATCCGGCCGCAGCCGTCGCACACAAACTTCATCTCCGCCAATTTGTCCTTACACATATGCTTAGACTCAACCTCGGGTGTACCGCAGAAACTGCATTTCTGAGCGTCTCCGCATGGATTACAAAGGTGACCAGGTGCTTTGGCTACGGCACCGCAATTTTGACAAGTATACGCCATATTATTACTCCTTTCTGATCGTCAAACCAATTGATCAGATTGTGGTTAAGACTATATTTTTTAATATGTAGCTCAAAATCTGAAAGTCAACACCATGGAAAGCTTGTACCGAACCCGGTATACCCCGTAATCGATGCGGATGATAGTAAAATCGATTTTAGAGCCTTTATAAAAAACTATTTGGATTTTACCTATTGCTTTATAAAGCTACTAATAAAACGATCAGGTAATGAACCCATAATCTCTCGGGTTTTACCGTATTTACATTCCGTGTCTGGTATCAATCGAACTCAAAGAATCCCAGCTGAGTATTTGCCGCCTTCAACATATTATTGGATTTCTCAAAATTCTCCACATTTTTAAGGCAACACTTTCCCTGTACCGGTCAAAAAATGGTCACAATCAATAAAAATGGGATTAGCTGATGTTGGCTAAGCCCCTAAATATATTGACAGATGGTGCATGATTTTGTCCTGTGACCTCTACACTCCAGATCCATTGCCGTCTCAATCGGAAAATATGGTCAGCGGGGTGATGAGATGTTGGAATTTTGTATTGAAGTTCTATATTGNTGTGTTAGGGTTGGGTTAAACAGGTTGTATTCATGAAAATTATTATAATTGAATAGATTTCATTGCTTGAAAACGATAAAGAGATATTATCGGGTCGATCGTTCTCAGATTGCTTATATTCGGTTTACTTTAGAGGCGTACGAAGGGTTGGCCAGTGTCACCACCCTGGATCCTTTTCTGGGGCTAATCCGGTTGACGATCGCTCCGGGCTGCGGGCCTGAGGTCGATGCCATCATCAAAGATTTGAAACGAGAAATCCTGATTGAGCCCGCAGCACTTGATAAAAACCGAAGCTGGTCAAAGGGCGAAAATTGATGTCCACAAAAAAAGTGTTCATACAGACCATCGGGTGTCAGATGAATGTTTACGATTCCGAACGAATCGGAGACTTGATGGTCCGGTCCGGTTATGGTGTTGTGGATTCGGCTGATCAGGCCGATCTGATCATTGTGAACACTTGCGCCATCCGGGATAAAGCCGAGCAGAAACTGTACAGCCTGCTCGGTCGTCTGGCGCCGCTAAAACAACAAAATCCCGATACGATTCTGGCGGTGGGGGGATGTGTGGCCCAGCAGGAAGGCGCAACCATGCTTTCACGGGTACCTTGTCTGGATCTGGTTTTCGGCACGGATGCCCTGAACCGGTTGCCGACCCTGGTAGACAGAGTTGCATTGAAGAAGGCCCGGATCGTCGATGTGGGCCCCCGTGTGTCCGGCGAAAATCATCAGAATCCCAGGACACTGAAGAGTGGAGAGGGTGTCAGCCGATTTGTTACGATCATGCGGGGATGTGATAATTATTGTACCTATTGCGTGGTTCCTTTTGTGCGCGGCCGGGAAACGAGTCGACCACCAGAACAGATCATAAAGGAAATCGAGGTGCGGGTTGCAGCCGGCGCCCGGGAAGTGACCCTTTTGGGACAAAATGTAAACAGTTACGGGAACAAGGAAGGATTGGTCTCTTTTCCCGACCTGCTGACACGGGTTAACAAGGTGAGTGGATTGGAACGGATTCGTTTTACCACCTCTCATCCCAAAGATCTGTCCGAGGAACTGATCGCGGCGTTTGGCCGACTGGAAAAGCTGTGCCGTCATATCCATCTTCCCGTCCAGTCCGGTTCTGATAAGATTCTGCATCGCATGAATCGAAAATACACCCGCACCCATTTTGAGGAGCGGGTGGCCCGACTTCGGGCGGATTATCCGGATATCGCCATTACATCGGATATTATCGTCGGGTTTCCTGGTGAAACGGAGTCGGATTTTCAAATGACCCTGGATCTGATCCGGGGCATCCGCTTCGATAGCCTCTTTGCCTTCAAGTATTCCGACCGTCCCAATGCCGCGGCCGCCCAATTTAAAGATAAAATACCGGCAAAGGAAAAATCCCGTAGGCTTCAAGCCCTGCTTGACCTGCAGCAACAAATCACGCTTGAGAAAAACAAGGCCCTGATCGGGACCAGACAGTTTATTCTGGTGGAAGGGTTCAGCAAAATATCCGCAACCAAAGAAGTCCAATGGAGCGGGAGGACATCGACCAATAAAATTGTCAATTTTCGAGACGACCCGGTTCGAGACGATCAGCCCCGACAACCCGGTGGAAACGATTTGACCGGAAAACTGATCACGGTCGTTATCAAGAATGGTTTTTTTCATTCTCTCTTGGGAACGTCCGTTATCAAATCACCCATTCACGTAAGACGGAAAGGAGTTCAAAGCCGTGCTGCATAGAGCAATTATCGCCGGATTAACCATGGATTCGGAGTCGAATACACCGATTATTATCTTAAAATCCGAAAAGACCGATCAGGCTGTTCCCATCTGGATCGGACTGCTGGAAGCCACCTCCATCGCATCGGCCCTGAAAAAGGTAAGTTTCGATCGGCCCATGACCCACGATCTGTTTAAAAATCTGGGCGATCGATTGGATATTGCCGTATCCAAAGTCGAGGTCTGTGATATCATGGACAATACTTATTTCGCACGGATCCATTTTCTTTCCAAAGATGAAACATTTAGCATAGACGCCCGGCCCAGCGATGCCATCGCCATTGCGTTGCGGTTTGATGCGCCCATATTTCTGGATGACAAGGTGATCGAAAAATCCCAGATGACCATGGGTGGAAAGCCCGAAGTGGTGGACCAAAGCGAGGATGGAAAAAAGTGGGCCGAATATCTGGAAAACCTGGATCCGGAGGATTTCGGTAAAGTTTAATACATGATGAAATCATTAAAGCCTGGTGAATGATATTTGCGCGAGACCTCGGGGACGATATCCGTTTCAGCTTGAGGTATTGCGTATCCCTTTTTGATCGTCAATAACTGAATTCAGGATCGCTTCAAGACCGGTCGACGGTTCAAATCCGATCAAGCGCCGGATTTTATCGATTCCTGGTNCCCGCCGCTGCATATCTTCAAAATCTTTCCCGAAGGCTTTTTTATACGGGACAAGCTCAATCGCTGAGTCGGACCCGGTCAGGGCCTTGATTTTTTCGGCCAGCTTGAAAATGGATATTTCTTCGGTTCCGCCGATATTAATGACTTCACCCAGGGTATCTTGATGGTCCATGAGCGTCATGAGTGCGTCGACCACATCTTTTACATAAGTAAAGGTTCGCGTCTGGGTGCCATCGCCATAAACGGTCATCGGTTCGTTGGCCAGCGCCTGGGAAACGAACCGGGGAATCACCATGCCGTAGGCCCCGGTCTGCCGGGGACCCACCGTGTTAAATAATCGCGCAATGATGACCGGGAGTCCATTGGTGCGGTGATATGCCAGGGCGGTGAACTCATCCATCAGCTTGGAAGCGGCGTAGCTCCAACGAAATTTGCTGGAAGGGCCGTATATGATATTATCCGTTTCGACGAGAGGGGCATGAAGGTGTTTTCCGTATACTTCGGAAGTGGAAGCGATGAGCACTCGCTTTTTGAATTTATTACAAAGCGCTAAAATGCTCTCCGTTCCCTGGATATTGGTGCGGATCGATTCCAGTGGATTTTCAAGGATGTAGCGAACGCCAACCGCTGCAGCCAGATGAAACACAACATCGCAGGTTCCCGTCAACTCCAGGACCGGCTCCCGGTTTAAAATGGAATCGATATGGACAAAAAGCCGATCTTTAAATCGGTGGTCGGATTGCAAGGGTTTGATGTTACCCATGGAGCCTGTGGAAAGATTATCGATGATGTACACATCATCTCCCCGTTTCAGGCAGGCCTCGGCCAGATGGGAGCCGATGAACCCGGCCCCGCCGGTTATCAGTACGCGCATTTTATTCGTTTCCCCTATGGATACATTCTTTATATTTAGAAAAATTCAATAGTTACGAGTGTAGTTTTGACCAGTACATTAAATAATGGATTCACGGCCAATGTATTAACATCCCGATCTATAGGACGGTTAATCATAAAGATCAATGGGATTCGGATTCATGCGTATCGTCTTTTAAAAACAAGCAGTGATATTCCGATTCGGAAAGATGTTGTTTGAGCAGGTGCGAAATACTGAAAAACAGATCTTCCAGCGCCTTATCGCTCAAACGGGGAATCAGCGTTGCCAGGAGAGCATCATCCGATAGTTTTTGCAGATAATAAATAACGGTTTTTTCGTTGGTCGTCCGGTCCAGGCCGAATCCGACAAGGCCATCGTATTCTTCCACAAATCGGTGAGAGTGGCGTTGCATCGTTTTATTTTTCATAGGTCTCTCCGTTGAAATCAGTTGGTTAGGGCTTTTTAACCGGGAACCGTGAACGATGAACCGAATAGCATAGATAAAAGAAACAAGGGTAAAGGTCAAGATTTCGCCCTGCTAACGTCATTGCCGAGGCCTTAACCTTTAAAGAAACAGCAATGACGTTAGCAGAGCGGAAAAATATTATACCAAGCCCCTTGACATAGGCCGAATCAGGCTATATTAAAAGAATGAAAAGAAAAATAAGCAACCTCTGATCGGAACGGATACCGTACCTCAGAAATAAATAATCACGATATAACTAAATTCCCCCAAACCGGCAATCCAAGAGTGATTTCAAAATAAAATTCTTATTCAATTTTATGCATGCCCGTGTATATCGTTTAGGTTGACCATATCACGTTTGAGCTTGATTCAGGAGATCGGTTATTTTCACCCGCATGTAATTTTACCAGAGGGCATTAGCGACAGCTGGTTTGGGAAATTCACTTGCCCGATCGAAAAGTATAGAATTAAAAACAGGAGACCCACGCATGAACATTGTTGAGTTAAAAGAAAAGAACATTAAAGAGCTGGCCCAGCTTGCCAAGAAATTAAAAATCGACGGGGCCGCCGGCATGCGCAAACAGGAACTTATATTCGCCCTTTTGCAAAAACAGATCGAAACGAACGGAATGATTTACGGTGAAGGGACGCTGGAGATATTGCCGGATGGTTTTGGTTTTTTGCGGGCACCCAACTCCAACTATCTGCCGGGACCGGACGATATTTACGTTTCGCCGTCTCAGATTCGACGGTTTAACCTGCGCACCGGAGATACGGTATCCGGTCAAATCCGGCAGCCGAAGGAATCCGAGCGTTACTTTGCGTTATTAAAAGTGGAAGCGGTTAACTACGAGGATCCCGATAATGCCCGGGACAAGATTCTTTTTGATAATCTCACGCCACTTTACCCGGATCGGAAAACCAATCTTGAAACCGATCCCGAAAATTTTTCCACCCGCGTCATGGACCTGATGATTCCCATCGGTTTTGGGCAGCGGGCGCTGATCGTATCGCCCCCACGATCCGGAAAAACCATGCTGCTGCAGCATATTGCCAATGCCATCATCGAGAGCCATAAGCAAGTCGTTCCGTTTGTCTTGCTAATCGATGAACGGCCCGAGGAAGTAACCGATATGGAGCGGACGGTAGATGCGGAGGTGATCAGCTCCACTTTCGACGAACCGGCCGAAAGACATGTCCAGGTGGCCGAAATGGTGATCGAGAAGGCCAAACGGCTGGTAGAGCACAAAAAGGACGTGGTCATCCTGCTGGACAGCATCACCCGTCTGGCCAGGGCCTACAACTCAGTCATGCCGCCGAGTGGAAAAATTCTGTCAGGTGGTGTGGATTCCAATGCCTTGCAGCGGCCGAAACGGTTTTTCGGTGCGGCCAGGAATATTGAAGAGGGTGGCAGCCTGACGATCATTGCCACCGCCCTAATCGATACGGGCAGTCGAATGGATGAAGTGATATTCGAAGAGTTCAAAGGAACGGGCAATATGGAGATCGTGCTGGATCGGAGACTGGCGGACAAACGGGTGTTTCCGGCGTTTGATATTAAAAAGTCGGGTACCCGGAAGGAGGAATTACTGATCGACGAGCTTGTTCTCAACCGGGTCTGGATTTTAAGAAAGCTCCTGTCGTCCTTGAATCCCGTGGATGCCATGGAGTTTCTGCTTGAAAAGATGCATGCGACCGGGACCAATAGTGAATTCCTCGATTCGATGAATACCTAAGGATCATCTGATCAACCATTATGTCTTGACAGGTGAAGACAAATTTAAATAAAATTATAAAATTGATTAAAAACGACATTGATTATCTTGACGGAGGAAAGATGAAAGCTAAAATTCACCCGGACTATTATGATACGTCCGTTACCTGTGCCTGCGGCAATGTCATCGAAGTAGGCTCCACCAAAAAGGATATCCGCGTTGAAATCTGCTCCAAGTGCCATCCGTTTTTTACCGGTAAACAAAAACTGCTAGACTCGGCCGGCCGTATCGAGCGGTTTAGAAAAAAATACGCCAAGTTTCAAAAAGAGTCCTAATAGTTATTTCCCCGGCTGATAGCGCCTGTTTTCGATCGCATCAGCCGGTTTTTTATTTTCAACCTGAATTGAGCAATTTTTTGCGAAGCTATGTGCTCAATAGATGAGTGCGGAGCGAGTTAAAAATCGCTCAATTCAGGTTCTAATCAAGGGTTTACCTAACACGTCGTTATGTTTGAGAAATTAAAAGGTGTGGAAGATCGATTCGTAAAGATCGAAACACGCATGAGCGATCCGAAGATCGTTCAGGATCGAATGGCCTACGAAACGTATAGCCGGGAACATGCCGAGCTGGCCCCCGTTGTGGATGTCTACCGGGCGTTTTTACAAACCCAGAGGGACTTGGCCGACAGCAAGGATCTGTTGAACGAAGACGATGAAGAGATGCGTGCTTTGGCGCGGGAAGAGATCATGCATCTCGAAAAAGAAGCCTTGCGTCTGACGGAAGCGCTTAAAAAACATCTGGTGCCCAAAGACCCGAACGCTGATAAGAATGTAATTGTAGAAGTGCGGGCAGGCACCGGAGGCGATGAAGCCGCGTTGTTTGCCGCCGATCTGTTTCGGATGTATACCCGTTATGCTGAAAATATGAATTGGAAAGTGGAATTAATGGGTGCCAGTTCCACCGGTGTGGGCGGTTTTAAGGAAGTCGTCGTGATGATTCACGGTAAGGGCGCCTACAGCCGATTCAAATTCGAAAGCGGTACCCATCGTGTTCAACGGGTGCCGGTTACCGAAGCGCAGGGGCGGATTCACACCTCTGCCGTTACCGTTGCGGTCTTGCCGGAAGCAGAAGAAGTGGATATCCATATCGACCCCGGTGATATCAAAGTGGATGTGTATCGCTCGACCGGTCCCGGCGGTCAGAGCGTCAATACCACCGATTCGGCTGTCCGCATTACCCATTTGCCATCCGGCCTGGTCGTGACCTGCCAGGATGAAAAATCGCAGATCAAGAACCGGGCCAAAGCCACGAAAGTGCTTAGGGCGCGGCTTTTGGATCAAAAGATCCGGGAGGAAAACGAAAAACGGGCCTCGGAGCGAAAGAGCCAGGTGGGCACCGGCGATCGCAGCGGCCGGATTCGAACATATAATTTTCCCCAGGGACGGGTGACCGATCATCGTATCGGTCTGACCCTGTATAAACTCGATCAAATTCTTCAGGGCGATATCGATCAAGTCATTGATCCTCTGGTTGCCCATCACCAGGCCCAGGCACTGCAGCATTCCGGATCAGATGAAGACCGGACCCAGCCATCCGCCTGATGACTGGACCATCCTGGCGCTGGTTCAATGGACCACTGCCTATTTCAAGTCCCACCGGATTGACAGCCCCCGATCCACGGCCGAAATCCTACTGGCCCATGCACTGGAAATGTCGCGGATCGAACTTTATTTAAAATACGACCAGCCCCTCAATCGGGCTGAACTCGCCCGGTACAAGGAAATGATTCGACGCCGGATCCGAAGAGAACCGGTGGCCTATATCGTTGGCGAAAAAGAGTTCTGGTCGCTGCCGCTAACCGTCACCCGGCATGTATTGATTCCCCGCCCGGAAACCGAATGCCTGGTTGAACAGGCCCTGGACGACATACCCGAACAACCGGTTGACCGGCCGTTTCGCATTCTGGAATTGGGAACGGGGTCCGGTGCGATCGTATGTGCGCTTTCCTCTCAACGTCCCGGCCATCTTTATTTTGCTTTGGATATAAGCCTTGAAGCGATTACAATCGCTCGCCGGAACGTGATTCGGCACGGGCTGGAACCGTCGGTCGGGTTTATTTGCGGTGATTTGTTTTCGGCGCTTGAACACTATACAGCCCGGTTCGACATCATTGTTTCCAATCCGCCGTATATCGCTTCGGACGAAATCGATCGTTTGCAGCCGGAAATCGTTCGCTATGAGCCCCGATGGGCCTTGGATGGCGGACCGAATGGTCTGGTCGTACTGGATCGGATCATCCGGACAGCTCCCGATTACCTTCGGCCGGACGGGGTGCTTATCCTGGAAATCGGCCATGACCAGTTTAAGGCGGTTCGTGCGATTGCTACGGATGGCAACGGCTACGATGACATATCGGTTAAAAAAGATTTCAGTGGATTTCACCGGGTGGTGCGGATGGTTAGGGCCACCGAAAACAAATAAGTATAATTTATTAAAAAAAATATTGCACCGTACACAATGAGTTGTTAATATCTTTTGGTTTATAATTCACACGCCTTTAAGATTTCCTGTACCGGGTGCTCCACCAAGTAGCGGGGTCGGACCAGGGTGAAAGAAGGCGGAGGTAACGTAAAACCCAAAATGTTAAGGAGATAGTATCGATGGCGTCAAACATCACAATGAAAGAATTGCTCGAGTCAGGGGTTCATTTCGGTCATCAGACCAAGCGTTGGAATCCGAAGATGAAACCGTATATCTTCGGTGCCCGGAATGGAATTTATATCGTTGATCTGCAAAAAACCGTGCACATGTTCAACACGGCCTACAATTTCATCTTGAATATGGTTTCCGAGGGAGGGTCGGTGCTTTTTGTCGGAACAAAAAAGCAGGCCCGGGATTCTATTTACGAGGAGGCCAACCGGAGCGAGATGTTTTATGTTCATAATCGCTGGTTGGGCGGAATGATGACGAATTTTCAAACCATCAAAAAGAGCATAAACCGATTAAACCATTTAAATGATATTGAAAACGACGGATCCATTAATCTTTATCCCAAGAAGGAAAGGCTGCAGCTGGGCAAGGAGCGGCAAAAACTAGATGCCAATCTTGGCGGTATCCGCAATATGAAGCGGGTACCCGGGGCGGTATTTATCGTCGATCCGAAGAATGAAAATATTGCCGTACGCGAAGCCCGGCGATTGAATATTCCCATCGTCGCCATCGTGGACACCAATTGCGATCCGGATCTAATCGATTATATTATTCCCGGTAACGATGATGCGATCCGCGCGATTCGATTGATTACTTCCCGAATTGCCGATGCATGTATCAAGGGCAGGGAACGCCTGGTCGAAAAAGAACAGGCGGCAACGGACAAAGCGGCTGAAGAGGAAAAAAGTGAAGCTGCTTCAGTAAGCGCCGAACTCAAGCCCGGTGAACGTAAAGTCATTTCAGACGGGGGGAAAGGTCCGGTCGTTGAAGTGATCAAGCGAACCGCTTCCCTGCCGGCCGAAAAGCCTGAATCGGAACCAGATGAGAAAACCGCCGAATCGACCCCCGAAGCATCACCATCGGAGTAAAAATAAACCGTTGAATTCAGCCGATACGTATTTATCGGTGTTGTATAGAAATCAGGAGAGAAGAAAATGCCAGAAATCAGTGCCACCATGGTAAAACAATTAAGAGAGAAATCCGGGGCCGGTATGATGGACTGCAAAAAGGCCTTGATCGAAAGCAGGGGTGATATCGATAAAGCCGTCGAGTACCTACGTAAGAAAGGGATCGCCACGGCCCAGAAGAGAGCTGGCCGGTCCCTATCCGAGGGAACGATACAGACCTATATCCACATGGGAGGCAAGCTGGGGGCCATGGTCGAAGTGGGGTGCGAGACCGATTTTGTGGCAAAAAACGAGGATTTCGTGGCGTTCGCCAAAAACATCGCCATGCACATTGCCGCCACCAATCCGGTGGGAATTGCACCGGAAGATGTTTCTCAGGAAACCATCGACAAAGAATTGGACATTTACAAAAGCCAGGCCCTGGAGATGGGCAAACCGCAAAAAATTGTCGATAAGATCGCCGAAGGCAAACTGAATAAATTTTTTAAAGACAATTGCCTGATGCAGCAGCCCTTTGTAAAAGATCCCGAAAAATCGGTAGCGGACCTGTTAAACGAAATGATCGCTAAAATCGGCGAGAATCTTTCTATTAAGCGGTTTGTCCGCTTTCAAGTGGGAGAATGATACCCCCCGTGCCTGCTCCTCAATACAATCGAATCATGCTCAAATTGAGTGGTGAAGCCCTGATGGGCGATCAGGATTTCGGGATTGATACGGACACCATCCGATATGTCGCCAATGAAGTTAAAAGCGCCTGCGATCTGGGTATTCAGGTGGCCCTGGTTGTGGGGGGAGGCAATATTTTTCGGGGGATTGCCGCCAGTTCTTCCGGCATGGACCGGGCATCCGCCGATCACATGGGAATGCTGGCCACGGTGATCAACAGTCTGGCACTTCAGGATGCACTCGAGCAAGAGGGCATGACCACGCGTGTGCAGACCGCCATATCCATGCACGAAGTGGCCGAGCCCTTCATTTTACGCCGGGCGATACGCCATCTTGAAAGAGATCGCGTGGTGATTTTCGCGGCCGGTACGGGTAATCCCTATTTTACCACCGATACGGCCGCCGCCCTTCGGGCCAATGAAATTCATGCCGACGTTTTTTTAAAAGCGACCAAAGTGGATGGTTTGTACGATAAAGATCCGGTAAAGCATGCGGATGCAACCCTTATCCGGAAGATTACGTATATGGAAGTACTCGAAAAGCAGTTGAAGGTCATGGACCTGACCGCCATCTCCCTGTCCATGGAAAACAGGTTGCCGCTGGTGGTTTTTAATTTAAATACGAGCGGTAATATCCGTCGGGTCGTTTGTGGTGAAGATGTGGGCACGCGGATTAATAACGGATAACGAGAAATGAAGCAGCGAGGATTAGTCCAATGTTAAACGACCTTTATCAGGAAACCAGGATTGATATGGACAAGGCTGTACATTCATTAAATAAGGAGTTGGATCGCGTGCGGACGGGTCGGGCCTCCCTGTCACTTCTAGATGGTATCCGGGTCGATTATTACGGGACCCTGACGCCGTTGAACCAGATGGCCTCACTGGCCGTTCCGGAGAGTCGCTTGATTACCATTCAACCCTGGGATGCTTCCGTGATCAAAGCTATCGAGAAAGCCATCCTGGCATCGGACCTGGGTTTGACGCCATCCTCGGACGGCAAGTTGATTCGCATCGCCATTCCTCCCCTGACCGAAGAACGGCGCAAGGAATTGGTCAAACTGGTCCATAAGATCTGCGAGGACCATAAAATTGGTGTGCGGAACGTTCGCCGGGACTCCAATGAAATGATCAAGGGTTTTAAAAATGATAGCGACATTTCCGAGGACGACGCTTTCAAGGCCCAGGATCAAGTCCAGAAAATCACCGATGATTACATTCGGATGATCGACGATATCTACAAGGAAAAAGAGAAAGAAATTCTTGAATTCTAAACCCGTATCCATCCCCCTGACCCCGCTACACACCGATCGGTTACCCCTTCCCACCCATGTGGCCATCATCATGGACGGCAACGGCCGGTGGGCGAAAAAGCGATCGTGGCGGCGTATCCAGGGACATGAACAAGGGGCCGAAACGGTGCGTGTCATCGTTCGTGCCAGCCGGGAAGCGGGTATTCGGGTATTGACGCTTTACGCCTTTTCCACCGAAAATTGGCAACGCCCCGAAAAAGAGGTGAAGGTGCTAATGCACCTTTTAAAAAAGTTCTTAAAGGCGGAGGAAAAAGAACTGTTGGAAAATAACATCCGCCTGGATGCCATCGGCCAGATTCACCGTCTGCCTGAAGATGTGGTAGACGTGCTGGATCGGGTCCGCCGTCGCACCGCCGCCAATGAAGGCATGCGTCTCAACCTGGCCTTGAGCTATGGCGCCCGCAGTGAGATTGTTCGCATGGTTCGACGCTTGGCGGAAAAGATCCGCGACGGGAAACTGACGCCCGAAGATATCGACGAAACGGCTTTGTCGGACCATCTGTATACGGCCGGCCTGCCCGATCCGGATGTGTTGATTCGTACCAGTGGCGAGATGCGAATCAGCAATTTTCTGCTGTGGCAGATCGCCTATAGTGAGATCTTTGTAACAGATACGCTATGGCCGGATTTTACCAAAGAGGAATACCTGTCTATTTTAGATGCATACCGGCGGCGGGAGCGCCGTTTCGGTAAAACGACTTAAATTTTTCGTCTTCCTTGAACTTGAATCCCGCCATCGGCGGGAACATTTTTTCAAAGGTCTTGGTACATGCATTTAACCCGCTGGGTCACCGGCCTGATTGCCGCACCACTGCTCATCCTTCTCATTGTGGTAGGCAGTATTCAACACTTCGCTCTCTTCGTCGCGGCCGCCACGATTGCGGCCCTCTGGGAGTATAACCGGATCGTTTTTCACCTTTCTCCCAAGGGGAAAGCCCTTTTGTATTTCCTGCCAGAATATGCTTTTGGTGCCCTTACGGTCCTGGCCGCCGGTACCGCCTCGCCGGAATGGGTGTTATTCACCGTTTTCGCGAGCCTGATCGGTTTTGGATCCTATTCCCTGTTTCGGTTTAAAGCGGACCCACAAGTGGCGGGGATGGTTGCCGGCCAGATTGAGGGGATCGTTTATATCGCTCTGCCGCTTGCCCTGATTGTCCTGATTCGAACCGGGGAGGCCGGGACATTCTGGATTCTGGCACTCCTTGGGATTATCTTTGCCGGTGATACCGCCGCCTATTATACCGGATCGTATCTGGGAAAACATAAACTCTGTCCGTCGGTGAGCCCCAAAAAGACCATCGAGGGGTCTCTCGGCGGTTTGGCCGCGAATTTTCTGGTCGGATTTATTTTGAAATTATTTTTTCTTCCACAGGTCGGTTGGGGGAGCATGTTGTTTATGTGCGTCCTTTTAGGTGCCGTTGGTCAGGTTGGGGACCTGTTTGAATCCGTACTGAAACGGACTGCCGATATCAAGGATTCCGGCAGTATCTTGCCAGGGCACGGCGGTATTCTGGATCGTATCGATGCCCTGTTATTCGCCGCTCCGGTGGCATGGATTTTTATTACGAAAGTATTTTAAAAAATGGCCCGAAACCTGAGCATCCTGGGCGCTACCGGATCCATCGGGCGGAACACCCTGCGGATTGTCGACCGGTTTCCGGACCGGTTCTCGATCAAGGCGTTGTCGGCCAGGAGCAATATGACGCTGCTGGCCGGTCAGATTGAGCGATACCGTCCCGTCCAGGTGGCCGTGGGAGATGAACGCAGCGCCGATGACCTGAGTGCCTTGTTACCGCCGGATCTTGCGGTGGATATCGTTTGGGGAGAATCTGGATTGTACCGGATTGCCGGCCTAGACGATGTGGACCTGGTGGTCACCGCCGTGGTGGGTGCGGCCGGACTTTTGCCGACCCTGGCCGCCATTGATGCGGGTCATGACATTGCCCTAGCCAACAAGGAAACGCTGGTCATGGCTGGCCAGGTGGTTATGGAACGGGCTGATGCGGAAGGGATTTGCATCTTACCCGTTGACAGCGAGCACAGTGCCATTTTTCAATGCCTGGCCGGCAACCGTAAAAAGGATGTCGACCGTATTTTGTTGACCGGGTCCGGGGGCCCGTTTCGGGCATTGCCGCCGGAACAATTTGAATCGATCACCGTCGACGATGCCTTGAACCACCCTAACTGGCAGATGGGGCGCAAGATCACCATCGATTCCGCCTCCATGATGAACAAGGGGCTGGAGATCATCGAGGCCAAGTATTTGTTTGATGTGTCCCAGGATACGATCCAGGTGATCATCCATCCCCAGAGCATAGTTCATTCCATGGTGGCCTTCAAAGACGGATCGGTCATTGCCCAACTCGGTGTTCCCGATATGAAAGGGGCCATCGCCTGCGCCCTTTCCTGGCCTGAACGGCTGGACATTGGCCAGCCGGCACCCGATTTTCCGGCGCTTCACCAGCTGACATTTGAAGCGCCGGACCTGGAAAAGTTTCCCTGTTTGCGTCTGGCAATGGAGGCATGTGCCGCTGCCGGCACCATGCCGGCGGTCCTGAACGCGGCCAATGAAATGGCGGTGGTTGCCTTTCTGGATGGAAAAATCGGATTTACAGCCATTTCCGAACTGATCGGGACGCTCATGGAAAATCATCAGTGGGTGGCCCATCCCTCGCTGGAAGAAATCATTGCCGCCGATACGTGGGCCCGCCGGGAATCGGAACGATGGATGAAATCTTGATATCCCCTGCGGCCATATTAAAATAGTACCTGAATCCGTGAGTGTTCATATACGATTAAATCATAATATTTTCAGTCACGAATTTAGGTAACAGCCAATTGAGAGAACAGTTTATATGAACAGTATTTTTGCCTTTATCATTGTGCTGGGCGTACTGATTTTCGTCCATGAGTTCGGCCACTTCATCGTGGCCAGATTATGCGGTGTGGGCGTGGAAAAATTCTCCCTGGGATTCGGTCCGCGGGTNTTCGGTACAAAATATGGATTGACCGATTACCGGGTTTCGGCGGTCCCCCTGGGCGGATATGTCAAAATGGTTGGCGAGGAGCCGGATGCCGATATTCCCGATGAGATGGTCCCCCTGTCGTTTACCCATAAGCCAGTATGGAAACGGATTCTCATCGTGGCGGCCGGGCCGGGATTCAATCTGTTGCTGGCGGTTGTCATATTTTTCTTTCTCAACCTTGTCGTCGGTGTCTTTGTTCTCAAACCGACCATTGGTAAGGTAAAGCCGGATTCACCGGCCCAGATCAGCGGGCTTCGGGCTGAGGACGAGGTGGTCGCCATCGATGGAACCACCGTGGACAGCTGGACCCACATGGCCGGGCTTATCTCCGGCAGTGAAGGACGTTCCCTGTCCGTGACGGTTCAGCGAGATGAAGAGACGGTCACCCACAATATGCGGCCCACCCGGATAACGGATAAAAATATTTTTGGCGAGGAGATCCAGCGCTACGTCATCGGCATCACCTCTGCGGGGGATGTATATACCCAAAAGTTCGGCCCGGTAGATGCGTTTTACCAGGGCGTCGTGCAAACCGGACGTATTATTGAGTTAACCATTCTAAGTGTGGCCAAAATCATTACCGGCAAGATCTCGGCCAGGAATGTCGGCGGTCCGGTGGCCATCGCCCAAATGGCCGGCCAGCAGGCCCGGCAGGGCGTCGTCAGCCTGATATCCTTCATTGCCCTTCTTAGCGTCAACCTGGCCATCCTGAATTTTCTTCCCATTCCCGTGCTGGACGGGGGACATCTCCTTTTCTTTCTGATCGAGGCGATCATTCGCCGTCCGGTGAGTATCCGGATCAGGGAGATCGCCCAGCAGGCGGGTATTTTTCTATTAATTCTCCTGATGATTCTTGTGTTTTATAATGACATTTCCAATTGGATTTCCGGATGGACACCTTTGGGGGGGAATTAAGGAATCCGTATGGCGCACCGGCTGGAAATAACGTTAATCGACGATTTGGTGGATGCCGAGGGAGAAAGTATCCGCCGCAAGGCCCGGGACTATTTGAGCCTTGCCCTGGATCGGGTGCGGGTCATCCAGGTGATCACCATTGATGCGGATCTGACTCCGGATCAGCTTGAAACGATCCGCACGGGTGTTTTCACCAATCCCGTCACACAGGTGTCGTCTGACCGGCCGCTTTCTATCCCCTTTGACGGATGTATCTGGGTCGGATACCGCCCCGGCGTTAAAGACAACCCGGGTGATACGGCCCTTGAGGCGGTGGAAGACATCCTGGGATTGCGGTTTCAGTCCGGGGAAGCCATCTATACTTCCAGGCGCTACTGCCTGACCGGTTCCAGCCTGACAGCCGAGGACATGGATAAAATCGCTGCTGAGTTGCTGGCCAATGATATTATCCAGCAATGGCGGGTCTATTTGCCTGAAAATTGGTCCATAGAGGAGGGGATCGGACTGATCCTGCCCAAAGTTTTCCTCGATCACCGGCCCACGGTCACTACTTTTTCCGCAGACAGCGACGCCGTGCTGAAAAAACTCAGCGATGAGCGCAACCTGGCATTGCATCCCAATGATATCCCCGTAATCCGGGGCTATTTCCAGGACGAAGCGACCCGTACGGAAAGGGCCGCCCTGGGACTGGGCGATCCCACCGACGTGGAACTGGAGTATATTTCCCAGGCCCGCAGCGATCATTGCAACCACAATACGTTCAGGGGGCGGTTTCGCTATCGCGATCTGGAAACCGGCACTGAAGTCGTGGAAGACAACCTGTTTAAAACCTATATTCAGGCGCCGACCCTGGCATTAAAAGAGAAAAAGCCCTGGGTCATGTCGGTGTTGTGGGATAACGCCGGGGTGGGGCGACTGGATGAAGACCATTTCTACGTTATCACCGGTGAAACCCACAACTCGCCCTCTAATATGGAAGCCTACGGCGGCGCTATTACCGGTATTGTCGGTGTGTATCGGGACCCCCTGGGGACAGGAAAAGGGGCCCGGTTGATCATGGGCGGATACGGCTATTGTGTCGGGCCAAGGGAGTACGAAGGTCCTTTGCATCCGCGGCTTTCCCCCCGACGGCTACTGGACGGCGTGATCGAGGGGGTCCGGGACGGCGGTAATAAAAGCGGGATTCCCACGACCTTCGGGCAGGTGGTGTTTCATCCCGGCTATCTGGGCAAATGTCTGGTGTTTGTCACGGCGGTGGGATTGATGCCGGCAACGGTTGCCAATGCGCCGGCCCATAAAAAACGGACCTCGCCCGGAGATCTGACCATCATGTGCGGCGGCCGGGTGGGCAAGGACGGTATTCACGGGGTTACCGCTTCATCGGAGAGCTTTTCGGAAAACACGCCGGCCGGGCATGTCCAGATCGGTGATCCGTATACCCAGAAGAAGATGCACGATTTTCTCCTCGAAGCACGGGACCAGGAGCTGATTCAGTTTGTCACCGACAACGGTGGCGGTGGATTATCCTCGTCGGTGGGGGAATCGGCGCGGTTTTCCAACGGATGCGAAATCGATCTCGAAAAGGTACCGCTTAAATACGACGGCCTCGATCAATGGGAGATCTGGGTGTCGGAGTCCCAGGAGCGGATGACCGTGGCCATCCGGCCGGAGCATTTGAAACGTTTCATGGACCTTTCCGCCCGGCATGCGGTGGAGAGCACCGTGATCGGTCGCTATACCGATTCGGGCAAGCTGCATATCCGCTACGAGGGAACCACCTGTACCTATGTGGATATGGATCTGTTTGAATCCGGTTTTTCCCAGTGGGAATTCGAGGCCGTCTGGCAGCCGCCGGCCCGGCGGGGGTTGTCGGAACCGGTTCTGGGTCCGCCGACCGATTTTGATTGCCTTTTAAAAGATATGCTGGCCCGGCCCAATATCGCTTCCACCGAATGGATTACCCGCCAGTACGACCACGAAGTCCAGGGAACGAGCATTGTTAAACCGCTGGTGGGAGCGGATCGGGATGTTCAAAGCGATGCGGCCGTCATTCGTCCGGTCCTGACATCGGAAAAAGGACTGGCCTTCTCCCAGGCGCTGCTGCCGCTTTATTCGGCCATCGACGCCTTTCACATGACCGCAGCCACCATCGATGAGGCCGTGCGCCGCATCCTGGCCGTGGGAGGCGATCCGGATCATATCGGGGGGGTAGATAACTTTTGCTGGCCCACGATCCAGTACCATCCCCAACATAATCCAGATGGAAAATTCAAGGCCGCCCAGCTGGTGCGTTCATGCCGGGCCTTGAAAGAGACCTGCCTGGCCTATGAAATTCCGCTTCTATCCGGAAAAGACAGCATGTACGTGGACGGTCATCTGCCAGGCCGCTACGGGGAGACCCATAAGGTGTCGGCCCTTGAAACCATGCAGTTTTCGGCGATTTCAGTGGTCGAGGATATCGGCCGGTGCATCACCATGGATGTGAAAGCACCGGGAGACCTTGTTTATGTTCTTGGAATCACGCGCAACGAGCTGGGCGGGTCCGAGTATTACGCCCATTTGGGTTATACCGGCCTGAATGTGCCACATGTACGCCCGGCGGAATTCATTGCGCTATACCGAGCACTATCCACGGCCATACGTCAGGGGATCGTGGCTTCGGCTCACGGGATTTACGCGGGCGGTCTCGGTGTTCATCTGGCCCTGACCGCCATGGGCGGCGGTCTCGGGCTGTCGGTGGATCTGTCCATGGTACCGGTAACGGATGTCTATGGAGACGACCAAGTTCTTTTTTCCGAATCGGCCGGTCGGTTTATCGTCAGCATCGATCCAACCCATCGGTCCGCTTTTGAAACACTTTTCAACGGTCTGCCATTTGCGGCCATCGGGCAGGTGGAGGAAAAACCGGATTTAATCATCCGTGGCATGGATGGCGGGCGGATTTGCAACGTATCGGTTGAACGGTTCAAGGCCGCCTGGCAGCAGCCTTTCGGAGATTTGTCATGAACAAGGTAAGGGCCTTGGTCTTAACGGGGTACGGGTTAAACTGCGATGTCGAAACGGCCCATGCCTGTGAGCTGTCCGGCATGTCGCCCATCCGGGTCCATATCAATGCTTTAATTGACGGCAGTGTCCGTCTGGATGATTTTCAACTCATGGTGTTCATCGGCGGATTCAGCTGGGGCGACGATCATGGGGGCGGGGTGATCCAGGCCGTTCGGATGAAGACCCATATCGGCGATCAAATGCAAGCTTTCATCGAGCGAGGCAACCTGCTGCTCGGTATCTGCAACGGATTTCAAGTCCTGGTGAATCTGGGACTGTTGCCGGGTTTCGATAATGAATATGATCGGCGCCGGGTGGCGCTCACATATAACGATTGCGGCAATTACAGAGATCAATGGGTCCGGCTGCGTATCAACGACCGATCGCCCTGTGTCTTTACCAAAGGTATCGAGGGGATCGATCTGCCCGTACGCCACGGCGAAGGAAAATTTTATGCCGAGACGGATGTCATTACGCGGCTCGAATCAACCCAACAGGTGGTCATGCAATATGCCGCCGCCGATGGTCAGGCAGCCGCTGGCCATTTTCCTGAAAACCCCAACGGATCGATTCTCGATATCGCCGGTATCTGCGATCCCACGGGCCGTATTTTCGGCCTGATGCCCCACCCGGAAGCGTTTAACCACCCGGCCAACCACCCGGACTGGCTCCGAAAGCGGGAGTTGAGCCGCCGCTCCGGCCGGTCGGAGGAGTCCTCTGCTTTAACCGGGATTCGTTTGTTTCAAAACGCTACCGATTTTTTGAACGATCTTTAAGCAATCCACCCCAACTTTCCACATGATTAGATCCCGGCTCCTCCGCATAGAGTTTGATCAGACCAAAAAATCAAAAATTAACCCCAAATCCGATGTTGAGCAGATATTGAGGTGAGGCAGGGGAGGTTGTATAATTTGCAAATAATGTCCCCGGGTACCCTGCAAACGTCATGTATTTATCTACTGGCTTAATAACTACTTGACAACCGGGCGGTAGTGTCACATATTTATTTTAAAGAAACCACAATAAATGAATCAAAGGGTTACTGTATGTTTGTTTATATGGCTACTAATTTACAGCGCGATGGATAGAAAACACTGGTAATCCTGTATGGTTGCGGGAGTGAATGTTGGCGATGTGGTGATAAACTCTGACGATTTTAAAAGGAAAAAAGAGCTATGGAAGCAGTTGGAATCAGAGGACTAAAAACACACTTGAGCGCTTATATTGCTAAAGTACAGGATGGTAAGCGTATAATTGTTACGGATCGAGGCAAAGAAGTCGCGGAGTTGGTGCCCGTCAGCAAGGAGCGTCAGTCCGTTAAAAAATTAGTTGAGAAAGGACAAATTGCCTGGAATGGCAAAAAACCTACGGGGCTCAAAGGAGTGAAAATACAAGGGAAACCGGTATCGGACACGGTGATTGAGGGGCGCCGGTGATTCTATATCTGGACACCAGCAGCCTGGTTAAATTGTTTATCGATGAAGAACATTCCCGGATCGTTCATAAATGGGTACAAGACGCGGAAATCGTAGCTACTTCGCGAGTTGCCTTAACAGAAATGATGTCGGCTTTGGCAAGACGACATCATCAGGGTGATTTAGATGGTGACGATTTGAAAATAGTGATTGCCGCATTCAAGGAACAATGGGCGCAAATTGCGGTTGTGGATCTTGACGAAACAAGGGCAGGAGAGCTGGCAATAAATCACCGGTTACGCGGTTTTGATGCGATTCACCTTGAGGCTGCCCTTACTGTTCGTGACGGTGACCTGACTACGGAGATTGTCTTTAGTGCCTTTGATAAACGCTTAAACAAGGCCGCCTTGCATGAACAGTTAAAGGTATTGACCGTATAGACTGCCATTGCGGTCGCAGTCGTTCGTTAAAATGGAGAGCCGCCTTTCTTCGACTCCGGCATCGGTTTTTTAAAAAAGGTTCAGGTCTTTAGCTTTTGCCGTAACCCTCGAATCCCTTGACCTTTGGACCCTCTTCTCCAACTGAATTGGAGAAGAAAAAAAATAAAATGGCAGGGAGGTGCCTTGAATAAAAATAAGCATTTGACTTTTGAAAATCATTATTACCCTATTCGAAGTTTGACACGATTCCAAATGCTAACGGATAATTTTGATAGGAATCCGATAGGTAATATTTAGTTGCCGGAGCTTACTTGTACATCGTGCGTTTTATTGAGTTTCGTAAATGCGCGAATATATTTTTTTAGCCCGTTTTCTGCTTAGCTTGGCGTTAAAATGAAAAATCGATATTGTTATAACTCAATTCAAGCTGTGAGCCTAACCCCCTGATGAATGTTCCCAAAACAATCAAGACAATCGGCAAGGATCTTGAGGTACCATGGCCAGAAGAGCTGAATATGGGCCGCTGGGTTTCGAGGAGAATCCCGTGTTTGATTTAATGGGCAACTCCTATGATGATCTCCACCAGGAATACGGTGATGAGATCAAAGAACAAGGGTTTGAAGATGAGGTGTAAATACTGACAAAGGAACGATTCATTCTGGAGGATAGTTACGACAAGGAGCTCTTTTATTAAAGACTACAGCATAGCTTTTGCAATTATCCCCGGCGTAGCCGGGGGCTTAGCATTTTAGTTACAAAATGACTGTCGCTCCCCGCGCGGGGGCGTGGATTGAAACAGTGGGAAAAGTAGGGAAGGGCGTCACACCTTGAATTGAGTAATAAATATTGGCGGTCAGTCAAAATCAGGCGAGAAGTAAAAATATGAATATAGTATGGGCAAAATTTGCACATACTGCGTCAGATGGTAAAACATATAAGATTGCCCATTATATCATTGATATATCCGCAGAGTAGCTTTAGGCGTTTACATCACTATCTTGTCGGCCGACATATTCGGTCTCAAGTCCTGCGTTTTTGGCTGCCATAAATTGTCTATGGTCCGATGTTATAAAGAGATCGGCCTGCCATTCCAAAGCACAAGCAACATGCAGGGCGTCCATTGCCCGCAACACATTTTTCTCCAATAGGGTTATCGAATGCGATATTACCGTGGGTGTAACCTGAAGGACAGTTGCGTCACGAACATCATCCAGCAGTTGTCGCTTTGCTTTCCGATAATTCCTGACGGTTATCAATCGTTCTCTCAGTCGCCGGTTAAGCGCGGAAACGATTTCCGGGACTAAAATAATGCAGAGCGCTAACTCCGAAGCACTTTGTAACAACTGGTCTATTTTTTCACTTCCGTATTCATGAACATACCTTTTCGCAAGAGAGGATGAATCAATGGCCAATTTCATCTGCCGGCCTCACGTTCTTCGATGATGGCGGAGGACAATTCACTTCCCTGGAGTCGTAAGTGGATACCCGGCTGCTTCCAGGAGGGAGCACGAGGTTTATCGGAAAACGGGATGATTTCGGCTACGGGTTTTCCGCGACGTAACAGAATAAGCGTCGCACCATGTTCCACATCGGTGATGAAACTGGATGCTTTTTTACGGAAGTCGGTAAATGTGATTGTTTTCATTATGAGCCTCCTTATCTGTACACTTAAATGTATATGTAAGAGTACACTTTGTCAAGTGGTTATAAATTGGGAAAGGGGGGTCACCCTTGAATTGAGTAATAAATGTTGGTTACCAGCTATTCCAGGCTAAAAATATACAGAGGTAACAAATCGGAGGCCAAAAGCTACTGTGATCCGGCAATATTTCTCATCTTCTGAGTCCGTGGATCAGGGGTGCTTTTCTTTGCTTAAGGTTTATTTTTAGCAATCTGGACGTCTTTTTCAGCCGGTTGCGGAATTTTTATTCTCTGGTTGACGTAAATCGTGGCCCGGGCATCCAGATTGTTGGACGCAATTAATTCGTTTAGCCTGACACCATGGTTTCTTGCTATTTTTCCGGCCGTGTCTCCTCTGCGAACTGTGTAGCTATGGCTGCGCTTCTGGTGGTGTCGATAGAGCTTCTCGGGCAGCTTGGAAATTAACGCTTCTCTATTTTCATTGCTGCCATTCGGCAATCGCAGACGGTATCCTCCGGGCACATATTTTTGACCACGTAAGACCGGATGCCTGAGGGCAGGGTTTAATTTGTACAGATCAGCAAGGTTTAATTTTAAATGCCGGGCCAATTCCGGTAACGAAACGTAACCTGCCAACACTATTTCCCGGTTTCTGATGGGTGAGTGCAATTTCAGGTTGCCGAAATATTGGCGGTAATTCCTGGCGATTTCCCGGGCGGCCAGAAACTCTGAATAAAAATTGCGCGAAGCGAATTTAAAATTCCGGCTCCGATAACTCTTGAAAATCGCCTCATAGCTTTCCCGTGATCTTTTGGCTCGCTGCATGCCTGCGGCGCCATGATTATACGCAGTAATGGCCATGGGCCAGTTTTTTAGTTTCCGATAGTTTTGCAGGAGAAATTTCGCAGCGGCGAGAGAGGACAGCATCGGGTCCCGCCGTTCATCGATGGTGTAACCGACTTTCATGAATTGCTTGCCGGTGGATCGGGTGAATTGCCAGATACCGGTAGCACCAACCTTACTATAAGCCTTGGGATTAAAGGAAGACTCCACATGGGGCAAATACGCCAGATCTTCCGGTAAACCCTCATCGTGGAAAATCTGTTTGATTTCGTCCATGTACGCTCCTGAACGAATTACGCCCGCTTGAAACCTGTCTTTTTGACCGATTTGACATCGAATATTTTTCATGGCCGATCGAAAGTTCCCCGGCTTGGCATCCGGTCCCAACAATTCGGCCACCTGTCGTTCCAGCGGTCCGGCAGGGTCTTTGCCTCGCATTAATTTTTCCAGAATCGCCTTGTAT
>JGI24024J18818_10000077_pt1 | contig 27291 bp, 24 predicted proteins | sample Cruoilmetagenom2_FD_18818 | JGI IMG/M metagenome (IMG submission 18818) | reverse complement strand
TCTCTTGTTGGGGCTGAAACGATTCATTTTCTAAAATCAGCAAAAGAAATGATTGCCTTTATCGGTGAAGCGTTTTTGGCTTTCATCAAATTTCTGTCAGGCAAGGCTCGCTACCGTCGATCCGACCTGTTCATGACGATTCAGGGATGCGGGGCCAAGGCGCTTCCAATTGTATCCCTCATAAGTCTTTTGGTCGGTTTAATTCTTGCTTTTGTCGGCGCCATACAGTTAAAAATGTTCGGTGCGCAGATCTACATCGCCGATCTTGTGGGCATCGCCATGGTCCGGGTTATGGGAGCTGTTATGACCGGGATCATCATGGCAGGCCGAACAGGCGCTGCCTTTGCCGCTCAGATCGGTACAATGGAAGTGAATGAAGAAATCGATGCCCTCAAGACCCTCGGCATTTCACCCATGGAATTTCTGGTTTTGCCGAGGATGCTTGCGCTTGTTTTCATGATGCCGCTTCTCTGTATTTATGCCGACTTAATGGGCATTCTGGGCGGGGGGATTGTCGGTATAGGGATGTTGGATTTGAATATGTCCCAGTATTATATCCAGACCAAAGAGGCCATCAGCCTGAATGATTTATGGATCGGACTTTTTCATAGCGCCGTCTTTGGTGTTTTGGTGGCGTTGGCTGGATGTCTCAGAGGAATACAATGTGGACGCAGTGCCTCTGATGTTGGAAATGCAACCACTTCGGCAGTGGTGACAGGAATCGTAAGCATCATCGTGGCAACGGCAATCATAACGGTCATGTGTAATGTGCTGGGCATCTAACCCCCATTACTCATGAAAAACATCGCCGCCCGAACCGGCAAAAAACCAGGGCTGACCCGAAATTCTCTGCACCCTTGATGGCCGTAAACAAAATAATGATTATTCGTAAAAAATAGATGACAACGCTGCAACAACAAACGATGAAAACAGATCCATACATCATTGTCCGCGACCTGACCATGGCATATGGGGACTATGTGATCATGCGAGATCTTAATTTTACCGTGGGTCGCGGGGATATTTTTATTATTATGGGAGGAAGCGGCTGCGGAAAAAGCACACTGATGAAGATCATGGTGGGACTTAAGGAACCGGCCAGAGGAAAGGTTTTCTATGGGGACCTGAACTTCTGGGAAGCAGTTCCGGACGACCGGAAACACATCGTACAGAACATCGGTATTCTTTATCAATCCGGTGCGCTTTGGAGTTCCATGACCCTGGCTGAGAATGTAGCGCTTCCACTCGAGGAGTATACCGACCTGAGCCCCAATGAGATCCGAGAGTTGGTGTCCTTCAAGCTATCCATGGTAGGCCTTGCAGGATATGAAGACTTCTATCCGGCTGAAATCAGCGGGGGCATGCGGAAACGGGCCGGAATTGCACGGGCTATTGCATTGGATCCGGACATTCTGTTCTTTGACGAGCCCTCGGCAGGACTCGATCCGGTGAGTGCGAAGAGATTGGATGACCTCATTCTGGAGCTAAGAAATAGTCTCGGTGCAACGGTGGTGGTGGTAACGCATGAGCTGGCAAGCATCTTTGCCATCGGAAATAATTCTGTATTTCTCGATTCAGAGACTCGAACGATGGCTGCCGTTGGAAATCCCAAAATGTTGCTTGAAAATTCCCAGGATCCAAAAATCATAAATTTCCTCATGAGAGGAGAAACGGAGGGACATTTACGTTGAGCAAGCAAGCCAGTAAAACAGTTATCGGCAGTTTTGTCGTGAGTGCATTGGTTCTGGTCGTCGTCGGCGTTCTGATTTTTGGTTCCGGCAACTATCTGAAGGAAAGATACAGATTTATGCTATTTTTCCAAGATTCCGTAAAAGGGCTCAGTGTGGGAGCTCCGGTTATTTTTATGGGGGTCCAGATCGGTGAAGTGAAGGATATTAACGTCATAGCAGATCCATCGGAGTCATCTTTTTTAATTCAAGTCCTTATCGAGTTGGCATCCGGTAAAGTCAAACGGTTCAAAACCGAGGAGCTCGGAAATGCTCAGGAATTATATGAATACTGCGATCAACTCATAGAACAGGGTCTTAGGGCCCGGTTGGGATTACAAAGTGTGGTTACCGGCCAGTTGCAGATAGAACTCGATTTTTTCCCTGAAGAAGCAGCTGTTCTCATGGGGATGAATAAAAAGTATCAAGAAATACCGACCATTCCGTCCACTTTTGAAAAGCTGACAAAGACATTGGAGAACCTTCCTGTCAAAGAAGTTTTTGACAAGCTGTCATCTTCGCTGACACGAATCGATGTGCTGTTGAATTCACCGGGGACCACGGAGTTTTTAAAGTCTCTTAAACTCGCCGTCGAAGATGCAAGGAAGGTGCTTCAGAAAGTGGACAAACAGGTTCAACCGATGACGGACAAAATAGGCGAGGCGTTAAAAGCATATCAAAACCTCGCTCAAAACTTGGACCGGAAGATTGATCCCCTGATTTCTGAAGTCAATGAAACTGTCAAGGCACTGGCTGAGGCATCGAAGCAAGCGGAGGAGACTCTCAGAGCAGTTGAGAATGTTGTGGGAGACAATTCTGTCGTCACCGTAGAACTGACGAAAACGCTCAGGGAGTTCTCATCTGCGGCAAGATCCATCCGGAACCTGTCTGATTATCTTAGCAGACATCCTGAAGCCCTAATCCGTGGTAAAGGGAGGGACAATAGGTGAAGAAAATGAAGAAAAATTTTTGGATTCAAACCGCCGTCCTTTTAATGTTTTCCCTGTCGATTCTTGGAGGATGTTTACCAAAACCCAGCGCACCGACAAAATTGTATATCTTAAGCCCACTGCCAGGTCCTGCGATTGAAGTGCAAAATACGGCAGGTGAAATATTCATGACCGTAGGTGTTGGGCCTGTCCATCTTCCTGAGTATCTGGATCGACCTGAAATCGTGACACGTATCAATCCCAATGAAATTAAGCTTGCGGAGCTTGATATTTGGGCGGAACCGTTACAGGTCAATCTTACCCGGGTTCTTGTTGAGAATATATCGAGGCTACTGAGTGCCGAGCCTTTCGCCGTCTTCCCGTGGGGAGCATCTCCACAGGTCGATTTCCAAATTGATATTGAGATGGTTCGACTCGATGGAGACATCGCTGGGAATGCTTTCCTGACCGCGCAATGGTCGATTTCAAATTCATCGAACAAATCCATCCATATTTCAAAAAAATCACAATACACCGAATCTGTGGGCGGAACAGGATATTCTGCGCTTGTGGCTGCTCAGAGCCGTATGATAGGGGCTTTGAGCCATGATATTGCTGAAGCGATAAAATCTCTCCATAGGTAGAGCAGAAGATTCAGCATCGACCGCCAAGATCTTCCTGTTCATCTGCCTGTGGATGAAGGTTTTCTTTGATATATTTTTCTAAATCCTTGAATGATGCGCTTTTAGCTGTTGACTTATTAATTTTGCTGTTATAACCATCAAAACATTAAGGCCTGTCAGTATGTAATTAACACGAACAAAGGAGGTAAAAGATGACAAAGGCTGAATTAATCGAAGTAATGGCAAAGGATTCAAACATTTCCAAAGTCGCAGCTGGAGCTGCTTTGGAGTCTTTTATGACAAATGTTACAAAAGCTTTAAAGAAAAAGAACGGAAAAGTTACGTTGGTAGGGTTTGGCACTTTTACAAAAGTCCGTCGCAAAGCCCGAAAGGGTCGAAATCCTCAAACCGGTGAACCCATTAAAATTAAGGCAAGAAATGCGGTAACATTTAAAGCTGGGAAGAAACTCAAAGACGCGATCTAATCTCAACCGGACGATAACGCTTGACTGTCAATCTAATTTTTCAAAATGCCACAAGGGATCCCCATCGGTTTTTTGAAACTCCTTGAAGCTTCGTTGAAACGATTTTTTTCTGAGCTCCGACCAGCTGCAGTAAACCTTAGACTGAAAATTTTTGATCCATCTTAAGTCCCCCTCGCATTCCCCGTAGCAATCTAGGGGAATGCGATTTCAGTTGCGGTCCCACGCGCTTCCAAAACACGTCAAATTTTTGACCGCCGATCTTCATCTCCGAAAAATTTTCCCATAAAATGGCGATCTCTTTTTCGACGCTCCCTTCAGGGCGGAATCGAGGGGAGCTTCAATCCCCAAAATTCAGCCGATCGAACTGGTGCAGTTCAATAGACCATATTTTTCATCTGCCGGTTCTTTGTGCCGGCCGGCACGCTCCATGTGGATATGGTTTACAAAAAGCATTTATCGTGATAGGTGAAATTTCCAAATTTCATTTTCTCACAAAAACATAAGAATAGAGGATTGCAGAAATGGATATAGAACGTGAAAAGATCGATTTTGATGTGCTTTTTGTCGGCGGTGGGCCCGCAAATCTTGCTGGGGCCATTCGATTGATGCAGCTCGCCCGCGAAAAAAATATGAACCTGGAAGTTGCGCTGGTGGAAAAGGGCGCTGAAATCGGATCTCATGCATTGAGCGGCGCCGTTCTGAATCCCCTATCCTTAAAGGAGCTAATACCGGATTTTTTGGAAAAAGAATGCCCCATTGAGTCGACGGTTAGAGAAGACGAACTCTACTTTCTAACCCGAAAAAAATACTTTCGATTTCCGATGATTCCAAAATACATGCACAATAAGGGCTTTTTCATTATCAGCCTTTCCAGGTTTACCCGGTGGCTTGGAAGGATTGCCGAAGATCTCGGGGTCAACATCTTTCCCGGTTTTGCAGGTAAAAAAGTCCTTTACGCAGAAGATCAAAAGACAATCATCGGCGTCCGTACCGGCGACAAGGGATTGGATAAGGACGGACGGCCCAAGAGTAACTTTGAGCCGGGCATCGATTTGATGGCCAAGGTGACGGTATTCGGCGAAGGCGCAAGGGGGAGCCTGACCCAGGAATTATTGCAAAAACTGAACCTTCTTCCGGACAAAATGCCCCAAGTGTACGAATCCGGCATCAAAGAAGTGATCCAACTTCCCGAAAATAATTATTTTACCTCCAGCAGGGGCAACGACATCCACATCTTTGGATATCCCTTGGGTTTGGACACACCCGGCGGCGGTTTTATTTACGAGATTAAAGACAATATGGTGGCCATCGGGTTCCTGGTAGGGCTCGCCTATCAGGAACCCATGCTGGATTTGTATGAAGAATTCTTAAAGTTCAAACAACATCCGTTTGTCGCAGGCATAATCCAAGGGGGAAAAGTCCTGGAACAGGGGGCTAGAACAGTGTCCACCGGCGGCTATTTTACCATCCCCAGGCTGGCTGTTGACGGCGGCGTATTGGTGGGCGGCAGTGCCGCCATGCAGAACACACCGGGTTTAAAGGGTGTTCATCTGTCCATGAAGTCAGGAATGCTGGCGGCGGAAGCGATCATAAATGCATTTGAAAAGCAAACGTTTACACGGGCTACCCTTGGGGTCTACAATGAATTATTTGAAAAAAGCTGGGCGAAGAAGGAAATTTATGAGGGGAGAAATTTTGCTCAAGCCCTTTCAAAAAGAGGATTGGCCAAGCTTATCCATCTTGCCGCCCAGTATTTGAGCAAAGGCCGGGGCTTTATCGATAAAATGCCGATTGAATCGGATTATAAAACACTAAAACCGGTAAAAGCGAGCAACGATGACCTTCATCCGTCACCCGAAAAAAAGACCATAGATGGCGTTTTGTATGTCGACAAACTTACCGGGGTTTATCTGTCCAAAACCATGCACAGGGAGGATCAACCCAGTCACATCATCGTTCACGACCGCGATCTTTGCGTCAATGAATGTTTTAATATCTATGGGTCTCCGTGCACAAGATTCTGCCCGGGCGACGTATACGAAATCGAAACCGATCCAAAGACATCCGCACGGCGACTCAAATTGAACCCGTCCAATTGTCTGCACTGCAAAACCTGTGACATTAAGGATCCATACCGGAATATATCATGGACATGTCCGGAAGGGGGAGAAGGACCGGGATATACGGTGCTATAATCTTCCTTTCCTTAAAATAGCGACAAGAAGCCATATCCCCATGATGGCAGCGGTTGAGAACAGAACGATCCCGATCAGAGATATTCCGTAGAACAGGGGCGGGATTTCAGAAATCACGATAAGGGCCGAGCCGATAATCAAAGCGGCAATGATGATTGAAAATGATATTCTGTTGCTGATCCTGTCATGGGTCGCCAGCATGGCATCAAACCCTTTGTGTTCCATTTTTAAGGACAGTTTCTGCTGCCGGATCAGCCGGGCAATTTCGAGCATGTCTTTGGGGAACTTCTCAGCGAATTGCAGCATTTCAGATACCAGTTGAATCAAATCCTCCGCAATTCTTTCAGGGTGGAACCGTGAAAGCTTTATCCGTCTGATGAACGGTGCGGTTTGCGCGATCATGTCAAAATCCGGATCGAGAACCAGTGCAACCCCCTCTATGGTCGCCATCGCCTTCATCATCAGGAAGATATCCGGCGCAATCATGAGACGATGGCGGGATATCAACTCGAGCAAATGGTTCAGCAGTTTGCTGACTTCGATATTCTTCAAAGGTTTGTAAAGATGCTGCCCCATGAAGTCAGTAACATCCCTTTCCAGCTGGCGGATATCCGGCTCGTCATCCCAAGATGTCAGCTTCAGGAGTACCTGGGTTGTTTTTGCTTCATGCCGGTGGGCCACGCTGTCGATCAAATCGACAAAATTTTCTCGGGTCTGACGGTCCACAGAGCCGGTCATGCCAAAATCGAGCAGGCAGATCACATTGTCAGGAAGTATAAAAATATTCCCGGGATGAGGGTCGGCATGAAAGAAACCGAAATCGAACACCTGCTTTAAGTAAAAGTTTGCACCCCGAACGGTAATCGTCTTCCGGTCCAGCCCGGCCGCATCCAGCCTGTCGATTTCAGATACTTTTATGCCATCGACCAATTCCATGGTAAGAACGTGTTCGGTTGTCGTGTCTCGGAAAACTTTAGGGATGTAGGTTGTGGGATCGTTCAAGAAATGCCGGGCAAATCGCTCCATGCTGGTCGCTTCAAGGGTGTAATCTATTTCCTTTTCGAGGGTTCTCGCAAATTCTTCAATGATTTTAACCGGTCGGAACGGGGCGATCTCTTTTATGTTGCGTTCCACCAGCATTGCCAAGTGCAGCATGATCTCGAGATCGACTTCTATGATCTTTTTGATGCCGGGCCGCTGAACTTTGACCGCCACCACTTCACCGTCCTTCAATCCGGCCTTGTACACCTGTCCAATAGATGCCGAGGCAAAAGAGACTTCATCAAAAAAATCAAAAAGTTCTTCCAGTGGTGAGCCGAGCTCCGTTTCGATGATCTTTTTGGCTGCGCTGAAAGCAAAGGGAGGGACGTTATCCTGAAGTTTGGAAAGTTCGTTTGTTAAATCAGCCGGAACCAGATCAGGACGGGTGGAAAGAACCTGTCCCAATTTTACGTAGGTGGGTCCCAGTTCTTCAAAGGCCATTCTCACCCTTTCCGCCCGTGAAAGTTTTTCAACACGACTGCGCCGATTTCTTGAAATCAACTGAAGGCCGACCTCGATGTACTGCTCGATCTTCAGCAGTTCAATCAGATCTCCAAAGCCATATTTGAAAAGAACAGCCAGTATCTGACGATATCGGTTAAGATTGCGGTAGGTTCGGCCTACAACGCCGATCTTTCGTATACTTAGCATTTAAATAGAATGTCGTCATCATTGGGAAAGGGTGTTTTACTTGGGTGTGTCGGGACCCTCGCTAATAGCTTTTTTCAGTTCCCGTATCTCCTTTTTCAGCCCCTTCAATTCATCGCCCGTTACAACATCGGCCTTTTTCATGAAATCCTTAACAGCCTTTTGCACCTTTTCTTCCAGCTTTGTCTGTGTTTCGTCGTACCTTTTCTGAAGATCTTCCAAAAATTTCGTTCCTTCATTTTCAGACATTTTGCCCTTGTTTACAAGCTCTCTGGCCAGATCTTCAACCTCATCCTTGGCGATGAGGGCCAGGCCGACACCGGTCAACATAGATTTTTTGATTATATTAAGCATCAGAGCCTCCTTAGGGTTCTTACTTCAATTTTCCAATCAACGCACTGGCAATGGTGTTTTTCTGGATCTCCTTGGTGCCTTCGTAAATTTCGGTGATTTTGGCATCACGGTAAAAGCGCTCGACTTCATACTCTGCCATATATCCGTATCCTCCAAGCAGTTGAATGGCTTCATCGGCGACTTCAACAGCAGTACGTGCGGCATACATCTTGGCCATGGATGTCAGTTTTGGATCGATACGCCCCTGGTCAAAGTTCCAGGCAGCTTTGTAGGTAATAAGTCTGGAAAGCTCTATTTTTGTGGCCATGTCAGCCAGCTTGTGCTGGGTGACCTGGAATTGGGCAATCTTTTTCCCGAACTGTTCTCTCTCTTTTACATAGGCCAACGCACGATCAAAAGCGCCCTGAGCGATCCCGAGTGCCTGGGCGGCAACCAGAATTCTGCTTTCGTCAAAAAACTCCAGCACATGGTAGAAGCCCTTCCCTTCTTTTCCGATAAGATTTGAAGCCGGAACGCGGACATCTTTAAAGTTAACCTCTGCCGTAGACATCATGTGGATGCCCATTTTTTCACCGACATCCGTGGCGGACACACCGTTTCGATCGGCCTCCACCAGAATCAAGCTTATACCGCGATAGGTCGGTTTGCTTTCCGGATCGGTTTGGCAGAGAACACAGAGAAAACCTGCAGATTCACCATTGGTAATGAATATTTTCGATCCGTTTATGACCCATTCATCCCCATCTTTTTCTGCCGTTGTGTTCATGAATGTAATGTCAGAACCGTGATCAGGTTCTGTGAAAGCACCTGCAGAAAGCATTTCCCCTTCTGCAACGGGCGGCAAATATTTTTCTTTGAGCGCATCACTGCCAAAACGCAAAATGCATTCGGATGCAAACCCGGCGAGGATCAAAGCACTGCCGATGGAAGAATCCCGGCTGCAGAACTCCTCGGCAACAAGGATATTTTCCAAAACGCCAAGCCCCTGACCGGAATATTTTTCCGGAAAATGAATGCCGATAAATCCCAGATCAGCGGCTTTTCTCCAAATCTTATCTGGAAATTCATGTTTTCTGTCGAGTTCGAGCGCAAGCGCCTTGTCAAATTCACCCTTGGCAAAGTCCCTGGCTGCTTTCTGAATCTCTTTTTGTGATTTTGTCAGTTCAAAATCCATCTTGGTTCTCCATCACTTTAAATATTGAACGACCAATTGGCATTTTATCTTTTTTTGGAATTTAGCATACGCCCTGAGCTATTGCAAGGAGTTTGAAGTACAACAGCCCTTGCGAACCATGCCGCTTTTTAAACATTCGTAAAAGGTGCTTGACTGATCCGTTCAACTGGAATAATTACATAATTTTAGAATTTTTCGAAACCATCGACATCAACCCATAACTTGAAAAGGAAATTAGATACCATGCCGTTTTCAATTGCGCTTGCAGGAAAAGGAGGCACCGGAAAAACAACTCTGGCGGGTCTGCTCATCAAATATCTGGTAAAGACGGATAGAACACCCATCCTTGCAGTCGATGCAGACAGCAACGCCAACCTCAATGAAGTCTGTGGCCTTGAAGTCACCGATACCCTTGGCAACGCCCGTGAAGAGATGAGAAAAGGAATCGTGCCCAGCGGAATGACAAAGGACATTTTTATGAACATGAAACTTCAGCAGGCGGTTGTGGAAGACGACGGATTCGACCTCATTGTTATGGGACGGCCTGAAGGCCCAGGATGTTATTGTGCTGCAAATACCCTTCTCACAGGATTTTTGGAGAAACTGACGGGCAACTACCCTTATATCGTCATGGATAATGAAGCCGGAATGGAACATATCAGCCGGCTAACCACCAACAATGTCGATATTCTTCTTATCACTTCGGACACCTCCCGCCGCGCACTTCAGGCCGCCATTCGAATCAATGATCTGGCTAAAGATCTTAACATCGGTGTCTCCAAAAGCTATCTAATAATCAATCAGGTTAAAGAAACGCCGTCTGATACGATTCTGAACATCATCAAAGAAAAAGGCCTGGAACTTGCCGGGACCATACCTGAAGATTATGAAGTATATGAATATGACTTGAATGGACGTCCGACCATCGAACTGCCGGAAGACAATACGGCGGTTTTAGCTGCATATGAAATATTTGATAAAATAATCGAGTAGCGCCTTTTGTGACGACATGAAAAGAACAGGCTTTCTGTACGATGAAAGATATCTGCTTCACGATACAGGTCCCAACCATCCTGAGTCGCCTGAAAGACTTAAGGCTATTTATCAAGGGATAAAACAAGCCGGTCTCCTCCCGAAGCTGACCTTAATTGAGGCTATCCGGGCAGATTTAAAGTGGATCGAAACCGTCCATTCAAAAAATTATATCAAACGCTTTGAAGCTGCCTGCCGTTCGGACAATTCCACGTTTGACTATCCGGACAACCAAATATGCGCCGATACTTTTGAGATTGCGCTTCTGGCCGTTGGCGGTGTACTCGATGCCGTACGACGGGTCATGACCGGTCAAATAGATAATGCTTTCTGTGCTGTCAGACCTCCGGGTCATCATGCTGAACATGAATCAGCCATGGGATTCTGCTATTTCAACAACGTTGCCATCGCCGCCAGATATCTTCAAGCAGAATGGGGCATTCAACGGGTTGGAATCGTAGATTTCGACGTGCATCATGGGAACGGCACCCAACACATTTTTGAAAAAGATCCTACGGTATTCTATTACTCCATTCATCAGCACCCGACATTTGCTTTTCCAGGAACCGGTCGTGTTTTTGAAACCGGCGACGGTGAAGGAGAGGGAGCGACCCGGAATTATCCGGTTTTACCGGGTCATGGGGACAAGGAATACCAGGGTCTTGTGGAAAGAGATCTTATGCCGGTGATGGAAGCATTCAGCCCTGAAGTGATCTTGGTGTCGGCGGGTTTTGATGCCCATGTCGACGACGACATGTCAGACATACAACTTTCAACAGAGGGATATTCAAGGATCATGCAGAGGATCGCCGCGCTGGCAGAACATTGCTCAAACGGAAGATTGATTTCCGTCCTTGAGGGGGGATATTGCATAAAACGCTTACCGGAACTGGCCGCAAACCATGTTAAAATTTTATTGAACATCTAACGCGGATCCTTCTGATACGGAGAACCAAAAAGGATAGAGAATGTTCAATTGTCTTCAAAACAGAAATTTGTCGTTTAGAAGGTTTTGGCCAAAACATGAAAAATTAAAGGGCTAAAATCTACAACCATTGGAGGCTAAAATGTTTATCAGCAAAATAATGACCAGAAATCCCGTCACCGTTGACCAAGACGCTGATATCTTACACGCCCAGGAACTAATGGCCAAACATCAGTTCCACCAGCTTCCCGTGATCGACGCGCATAATTTTCTGATTGGAATCGTCACGGATCGTGATATCAGAAGTGCGTTGCCGTCCGCTCATGTGGAAGATGACCCCGGCAAGGTAGAATGGAAACGTTTTTCAGAAATAAAAATTAAAGATATCATGACAAAAGAGCCGATCACCATTTCTTCTTTATATACCCTTCAAGACGCCCTTCTTCTATTGCAGAAAAAGCGTGTCGGAGCATTTCCTGTCATCGATGAAGCGGGTATTCTTAAGGGTATTATCTCTGTCAGCGACCTGTTGAAGGAACTCATCAACGTCTTGGGGTTAGAAGAACCCGGAACGCTGTTATGCATTATCGTTGAGAATAAAATCGGGCAAATGAAAAAAATTGTCGATGCCATTACCGAGGAACATATTTCATTCGGTAGTGTTCTGGTTGCCAGATACTGGGAAGAGGGAAAGCGGGCTGTTTTTCCATATCTATTAACCCAAAATATCGGGCCGTTGAAAAAAAAGCTCAAAAATATGGGGCATACATTGCTCGACCCAATGGATTGGCATGTGGATCACTGACCCAAAAATGACTGACGGAAACCAAAGAGTTAAAGATCGCCGAAAATTTATAGATAACCCTTACAAAGATCTTTATATCTACTATCTTGATGGCCGGTTGAAATCGAACCATAAAATATTCCACGATCATTTTATCGGCAACTGGCAAGAAGATGAATTCTCTTTTCTTTTCTTTTCCAAACCCTCTCCAAAGGAAGTGGAAAAAATACTGCGTTCAAACCCCGGATCGGCCCTTGTTGAAGAATTTCATATGACATACGACCAATGGCAGGGAAACAAGATCGCCCCATTTAAGGTTGGTCGGTTTCATATCATACCACCCTGGGGAAAAGAGCCGAACAGAACCGAAGCATCCTCCAAGGACCTCACCGTTCTTCTCGATCCAGGTGTGGTATTTGGCAATGGGTTGCATACCACAACGCAAGATTGCCTCAAAGCCCTTGAAATGCTATTCCTCCGTGAAAATATCGCGTCCGCCCTCGATCTCGGAACAGGAACCGGCCTGCTATCCCTTGCCGTATCTTTGCTCGGCTGCAAAAGTACACTTGCCGTCGACTTTAATTTTTTAGCCGCAAATACGGCTTTAAGAAACGTACGCTTAAACGGCTTGGAAAACACAATTCTGGTCGCTCAAGGTCGAGCCGAGGATTTTATTGACTCACCTTCAGATCTTATGATAGCAAATATACACTATGACGCTATGAAGCAGTTAATAACATCTCAAAGTTTCTTGGAAAAAAAATGGTTTATTCTGTCCGGCCTTTTGCGAAGCCAGGCAAGGGATTTGCGCCTTAAATTGTCACGACTTCCGGTAAATATCGTTAAAGAATGGGAACGTGACGGCATCTGGCATACTCTTTTAGCAAAGAAAGGTTGACAATGTATATCAAATGCTGGGGGTCAAGAGGCTCCATTCCAGTTTCGGGGAGAGATTTCATAAAATACGGTGGTGATACCACTTGTCTGGAAATCAGAACCAAAAGTGACGACATCATCATCGTTGATGCCGGGACCGGCATACGACGGCTCGGCAACCATTTAATCCATGAAAATCGCTACAAGTACAACATTATTTTCACCCATGCCCACTGGGATCATTTAATGGGGTTCCCCTTTTTCAAGCCGCTCTACAGCGAAGCGGCTGAATTCAGGATGTACAGGTGCCCGTTTCACAGTGAATTCGTGGAAAACATCCTTTCCAGGATCATGACCCCGCCGAGCTTTCCTGTGAGATATTCTGAAATAAGCGCAAAAATGGAATATGTCGGAGCATTTGTTACGGAGTTTCAGATCGGCTCTGTAACGATAACACCGATCCCAATCAGTCATCCCAATAAAGGCAGCGGATACAAATTTACCGAAGACGGCAAATCTTTCGTCTTTCTGACCGACAATGAACTGGGTTTCGTACACCCCGGCGGTCTGACNTATGAAGACTATCTGGANTTTTCTGCAGGAGCTGACCTTTTTATTCATGATTCCGANTATATCCCTGAAGAGTATCCATCTACCATAGAATGGGGGCACTCGGTATTTACCNAAACGCTCGATCTTGCCCTTGAAGCCGGAGTCAAACAGTTTGGCTTGTTTCATTTAAACCAGGAGCGGACGGATCGTCANGTGGATGATATTGTCGAGACCTGCAGACAAACCATCGCCGACAGAGGTCATAAACTTGAATGTTTCGCTGTGGGCTGCGATATGACGTTCACGGTATAACCCGGACCTCACCGTTTTCTGTCTTTGTTATGATGGATGACCCGATTCAAATAGCTGCCAAAGATCTTGCGGGCACAAAAAATGTTGTAATTTTCATATTCCCGCAGTGTAATCTTAACACCTTAGCCCTGTTCGCTTTTACGCAGTTTTATTTGCAAGTTCTTGCCGATGGAAACGGAATCATCCTGCGGCTGAAACGGAATGTTATTCTGAGAAAAGCTATAAAATGCTTAACGGCCGAATTTGAACGTTTGAAGAACTTGAACCATACATAACCCAAGCAGGAACAAGCGATGCTCCGTGCAGACCTTTACGAGAAAGACATCGACATCAAGCCTTATGTTTCTTCCACCGACTGCAGGGCCTGCGGATTTCACAGTCGGACGGAGTTTATAGACAAACTTCGCGCCGGACAGCTCAAACCCTCCCATTGCAAGATGGCAAGGATGCGCTTTCTTCCTTTACTCTGGGCGGCAAGGCCCAATGAGATTCTGCCCGAAGTGGAGGTTTTGCAACTCCCGAATCCGGTCCCCACCGGACTTTTTCCAATCAATCAGCCGGGAAAAAATTCTCCCATCCTGGTGTCGGGCAACTCAAAGCTTACCGGTGAGGTTCTCACGACGGTCCTTTCCACGACCTTGAGTCCGTTCTGGTACCTGGTTGTAGACACGGATGGACATACTGTGGACATGTCCATGGTTTACGAAGCTCTGACCACTGAACGGATTGTGCAGGGACTGTCTCAAGAAAAAGTGGATCGTATCGCTCCGGAATCGACCCTTTTCCTGCCGGGCTTTGCGGCTTCGATACATGACCAACTGGCTGAGCAAAGTGGTCGGCCGGTGACCGTTGGACCGGTATGCGCTGCTGAGCTTCCTATTTTCTTCGGGAAAAAGCACTGGAAGTTGGCTTGACACAATAAGCTATCAATGCATATCCAAAATTTCAGATTTATCCGTCATCCTACTGCAACAAACCTTTATCCTCAAAAAGATATTGATAAATAATCTCATATCATGCCATTATCTATTGCAGGACCCTGGATAAAATACGGATTAAATCTTCATTTTTTTCGCCTCAGGCAGCCAATCTTTTTAAGAGGGCCTCTAAAAATGAGTGAATATAGATTTCTAAATGTTCTTTTATTTGCCCTGATTTTCTCCGGTTGTGTTTCAACCCAAAATAACTGGGGTGACCTCAAAAGGTTGCCTAAAGGCCCACACAAAGTGACCCTTCAAAATTTAATCGACCAATGGGAAGAGTACCATATTTATTATGCTGGGTTAGGCGTTCGATCACCCCTGGGCGTAATGTTCGATCCGAAAAATAATGATACTGTTCTGATGGGAGATGAGTGGAAAAAGGTTTCCAATCAAAAGGACTTGATAGAAATTACACGATGGATTTCTACACATACCCAGCGTGAGCCCTGGCTCAATGAAATTTTAGGATCAGATGGCCGATTTTACGGATATCTTTATTATTCATATGGCCCTGTAGCACTTGAACAGATCGACAGGCAAAAAATATATATGTACAACCTGGAGGAGCCTTTGAAAGTTAGCGCCATCCCAACAAATATAAACATCAACTGCTGACCCTTTAGGCACCAAGGGATCGACCATACGTATGAGTAGACCCAAAAAAATAATCATCGGAATCATCATCGGAACGGCAATGTTGGTTGTTGGCATCGCGGTATTATTACCTGCACTGATAAATACCGATGCAATAAATGCTAAAATTATAGCGGCCGCTTCTCAGAGCATAGATGGCCAAGTCGACTTCGAAAGGATCCAGTTGGCTTTGTTGCCCAGGCCCCATGCCATAATCTTTCAAGGTCGAATGGCTGTCCGGGACTCCGTTCAGGGTAAATGGGTGGAAATGTCGGTGTTTCCAAGGCTGAGCGCCCTTTTGCTCGCCCGTGTCGAGGTGGCCGATCTGAAGGTGAAACAACCCGATTTTAAACTAAAACTTCCTGCATCGTCCGGGGGAAAAACAAGTAATTCTCTGTCTTTTCTGAAAAATGGCGACCTTCGCCAACAGATCGAGAAAGGACTCGGGGCCCTGGTTGCTGTGGTCAAAGATGTCAAAGTGACAATCGATGACGGCCATCTGAGCGTGTTGACACAAGACAAGGCGCCTCTGGAGTGGCAGGATATCACCGCTGACCTTTCAGTGTCCGATAAGCGGGTAACCGTGGATCTCACCTGCAGGTCTTCTTTCTTCCAAAAAATCACTTTGAAAAGTGAGGTGGACCCCGACACCTTGAATTTGAACGGAAAGGTAACCCTGCAGGGGCTTGCGCCCCATCCGCTCATGGCCTACTGGCGGCCAGACTCCGATTTAAAAATTACCGACGGTAGTGTCGATTTGACCCTGCAGTTTCAATCGCAAGGCTGGAGTATCTGGCAAGGTGACTTTGAAACCCGCACCTCTATGCTTAAGGTGCAAAACGATACTCGCCAGACTGAGATCGGTCCTGCCTTTTTGAATGGGCGCTTTAACTTTTCCTCCTCACAGATGACGCTTCAAATCGACCGCCTGGATCTTGATAATCCACAACTATCCCTGGCGGGCAAACTATTGGTGGATTCTTCTGAAACTGCTGGTGTTCACCTGAAGGCAAACGGTCAGGACATCAATGCCAATGCTGTTCGGGCCACGGCACTATCGTTGGGGGGACATATTCCCGATGTTCGGGAAGTGTTTGACATCGTCAAAGGCGGTCAGATTCCGACGATCAAGGTCGAAGTCCAGAGCAAGGATTGGGCGGATTTGTCGGAGTTCGAACGCTGGCGAATTGACGGAGAAATGAAAGCCGGAGCCATATTTATCCCCACGGTGAACTTGGATCTTACAGACGTCTTTGGGCATGCCATCATCGAAAATGGCATCTTAACCGCCGAAAATGTCCGGGCCAGCTACGGAAAAACACAGGGCCGGCAAGGTTCACTGAAAATCGGACTGACGGGTGATGCCAAACCCTTTCATCTGGACATGGACGTAAATGCGGATCTGGCGCCCCTGCCGTTGATTTTAGATCGCGTCATCGATAATAAAAAACTCAAGCCCGAACTGTCCCGAATTGAGCATTTAAGCGGCATGGCAACCGGAAAACTCATCTTGGGCGAAAATATGGATGACATCAGCGTTCAAATCGATGTGTCCGAATTCGATCTCAAGGCCCGCTACAACCGCCTTCCCTACCCGCTGTCTGTCAAAGGCGGCCGCTTTCAGTTCAAAGGCGATGAGATCCGTATTGGCGACTTGAGTGCACAGATGCAGAACACGCATTTCTCCAAAATTTCCGGCCGGGTGAACTGGGGCCATACCGCTGAACTCGACGTTCAGACCGGCGCCGGCGCTATTGTCCTGTCTGAAATTTATCCCTGGCTGAAAAAACATGGGAATTTGGCGGAGTCCCTGAAGACCATCGATGCATTGAACGGATCGATCGCCGTCTCCGCACTGAATCTGAAAGGCCCCTATTCCCGTCCTTCAGCCTGGCGCTTTAACATCTCCGGAGACATACAAAATTTGGCCGTGAAGACCCTCCGGCTTCCCCAAAAACTGGTTTTACCCCGGGGACATTTTAAACTCGCACCCGAATTGCTGACACTTTCAAAAAGCCGTGCCCGGCTTCTCGATTTGGAAACCGACTTTTCTCTCCGGATCGTTGACTATATGAAAGGTGTTAACAAACTTCATTTTAGCGGCAGCGGTAAAATGGGGCCAAACTTTACCCAATGGGTGACCAATGAAATCAAAATTCCAGCACAATACCATCTCAAGCCGCCCATATCCTTTAAAAGTCTGGATGTTGACTGGACCCGGTCCGGTGAAATAACCGCCGCCGGCAGCATGACCACCTCAAACGGTCCAACGGTTACAGCCGATATTCGGTATACACCTGCTNAAATCGACATCCGTCAACTGACCATTCAAGACAATGCTTCCAACGCTGAATTTGTCCTGAAGCACAAACCCAAAGCAAAAGTGACCGATCTCTCCTTTAAAGGAAATCTGGCTAAAGTCACCCTGGATAAATTTTGGAAGGAGAATCGATTCCTGGAGGGAACCGTCAAAGGAAACCTTGATGCCAAAATCGATTCAAACCACCCGTTAAACTCTGTGGTCAAGGGCAATCTGGAAGCTCACCAGGTTTTTTTGCCACTTAAAGCGGCCGCTCCGCTCCGTATCGATCATACCGTTTTGAGCGCTTCGAAAAAGAAGTTGATGATTCATGAAGCCGATATAAACTGGTTGGGCAATCAATTCCATCTGGATGGCCATTTGACCTTCAAACCCGGCAGTATCTTTCTGGAAATGAACGCCACAGGAGAAGAGATCGACACCAACCAATTTGAAACTCTATTTAAAGACAACGGCAAAAAAACAAGCACGGATGAAACCCCGTCTCCAAGTATTTTCCAAGGAACCCTCCACATCGATACCCAACTCCTGAAATACGGTTTTTATACCTGGTCGCCGTTCCGCGCCACGCTGATGCTCGAAAAAAACAGTTTGACCATGCGAATCCATGAAGCCGTGCTCTGCGGCATCGAAACCCCGGGTACGGTAAAATTTTCACCAAACGGCATATGGTTGGAAATTATTCCGAATTCCCAGCCGAGAGAGATACAACACGCCACCGGCTGCCTTACCGGAAAATCGACATCAGAAATGATGGAAGGTCAGTTTCAGACAGCCGGCACCATAAAAACGGAGGGGAAAACCGCAGATGAGCTACTCCGCAATTTAAAGGGAGACATGGAGTTTACAGTTAAAGACGGGCGTGTCTATAACACGGGAAGGGTGGGTATTTTTACCAATATTTTTTCATTTTTAAAAATCAACAGACTTGTAAAAGGCAATGTCCCGGATTTGAAAAACAATGACTTCCGCTATAAATCGCTGTCTGCCAAATTCTATTTTCAGGACGGAAAGTTCATTTTAACCGAGGGGTATATCGACGGCGAATCCTTGGGTATCGTAGCGACAGAAGGTGAGTTTAACCTGCTCGATCAGACATTGGACCTCAGGCTATTGGTATCTCCCCTTAAAACAGTCGACACCATTGTCAAACACATACCCATAATTAATAAAATTTTCCAAGGGACGCTGATTGCCATCCCGGTTAAAGTCGAAGGAGATGTTTCGAACCCCAAGGTTACGGCCCTTTCCCCTTCCGCTTTTGGTTCGGAAGCCATGGGTATCATAGAAAGAACACTCAAAGCGCCGGTCAAAATCGTTGATCCGATTTTGACGGATACGTCCGACCCCAAAAAAACAGATGGCCAATCGCCTTAATGCGAACAGCCCCAAATTTTATCCGTCCGAGTGCATTTTTTTGGCATTGAGTTTTTTTGTTGTAAATTGGAAAACGATTTTTCCTGAAGGCATTGCCAATATCCATTCAGACAGAGCATCCAAAATGACACCCGCGCCAAATTGGGTGGTGATTTCTACCGGACCAGCTTGGATGCGATGCTTGCCACGTGCCGGCCCTGAAAACGGGCCGCTTCCAGTTCATTTTCACTGGGCACCCTTTCACCTTGTGTACCGGCGATGGTTGACGCCCCGTAGGGAGAACCGCCCGTGATCTCGTCGTTACGCATCTGTCCTTGATAACTATAGGGCAGTCCGACCACAACCATTCCATGGTGCAGCAGCGTTATGTGAAAACTGAGGATGGTGGATTCCTGTCCGCCATGTTGAGTGGCGGAACTTGTAAAGACGCTGCCGACTTTGCCCACCAGAGCTCCTTCGGCCCAGAGTTGGCCGGTGGCGTCCAGGAATTGGCGCATTTGACCACACATATTTCCGAAGCGGGTAGGCGTACCGAAAACAATGGCATCGGCGGACGCAAGTTCGTCAACCGTACAGATTGGAACGTTTTCAAACGCTTTCTGGGCATCAGCCGCACCCATTTTTTCCAAAACATCTGCCGGCAGGGTCTCCGGGACCCGTCGCATGTCTACCTCGACGCCGTCAATGGATTTTACACCCTCAGCCAATGCCTCGGCCATGCGGTGTGTGTGCCCGTACATGGAATAATATAGAATTAAAACTTTCATATGGGGACCTCCTTGGCTTATCATGTTTACACAAATTCAGGGTAACAATGCATGCCACATTGTAGTGTTTTGAACATGTTCACTAAAGCGTAAATGTCAAATATTTTTTGTTTATCCCAACGATGCGAAAATCGAGGATGCTGGCCAGATGAAGTAGATTTTCAGGGACTCACGCCCGTGGGCCTCTGAAAATTTTGGACGGACGTTGCATTTAATTGGACAAATAACCTTGAGAAATGACGCTATTTTCGCCAGAATTCGGGCACCAGAAGTATGATCACCGTATAGATTTCGAGGCGTCCCAGAAGCATGCACCAGATGAGCACCCATTTGCCCAGGTAGGGTATCTGGGCAAAGTTGTCTGTGGGACCTACCATCCCCAGGCCGGGACCGATATTCCCGATGGTGGCCGCTACCGAAGCGATGGACGTCACAAGATCCACCCCCATGCCGGCGATGAGCACCGTGGAAAATACGAACAGGCCCACGTAAAGTCCCATAAACCCCAGAACGCTCCGAACGACGTCTTCGGGAACTGCTCTTCCCCCGATTTTTATCCGCTTCACCGCACGGGGATGAACCAGGGAAAAAAGTTCTTTGTAGCAGTATTTAAGATACAGCATGACCCGCAGGCATTTCATGCCCCCGCCGGTGGAACCTGCCGACGCCCCCAAAAACATGCACAGCAGCAGGATAAACTGGGACATGGCCGGCCATCGTTCGTAGTCGGCCGTGGCATAACCGGTGGTGGTCACAATGGAAACCACCTGGAATGCCCCGTACCGGAAGGCACGGCCCACGGTCTCGTACACCGTCCCATATATATTGAACGTCACGACGACGATCAGCAACAAAACCGTGCCCAGGAAAAAACGACATTCCGAATCCCGCCAGAAGGCCAGGGGTTTTCCCCTGAGAAACTGGTAATGAAGCGAAAAGTTAATCCCGGCCAAAAGCATGAAGACAATCACCACCGTGTCGAAATAGACACTGTCAAAATGGGCGATGGACGCGTTTTTGGTCGAAAATCCGCCGGTGGGCATGGTGGTGAAGGCGTGGCACAGGGCATCGTAAAGGTCCATGCCCCCCAGCAACAGAAAAAGGACCTGGACCAGAGAAATGAGCGCATAGACTTTCCACAGAATCTTGGCGGTGTCTCTGATCCGGGGCTTGAGCTTGTCCGGAACCGGACTCGGAACTTCGGCCTTGTACAGCTGCATCCCGCCCACACCCAAAAAAGGAAGGATAGCCACCGACAGGACGATGATCCCCATTCCCCCCAGCCACTGGATAAAGCTGCGCCAGAAAAGAAGGCCTTTGGACACAGCCTCTATGTTCGTTAAAATCGACGATCCGGTGGTGGTAAACCCGGAAACAGATTCAAAAAACGCATCCACGAAGGTGCTGAATTCAGATCCCAGATAAAACGGAAATGCGCCGAAAAACCCGATGGCCGTCCATCCCACGGCCACGATGGCCATCCCTTCACGGTGGCTGATATGCTCCACCTTTTCCCGCCGGAAGACAACCATGAGCGACGCCCCCGACGCCAGGGTGATTCCCATGGACTGGGCCAAGGGGATGACGCTCTGATCCCTGTAGTAAAGGCCGAAAAAAAGGGGAAATAACATGCACATCCCCAAAAACAAGATCAACATCCCAATGATGTTCAGGATAAAAGACCACCGCATTTAAAAATACTCCAGTTTTACGGCGAGGATTTTTTCCACCTGGGGGATGGCTTGCTTTTTGGCAAAGATGATGATCCGGTCATTGGGGGCAATGACGCTCTCCCCCGTGGGGATAATGATCCTGTTCTCACGCATGATGCCGGTGACCAGGGCGCCTCTGGGAATGGCGATCTCCTTTAGGGGTTTGCCCACGATGTCTGATGTCTCCAGGGCCAAGGCCTCCATCACTTCGGCCTGCTCGCCTTTGATGGATTTGGCCGCAAGCACCTTGCCCGTCCGGATATGCAGCAAAATAGTGTTGATGGCAGAAAGTCTCGGGCTCACCACCTGCTCTAACCCGATCATCGACATCAGGGGAAAGTAGCTGAACTTGCTGATCTTGGTGATAGTCTTGGGCGCTCCCATCCGCTTGGCCAAAAGGGAGGTCAGTATGTTGGTCTCCTCATCGTCGGTAAGGGTTACCACAACGTCCATATCCTGGACATTCTCTTCTCTGAGAAGCTCTTGATTGGAGCCGTCCCCATGAAGCACCACCGCCTTGTTCAGGCTCTCGGCAAGGGTGCTGCACCGATCCGGGTTCTTTTCGATGATTTTGGTATGAACAGAATCCCCTTCGAGCAGGCTGGCCAGCCGGAAACCGATGCTCCCACCCCCTACAATCATCACCCGATTCAGCGGCTCCACCTGCTTGTCAAAAATCGACAGCGACTCCATGAGACTCTCTTTTTTGCTGATAAAATAGATCAGATCACCGGCCTTGAGCCGGTGTTTCCCTCGGGGGATAATCAGTTCCTCTTCCCGAACCACGGCGGAGATCAGCGGGCTTTTTTTCCCGGTTCGCGAATAAATGTCCGAAAGACGGACCCCTGACAGACGTGCCGAACCGTCCAAATAGATCCCAACAAAGACCAGGCGGCCATCGGCAAACTCTCCAACCTCCACCGCACCGGGCACGTTCATCAGCCAGTGAATGGTCTTTACAACTTCGATGTCCGGGTTGATGATGGTGTCGATATGGGGCGCTTGTTCACGGAAAATCTCATGATATCCATCATAGTCGGCATGACGGATCCGGGCGATCTTCTTGGTGGACGGAGAAATCAGGTCTGCCACCAGGCACGCCCCAAGGTTGGTTTCATCGCTGTCCGTGACGGCAAGGAGGATCTCTGCCTCTTTGATCCCGGCTTCCTGCAAAATCACAGGGCTGCTCCCGGAACCATTGACCACCTGAACATCGATATTGTCCGACACACGTCGAATGGCCGCAGAATCCTTGTCCACCACCACCACGTCTTTGTTCTCCCGGGCCAGATGACTGGCGATGTGAAACCCCACCTCACCTGCTCCCACGATCAATACTTTCAAATCACCCTGCTCCTTTGACTCAATTTAATCTGAGTCTAATGCTTTATTCCACGAACGTTCTGCCACTTAATTGTATGGGCTGTGGTTAAAAATATTCCCGAAAATATCAAGATGGTTCCTTTTATATGATATCCTCTTAATTTTTCATCCAGAAAGATCATGGCCAAAATAATACTGAACACCGGCATAAGATGAATAAAAATACCTGTCTTGTTTGCGCCGATAGCGTGTATGGCCTTATTCCAAAATATGTATGCCAAAACGGATGCAAAGAGCGCGACATAAATAATACTTCCGATGGAGGCGTGGGTAAAATTCATCGTTTTCCCAGTGCCTATTTCCCAGATATAAAATGGGGAAATAAATAAAGTACCGATTATAATCAGGGTTGCAAGAAAACTCAAAGAATCGAATTCAACCGGGCATTTTCTTAGCAACGCCGAATATAAGGCCCAGCTAATACCGGCAGAAATCGTCCACATATCTCCCTTGCCGAACCGAACCGAAATGAGCTTCGATAGGTTTCCTTCCGTAAGGATAAACATCAGCCCGGTCAACGAAATGGCGATGCCAACCGCTTGCCTTAATGTAATCCGCTCTTTAAAACCCATATAGGAAACAATTACGATGAATATGGGGGTCATTGAGTTTATTAACACAGCATTTGTTACGGTAGAGGATTTTAGTGCCATGTATATAAACATGCTGAAATTTGCAACTGAAAGAATAGCCAGCAAAGTAAGAATCTTCAAGTTCCGCCAAATTAGATCCTTTTGACGCAGGATCGGCCTCAACGCAAAAGGCAAAACAATCAACAACGCAATCGCCCAGCGCCAAAATGCCAGTGTCATGGGAGGAATTTCGTTGTGAATTCCCCTGCCAACGATAAAATTTCCTGACCAGAATAATACGGCTAAAATCAGCAACAAATAATGCATAAAACAAACGATTCCAACAATTGATATAACATCTTAAACTTATCGAAATTACAGTAAAATTTAAAACACCTCAACATGTTTGGATGTTTCAATTTTTCATATTTTAAAGGAGAAGTCAAGCATTGGTCGGACATGGGATATCCGTGACGGGATATGTCGGAGCGAACACCCTAAAAAAACAAGGCCGTGGACGGCCCTGCCTGTTGATATTTTTGGGTTGTATGTCCGACCCGGGTCTGCTATTGAATGCTTTTTATCCATTCGGTTGAAAGTTAAATGAATCCCACTTCTCAGGCAGAAACCTATCGCAATCAGCCTTTGGCAGGTGCACTATTCGTACTGAGTGCATCTTTCATGTTTGCGACCATGGGGGCGCTGGTAAAGGTTGTCTCCGGGTCGCTTACAAATGATATGGTTGTCTTCTTTCGCAACCTCTGTGCCCTTGTCTTCATTCTACCATGGATCTGGTACCGCCGGCCCCATGGCGGGGTCAAAACAGCGCTCTTTCAACTCCACCTGATTCGCAGCTTGGCAGGGCTTGGGGCAATGTATTGTTTTTTCTATGCAATCGATCAATTGCAGCTCTCAGAAGCCTGCCTGCTGGCTGCGACTACGCCGCTGTTTATTCCGGTGATTGCTTACGTATGGATCCGTGAGCCCGTTTCCCAAAAAGTTCGAAGAGCGATCATTGTCGGTTTTATGGGAATCGTCTTGATTCTCAAACCCGGCCTCGACGTATTTGAACCGGTTGCAATGGTGGGTTTGACGGCAGGCGTTTTGGCCGCTCTGGCCATGGTCAGCATCCGGCGAATGTCCACCTCTGAGCCCACGATCCGAATCGTCTTTTATTTCACCGTACTGGGCACTTTGATTTCGGCAGTGCCCCTGATCTGGACCTGGCAGTCACCTCAGCCGGGGATATGGTGGCTGCTCGTTTTTATCGGCCTTTTGGCCGCAGTCGGACAAATCCTGCTCACCAAAGGATACAGCCTCGCACCCGCGGCGCAGATGGGTCCATTCACATACGGAAACGTGGTATTTGCCACCCTCTTCGGTTGGATATTCTGGGGGGAATCCCTCGACGCCATGACATGGGCCGGTGCCGTCCTCATTTGCATCGCCGGTATTATCGCCGCCCGCCGAACAAAAACACATACACTCCTTGGCACCACAGCCAGAGAAATAAATTCAGCTGAAGCACCCAGCCGGAAAGACCGTTCCATCAAATCGAGTCCGTCCTGCGACGGCGAATTCACGGAAAAAAAGTAACATTTACTTTGAACAAATAATGATTAACGTTACCTTATAATTAATATCCGTCGTCAACCAATTATGCGGAGGAAAAAATTATGTATAACGAAGTTGTAATGGACCATTTCAGGAATCCCCGAAATGTAGGGGTTATCGAAAATGCCGACGGGGTCGGTGAGGTTGGAAATCCCTTGTGCGGGGATATGATGACCATCTATTTGAAAGTAAACGATGACCAGATAGAGGACATCAAATTTCAAACCTTTGGATGTGGGTCGGCGATTGCGGTTTCCAGTATGCTGACGGAAATCGCCAAGGGGAAACGCATTGACGAAGCCAAAAAGATAACCAATAAAGATGTCGCCAATGCCCTGGAGGGCTTGCCTAAAAATAAGCTGCACTGTTCCAATCTAGGCGCCGATGCGCTGCAATTGGCCATTAAAGATTATGAAAATCAAAAAGCAGGAAAACCCCGGGTGGAACTCAAACGCAAAGAGGAACATGAACATGTCCATGGAGACCGGTGTTACTGCCCGTACTGTGATGTGGAACTCGATAAAGGAACTGAATTCTGTGAAGCATGTCAACACAGTCTCACCGAAGAGCACTAATTCATATCTGAGAAAGGATCCTGACCATGGACATCATCAATTTGGATCACATATCTTCCAATCCGCTTCTTCCAGAAGTAAAAGAAGCCATGATCGCGGCTATTCAGGAGGATTACCATAATCCTTCGAGTCAGCACAAGCGGGGTGAAGCGGCTGCTGAAGTGTTGGAAAAGGCCCGTAAAACCGTTGCATCCCTCATCAACGCATCAAATCCCAAAGAAGTGGTGTTTACCTCGAGCGGAACGGAATCCGTCAATCATGCCATCAAAGGGGTTGCCCTGGCCAACGCCAAAAAAGGTAAGCATATCGTAACTTCAAATGTCGAGCACAACGCCGTAATCCGCAGCATCCGACGATTGAAAGGGTTTGGATATTCCGTCACATCCATTGATGTGGATAAATACGGACGCGTAAATCCGGCGGATGTGGCCGAGGCCATCACCGATGAGACCATACTGGTCACCATCATGCACGGCAACAACGAAACCGGAACGATTCAACCGATTGAGGAAATCGCCAAAATTACTCGACAGAAAAAGGTCATCTTCCATACCGACGCCGTCGATTCCGTAGGTATCGTCCCCATTGATGTCCAGGAAATGGGTGTCGACCTTTTGAGTTTTGCGTCAAACACCTTTTATGGCCCCACCGGTATCGGTGGACTTTATGTTCGTCGGGGCATCATGGTTTGGCCGTTGGTCGACGGCGGCGTTCAGGAAAATAACAAGCGCGCCGGAGCTGAGAATCTCATCGGCATCATCGGGATGGCAAAGGCTGCAGAAATTTCCAAACGTAAGCTTCCTGAAAGGATGGTACATTTGGAAATGCTAAAATCCAAGCTGATCAGCGAGTTGCCCAAGCATATCGATGAGTACATCATCAATACTCCCCCTGAATACAGCTTGCCGAACCTGTTATCCGTATCCATTAAATATATCGAAGGCGAAAGCGTGATGCTGATGCTCGACGATGATGACATCGCAGTATCGACGCGCTCAGCTTGTGCTACCGGATCCCTTAGAGCATCTCATGTTTTGATTTCCATCGGGCTTTCACATGCGGACGCCCAGGGAACGCTGGTAATTACACTGGGACAGGACAATACAGAAGATCATATCGACCGTTTTTTAAAATCGCTCCGAAACGTAGTGAAGACCTTACGCGACATATCGCCGCTATACCGAAAAATATCACAAAGCTGATTTAAATGGTCTATATGCAGAGGGGGTCGGGCCAGTTTTGAGGCCGGCAGATAAAGGGGTTTTCGGACCCGGTCATCATCTATTTTTGACGGTTGCTATAATAATTTCAACGCATCCACCCGTTTCGCAAACTCGGTTGCCGAAATCCGGTTCCAGGGAGCAATGGGATCAAACCGAAGATGAGATTTTACATTTGGCAAAAAGAACTTTCCGGATGTAATCTTTGGTGCTTTCATTAAATATTTGAATTCACCCCCTAAGTCCAGAATCAAATCCAGGTCATCACTCTCTTCTAAAAGCTCTACCATCAGTGCATTTTGTATAAGACCGCTGCCTTTTAATCGCTTTTTACCGCCTTTCCCGGTGTATACTTCGATGGACGTTCTCTCCACTGAGACAGCAGTATCGTCATTGGCAACTAAAAAGGCCTCCTCTACCAGATATGTTGCATTCTCAAAAGGAATCCAGTCGTTCACGGTTCTTTCCTTTAAATGTT
>JGI24024J18818_10000076_pt1 | contig 27377 bp, 29 predicted proteins | sample Cruoilmetagenom2_FD_18818 | JGI IMG/M metagenome (IMG submission 18818) | reverse complement strand
AATCGGGAGACCTTCTATCGAAACCGTTTGCCGAGGTTTTCTATACAGAGGAGGTCCGGGTTATTATGCCGCCCTATGCCCCCCTGGCACGATCCGAAGCATGTGCAACGTGCGGCGAAATGACCATGTCCACAAAGATGATTGAAAAAGATGCCGGTAAGCGGGTGTGTATTCCGTGTTCAGCCTAAACCTGCATCGGGGGTTAATGCGTATTGAATGCGTAAAAAGTCTTTGGTGGGCGACATCTCATATCTTGTAACATTTTACAAGCCATTTCAAAAATACATCCTACGCCCAATGGATGCGTTCCATACCGCCTTAAAACGCTCACATACAACAGGCTATGCTGCACGTTTTCGTCGGCCGGGGCCTTACCCTTTAGCCCAAAGCTTCTATTTTGACGAAAAAAAGGGCAACACAAATGAAGTGTTGCCCTTAAAATAAAATTGGATAGATGCTTAACCGCAGGTGCTTGTTGTTCCGCAGCCTGCACATCCTGCTCCGAAATCTATCCCGGAGTCGAGTTTAAATCCCATTTCCGAAAAATCTACTTTAATCGGTGTTGCCTTTATCAAAAACTCTTTGTCAACAATATATTTAAAACCGTCGATGTCAAAGACATCGTCCGTCTCTTTTGGCTCGTCCAGAGCCATGGCAAGTGACGGGCCGCCTCATCCACCTGAATTTAAAAATATCCGGATCGGTGCGACCTCTTTACCTTTGAAATATTCAGCAATCTGTTTCGTCGCTGCTTCCGTAACTTCAACCATTATATTCTCCTTTTTTAAATAAATTTCCTGCTTGGCTAGGCTTAAAACCAGTAACAACATAGTCCCGACTATAGGATTTGTCAATGGAAGGGGGCAAAAAAATATCCAGTTTAATTCTGGATTAACTATTAAAAATTGGGTGACGCGGGGCTTTGAGTATTTTGGAATTGGTGATGGGAATATTATTAATCTTAATGATTTTACACAAAAATTTTCAGGTATTTCTTATAGACATTGTAGTCTTCAGCGGAAAAGAGGATAAAGACAACTTTTTTTAGGGTACGGTTGTTCTTCAAAAAATCGTAGGTCGTATCGATTGCGATGCGGCAAGCCTTTTTCAACGGGTAACCGTAAGCTCCGCAGCTTATGGCGGGGAAGGCGATGGACGTAGTATGATTTTTAACCGCCAGTTTCAAGCTATTCAAGTAACAATGTGAAAGAAGTCTCCGGTCTTCATCCGTTCCACGATAAACCGGGCCCACCGTGTGGATGATGTATTTGACGGGAAGATTATAACCTTTTGTTATTTTGGCCATACCGGTAGAACAACCGCCGATTTTTCGGCATTCACTTAAAAGTTCCGGTCCGGCTGCTCTATGGATGGCACCGTCCACCCCGCTGCCTCCCAGAAGCGAACGATTGGCCGCATTGACAATGGCATCGAGTTTAAGGGTGGTGATATCCCCTTGCATGACTTCGACGCGATCGAATACCGCATTTTTCATCATTAAATTCTCTCTTCTTTGGTGTTGAGGAGGCTTTTGGTTTTTATGGGGTCTGCATCTATCCAGAGACCTTCAAGGTCATAAAATTCACGTACGGGTTCGAAAAAAACATGTATGATCACATGACCATAGTCAAGCACAACCCAATGTCCTTCTTTTTTTCCTTCAACACGCAACGGTGTTATCCCCTGTTTCTTTAGATCCAGTTGAATATGTTCTGCAATTGCTGAAACCTGACGGTTGGAACGGCCACTGCAGATGATAAAAACGTCGGATAGAGAAGTTAGCTTCCGGACATCGAGAACCACCAGGTCGATGGTTTTTCTCCCCAAAGCGGCTTTAACAAAAAGATCAAGGTTCGGATCGATGGAAGGATCAGTCACATTTGTCATAAATAGAGTCCTTTGGTTTTTATTAAATCTTCGACAATTTTCGGGACCAGGGATTTAATGGTGCGTCCCTTTCTGATATGCTCACGAATTTCTGTCGATGAAATATCCACGGGGGTTACCTCAAACAAAAAAACCGGTTGTTTCACGTCATGAATGTAGCATGATCGTGAAGCAGAATGTTTATATCTGTTTGAAATTCTGGATTTAATATAACTTCCAAGGTTTTTCCATTGCAAAACCGTGTCGCGTTGCCCTGTTGCGGCTCGAGACATGACGATGAACGGAATCAGCAGGAGAAGATCCTTATAAGATTTCCAGGTATCTACTTCCAAGAATGCATCCAGCCCCACGATAAAGAAGAGTTTTGTATTTTCGGGGAGAATGGATTTAAAATGGCGAACCGTATCGATGGTATATGAAAACCCTGAACGTTTTAGCTCAACATCGGAGACCACAAAATCGGAATCGTCTGAAAATGCAAGTCGGATCATCTCAATACGATCCAAACCATCTATGATCCCTGCCGTCTCCTTGTGCGGTGGAAGGGCCGAGGGGATTAAAAAAATTTTGTCCAGATCAAATCCCTCTTTAACTTCCCGAATTACCTGGACATGGCCCATGTGAATCGGGTTAAACGTACCGCCAAAGAGTCCTATGCGTTTCAAAAATACCCCACTTTTCAAGCAATAACACTTCAAATGGCCTCAAGATGACATCGGAAAAAAAAGCTGTGGATCCATGGGAACATTTTTATGCCAATGGTTCTATGTTCTGATCTGCCCATCTCCAAATACCGCAAATTTGGTTGTCGTCAGTTCCTCCAATCCCATGGGACCGAAGGCATGCAGTTTTGAAGTGCTGATTCCGATTTCAGCGCCCAATCCGAGCTCGCCACCGTCATTAAACCGTGTGGAAGCATTGACCAGAACCACCGAAGAATCGACTTCCCGCACAAAGCGTTTTGCCCTTTCATAACTGCGGGTCACAATGGCTTCCGTATGGCTTGAGCCGTAATTTCCAATGTGCAAGATAGCCTGGTCCATATCCTCGACCACCTTCACGGCCAAAACAAGATCGAGATATTCTTCCGGCCAGTCGGCTTCTGTGGCCTTTTGTGCATCCGGTACGATCTGACATGTTTCAGGGCAGCCCCTGATTTCAACCCCTGAATTTACATAACGCACGGCCATTTTGGGCAGAAATTTTGGCGCAATTGATCGATGTACCAGCATGGTTTCCATGGCATTGCAAACCCCCGGACGCTGCACCTTGGCATTGAAACAGATTTCTTCGGCCATGGATATGTCTGCCCCTTCGTCCACATACACGTGGCAGACACCTTTGTAATGTTTCAATACGGGTATTCTTGAATGTTCTACGACAAAACGGATCAAGCCTTCTCCGCCCCGAGGGATAATTAGATCGATGTATTCTTCCTGACTTAAAAGAATGTTAACCGCTTCTCGATCCCTGACGGGTATAACCTGTACGGCTTTTTCCGGGAGACCGGATTCATTGAGAACCTGTCCGATGATACCGGCCAGGGCCTGATTGGAATGAAGCGCTTCAGATCCGCCGCGAAGTATGACAGCATTGCCGGCTTTCAAGCAAAGGCCGGCAGCATCTATGGTAACATTGGGACGCGACTCGTAAATAATCCCGATAACCCCCAGCGGTATGCGTATTCGAGAAACTTCCAGGCCGTTGGGTCGGATCCAAGCCTTGGTTGTGGCGCCCACAGGGTCATTGAGCCGGGCAACTTCCCTTAAACCATTGGCCATGGATTCAATGGTTGCGTCGGACACTGTGAGCCGATCGATCATGGCATCGGAAAGGCCCATCTCCTTTGCACGGGAAAGGTCCTTTTGGTTCGCTTCCTTTATATTCGATGATTTTTCTTCAATTTTATCGGCAATGCCAAGAAGAACATCATTTTTTTTATTTGAAGAACATCTGGCAATCTCCGCGGCGGCAGTCCGGGCCGCTTTGGCCATATATATAATTTCTTTTTCACCGGTCATGGTTTTTGCCTATAATATAAGGTTATTATGAATTATGACATTCAGATGTAATGGCAAGGTTATCTCTATGGATAACATCATCATAAGGTTTATGCCCCAGAATTTTTTTAATCTGGCTCGATTTAAATCCCATGATTTTGCGAATATCAGCGGAGCTGTAATTAACAAGACCGGTCCCCAGGGTTTCATTGTCGCCGTTTTTAAATTCCACCGGAGCGCCCACATTAAATTCACCTTCCACATGGACAATGCCGCTGGGTAAAAGACTTTTGCCCCTGTTCAGGATAGCCAGTGCGGCACCGTCATCAATTCTGATAGCGCCTTTGGGTTTTAAGGTAAACGCTATCCAGCATTTTCGGCTTTTAAGCTTTTTCTTTTTTGAAACGAAAAAGGTTCCAATCTCTTTTCCGGAAAAGAGTTTTATTAAGATATCCGGCTTGCCGCCGTTTGCGATGACCATGGGAATTCCAGAAGCGGTAACCTTCCTTGCAGCGTTTATCTTGCTGAGCATTCCGCCGGTGCCGAGGGGGCCGGGGATGTCGCCGGCAACTTTTACGATGTTCTCCCGGATGGTTGAGACCAACGGAATCAGTTCTGCATCAGGGTATTTTCGGGGATTTTTTGTATAAAGGCCGTCGATATCCGTCAGGTTGACAAGAATGTCCGCATCCATCAGGAGTGTAATCATGGCCGCAAGGTTGTCATTGTCTCCAAATTGAATCTCTTCGATCATTACCGTGTCGTTTTCATTGATAATCGGAACAACCTGCCACGATAACAACATGCAGAGCGTATTGCGAGCGTTCAAATATCTTCTTCGGTTATTCAGGTCATCACCGGTCAGCAGAATCTGAGCGACCTTTTTGTGATACCGGGCAAACGCCTTTTCATATTCCATGATGAGTCCTGCCTGTCCAACGGCAGCAATCGCCTGGCGCTTGGGGATTTCATCCGGCCGTTTATCAAGACCGATTTTTTTCACTCCGGATGCCATTGCACCTGAGGAGATCAGGATCACCTCGAGTCCGCTGTCAATTAAACGGCAAATTTGCCTGCTGATAGATCGTATCGCTTTTAAGTTCAGACCATGGTCTTCTGTTAAGACATTACTGCCAACCTTCACCACCAGTCGCTTGGCATTGTTAAATATCGATTTTCTATTGTTCTTCATAAGTTTTGTTTAACACGTGAACCATTTGCCGCTTTAATTCCTCAACGCCTTTGCCGGTCCGGGCGGAAATTAATTCGATTTTCCGATCCTTAACCGCAGATTGAAAAATTTCTACTGCTTTCCGGATATCGGGCAGGTCAATTTTGTTGAGTACAATAATCTGAGGTTTTTGAGCCAGTTTTGAATTATACAGGGCAAGCTCTTGGTTTATGATATGATATGCCTGTAGCGGGTTGTCAAGATCGATGGTTGCAATGTCGATCAGATGAACCAGAATTCGGGTGCGCTCGATGTGCCGGAGAAATTTAATGCCAAGCCCGATTCCTTTATGGGCGCCTTCGATCAATCCGGGGATATCGGCCACTACAAACGGCTCTGTCCAGTCGGTTTGAACCACGCCGAGACTGGGCGTAATTGTAGTAAAGGGATAATTGCCGATTTTGGGACGCGCTGAAGAAATGGCGCGAATGAGCGTAGATTTGCCGGCATTGGGGAGTCCGATGATACCGACATCGGCCAGAAGTTTAAGCTCCAACTTCAGTATTCTGGTTTCCCCAGGTTCACCGGGCTGGGCGAAACGGGGTGCCCGGTTTTTTGAAGTTTTAAAACGTGTATTTCCCTGACCGCCTCTACCGCCGGTCGCAATTACAAATGTTTCGTCGGTTTTGACCAGGTCCTTTATAACGCATCCGGTGTCGGCATCGGTGACCAGAGTTCCGGGGGGAAGTTCAATGACGAGGTTTCGGCCGTTTTTGCCGGTCTTCCGTTTGCCCTGGCCGTGGGCACCGTTTTCGGTTTTGAAGTGTTTTTTGTATCTAAACTGATAAAGGGTGCGTTTTCTTGAGGTTGTCTTTAATATAGCATTTCCGCCCTTGCCTCCGTCGCCGCCGTCCGGTCCTCCGCGTGGAATAAACTTTTCACGCCTAAAGCTCACACAACCTCTACCGCCGTCACCGGACTGAACGGTAATAACCGCTTCATCAATGAATTTCACTCTGCATAAACACTTACTTTTTTGCGAGAACGACCCTGTCTTTCAAAAGCAACAATGCCATCAATCTTGGCAAACAGCGTATAATCTCTGCCCATGCCCACATTGTCGCCGGGATGTATCTTTGTGCCCAGTTGGCGAACCAGGATGTTACCCGCCTTTACAGGTTGACCGCCGTATCGTTTTACGCCCCGGCGTTGCCCTTGACTGTCGCGACCGTTCTTGGAACTGCCGCCTGCTTTTTTATGCGCCATTATAAAAACTCCTTGCCAAAAGAAACAATCTAATTAAGACTTTTAAACAGCGTGCCCTTTTTCCATATCCAATGCCGGGATCAGATTTCAATCCTCGACAAGTTCGATCTATTCCTGCCGGTCCCGTGGAATGGGAAAAATGTTTCTCTGGGGTGAAAAAAAGTTTCGCCTTCTCCCGCTCAAAGTCCGGGATCTTGGCCTTCTCTCGAGCACAATCAAATGGTTTTCAAAGGTCTCTTTTTTAAGTTCCAATACTGTCTATTTTAATTGCCGTATACTGTTGTCGATGGCCCAGTTTTCGGCGATATCTTTTACGTTTTTTGTACTTGAAAACGATAATTTTTTTACCCTTTCCCTGCTCGGCAATGTGTCCTTTGACGGCTACATCATCGAGAACGGGCTGACCGATGCGGATGTTTTCACCATCTGAAAACATAAGGACACGGTCGAAAGAAACAGGGCTGCCGAGTTCGCCAGGGATTTTTTCGACCCTCAAAATATCGCCCTGACGAATTTTATATTGTTTTCCGCCGGTATTAACGATAGCGTACATGTATTTGACCCCTCCTGCAGTGCACTTTATTTTATCTATAATTCAATAAATTCACTATTATTAGTCAATCGCTATAATTTGTCAAGACAATCTTTTTTAAATAATCAGAATCCAGAGATTACGGCATTGACATTTGTTTCGAATTGACATATGAACATATGATCATATATTAAGAGGTATTCGATGGAACGGTGTAAGGAAAAAATATTGCATATGGCTCAGGTGAAGCGTGCTGTGGATAACGTTCCCGATCCAGATATACTTCAGAGCATGACCGATATTTTCAAGGCGCTGAGCGATCCGAGCAGGCTTAAAATCGTTACTGCACTCTCTGCCTGCGAACTCTGTGTTTGTGACCTGGCTGCTGTTTGCGGGGCCTCCGAATCCGCTGTTTCACATCAACTTCGGATTCTCAGAAACTTGAAAATCGTACGCTTTCGAAGGAAAGGGAAAAGCGTGTTTTATCGTCTGGACGATGATCATGTAAAATCTCTTATCAGCCAGAGCCTGCAACATGTTAAGGAATAAAAATACTGTTAGAAAGGTTTTAATGCATGATAACCGTGGCCATTGAAATCATACGTGCTTCATGGCAAGTTTTTTATGAATCAGCCGTTTACATGCTATTTGGCTTTTTCATCGCCGGCATTCTTTATGTTTTTATTAAACCCGAAACCATCGGCCGTTACCTCGGCGGCGGAAACGTACGGTCCGTTTTCATGGCAGCTCTTGCGGGGATTCCAATTCCGCTGTGTTCCTGCGGTGTTTTACCTGCGGCGGCAGGTCTCAAACGGCAGGGAGCCGACAACGGAGCGACTTTGTCATTTCTTATTTCAACACCCGAAACAGGTATCGATTCAATACCGCTGACCTTTGCGCTTATGGATCCGATTATTGCGCTGATTCGTCCTGTGGCGGCATTTATTACCGCCGTTGTAGCAGGTCTATTGGAAAACTTCTCCAACCGGAGGAGCAATTCATTAGAAAATTTTTCTCAACTTTCCTCTTCCGATTCGAACGATTGCGGATGCAACAGTATGTTGGTGAATCCGGGCAAACCGATGGCGAAACCATTTACAGCCAAAATCGTTTCAGGCTTGAAATATGCTTTTGTCGATCTTCTGGGTGATATCGGCAAATGGTTTATTATCGGTATTCTGATGGCCGGTATGATAACCTACATAATTCCTGATGCGCTGTTCGAATCCTACCTGACCAACAACTTTATTGCCATTCTTGTTATGCTGATTGCAGGCATCCCCATGTATGTCTGTGCCACCGCCTCCACACCGATTGCAGCCGCTTTGGTACTCAAAGGGTTGAATCCGGGTGCGGCCCTTGTTTTTTTGCTGGCCGGTCCTGCAACCAACGTTGCTTCTATGAGCGTCGTCTCCGGCCTGCTTGGAAAAAAGTCTCTTGTGATATATCTCGGTTCAATCGCGATATGCTCTATTATGTTAGGGTTTTTTACGGACATGCTCTATTACAGTATGGGCATTTCCGCAACGGCAGTCGCCGGACAGGCCGCTCAAATAATCCCTCATTTTATACAGATGGGTAGCGCCGTGATTCTGGGTGTCCTGCTGCTCTTTGGGCTTTACCAGGGATATTCCAGAGGCCGCACTCTCTTTCCCGATATTCGGAAAAAATAAAACGCAATCTGACATTGATTTTAGCCCTGTGGACAGATATAAGAAATATTGAGCTTACATCAAAACTCAGGTGTTCGGTATCTGCAATTCATTCAGGAGGTCTTTTTTGGAAACATGCATTAAGCATACGGTTGTATCCCGATATAAAAAGATCGACAGATCTTCAGAGCACATGCTCATTGGCGAAGAACCCCTGTCGATTCATGTGGAAGGAAAACCGTATTCTGTTGTGATGCGTACACCGGGTGATGAATTGGCCCATGCTGCCGGTTTTTGCCTGGCCGAAGGGATTGTGGATACACCGGATGATTTTAACACCATATCTTGTTGTGATGCCATCGATCCTAATGTCGTCACCGTTACCATCCGAAAATCGAGGCTCAATAAGATAACCGGTCTTTTAGACCGGCGTGGTTTTATCAGCCAGACAAGTTGCGGTATTTGCGGCAAGGAGATTGTTAAAGATCTTTATCAGAAAATTCAACCCCTCAGAGACCATACTCGGATTGATGGTGGTTCGGCTGGGCAAATTCTTAATAATCTCTCCCAACTCCAGCCTTTGCGTGATAAAACCCGTGCGTCTCACGCCGCTGCTCTTTATGCGGCTGATTTTAAGCTGTTATCCTCGGCTGAAGATGTCGGCCGGCACAACGCCCTTGATAAGGCCATCGGAAAGCTTTTCTTGAATCGCAAACTCGATGGGGCCGTGCTGCTGGTCCTTTCCTCCCGTATCAGTTACGAACTGGTGCAAAAGGCTGCACGGGCGCGGGTCCCCGTTATACTGGCTTTTTCTCGCCCGACATCCCTGGCCGTAGAACTGGCATCAGAATTAAATATGACCTTGGCGTGTTTGGCTGAAGAATCCGGGTTATATATTTATTGTAAAGAGGAGCGTTTGACCGTTTGAGTTCATTTTAAAAATGGAGCGGAGCAGAGTCGTTATGAAACAAGAACTTATTGAAATCATATGTAGAAAGTCTTTTAAATACACCGAAACGCCTAGTTTTAAACTTGTTTCAGGGAGAATGAGTCGTTTTTATGTGAATTGTAAGCCGACGACATTAAGCCCGAGAGGTATGTTTCTGGTAGGCCACCTTGTATTCGATATCATAAAAGATTTAAAGCCGGACGGTATTGGCGGGCTTACTTTCGGTGCCGATCCAATGGCCATGGCTACGGCATTTGTTTCAGAACTAAAAGAAAGTCCGATAAATGCCTTTTCCATACGCAAAACCCGAAAAGATCATGGAATTGTCAAGTGGGTCGAAGGTGATGTGCAACCGGGACAGCGGGTTGTAATCATCGACGATGTTGCTACAACCGGTGGTTCCACAATCAAGGCTATCGAACGGGCCGGTTCCGAAGGACTGGATGTGGTTAAAGCGGTTATTCTGGTTGACCGGCAGGAGGGAGGGCTTGAAAATATCCGTCAGCACGTCAGAGATGTGGCTGCAGTTATCTCAAGAGATGAACTGATGAAACAGTATGAAAAAATGGGGTGATAGAGACAAATTATTGAGTTACAATGTATGTCGCACAGGCGTTCTCCGACTCCCAGGAAGTTACCCGGACAACCTTGACGTCAGAATTGTCGATCATGGATTGAAGGGCGTCTGCAATATACCGCGCAATGTTTTCCGAAGAGGGCGGGTTGTCATCATTAAAGTAATCGAGTTCGTTTAAAAACTTGTGATCCAGCCTTGCTATGATTTCAGAAATATACTGCTTCAATTCTCCAAAGTCGATCAATACCCCCGCATTGTTGAGGTTTTCTCCGGCGACACAGACTTCGATCTTCCAGTTATGTCCGTGCAAGTTTTCACATTTTTCAGCCACCATTTTAAGCTGGTGAGCTGCTGCAAAATCCGTAACAACTTTTAATTCGTACATTGCCGTTAAATCTCCTTTGGCTGGCGAAAAAACCGATTGGTCCAAATTTCTTTTAAAAAATCGAGGTCAGTTGGATGCTCTGTCTAACCCGCTTTTGAGAATATTTTTTAATTTATTGGGTAGTTTGCCTGATTCAATTTTGGCGAATTCTTTGAGCAGCGCTTCCTGTTTTTTATTCAGATGGGTGGGTGTTTTAATTAAAACTTGAATGACCTGATCTCCTCGTTTGCCGTATCTCAGAGACGGAATTCCCTCACCGCGAAGACGAAAGATGTGGCCAGGTTGGGTGCCTTTTGGAATTTTTAGTGTCTTTTTGCCGTTTAAGGTAGGAACCGTTATGGTATCGCCAAGCGCAGCCTGTACAAAGGAAATTTCCATCTGGCAGATTACACTTGTATCGTCACGCTCAAAGAAGTCGTGCGGTTCAACATGGATAAAAACGTAGAGATCACCCGGGGGCCCTCCATATATGCCGGATTCACCTTCTCCGGTCAGGCGGAGCCTGGATCCGGTATCTACGCCTGCCGGGATTTTNACTGCCACTTTTTTGCGAACTCGAACCTGTCCGGATCCCTTGCAGGCGGTGCATGGATTCGTTATGGTTTGACCGTTGCCATTGCATTGGTAGCAGGTTGTTCTCACCGTAAAAAATCCCTGATTCCGAGAAACCTGCCCGGTGCCATTACACTGCCAGCAGGTTTCTGGATGGGTGTCCGGTTCGCACTTGCTTCCCTCACAGGACGAGCACGTTTCCATCTTCTGTAAATCTATTTCGATTTCTGTACCAAAAGCGGCGTCCATGAAGCTGAGCGTCAGGTCGTAACGGAGATCGGCGCCCCTTTGAACCCGGCTCCTTGACCGGCTTCCGCTGCTGAATCCAAAAAATTCCTCAAAAATTCCGCCAAAGCTCGAAAAAATATCTTCAAACCCGCTAAATCCAGAAAACCCTGACCCTTCGAGACCTTGATGGCCAAACTGGTCATAAATGTTCCGTTTTTGAGGATCTCGAAGAACCTCATAAGCTTCGGAGGCTTCCTTGAACTTTTCTTCAGACTTTTTGTCGTCGGGATTTCGATCTGGATGGTATTTAAGGGCCCGTTTACGGTAGCTGGCCTTTAGCTCGCTTTCATCGGCATTACGGCTTACATTTAAGACTTCGTAGTAATCTCGTTTGTTCCTCATTTAGTTTCCTGGTAATCGCTCGGGCACTCCATGAAGTGCAACCGTGAGCGCGATCGTTTCGGCTTGCTGCAAGGTTAACAAGGGAATATTAAAATGCATAAAAATCCATACCGTCGAAGATTCCCTGAAGCTTTTCGGAGAACAGTGGATATCTTGTATCAGGGAAGCCAAATGGAATTTCAATTACACAATAAGGCAAGTATGAAATTTGCTACTAAAGTAATACAAAAACCAGGGTTGTCAATGAAGATGAAGGATAAAAACGGGATTGTGCGGACGGGCCGGCGGTATATATTTCAAGGAGTTGAATTTACATAAAAAGGAAAGGGTTGGGGGGTAAGAAGATGTTGCATACGTCCTATCCCATAAATGATCGCCGAAGAATTGTGTCTTTTTGCCACCGCATGTCATCCCGATAGGGATATTCGATGTTGTGGTGGAGCCCTCGGCTTTCTTTCCTGTGTCCGGCACACTTGATAATAAGTTCTGCCACTATCGCTATGTTTCGAAGCTCAATAAGATCTGGAGAAACCCTAAAATCCCAATAATACTCCCGTATCTCTTTCTGTATTATTTCAATGCGTCGTTCAGCCCGTTCCAACCGTTTGTTTGATCGGACGATACCCACATAGTTCCACATGAATCGCCGGATTTCATCCCAATTCTGCGAAACCATAATAACTTCGTCGCTGTCTGTGGTACCGACTTCGTCCCATGGTGGAGGATCAGGGGTGGAAGTGGAATCGAATGTATCGATATCCTTCACGGCCTGTTGGGCAGCCATATGGGAATATACCAGGGCTTCGATCAAAGAGTTGCTTGCAAGCCTGTTGGCACCATGAAGTCCGGTACAGGCTGTTTCGCCGATGGCGTACAATCGGTGCAAATCTGTTTTTCCAAACATGTCGGTTGCGATACCTCCGCACATATAATGGGCGGCCGGAACAACCGGAAGCGGTTCTTTGGTCATATCAAAACCGAAGGTTAAGCACTTTTTATATAAATTAGGGAAGCGTTCTTTTATGAAATCGGAATTTTTGTGGGATATATCAAGAAATACGGAATCAGCCCCGCTTTTCTTGAGTTCTGCATCTATGGCACGCGCAACCACGTCACGGCATGCAAGATCCTTTTGGGCGTCATATTTTTCCATGAAAGGGTATCCGGAAGCATCAACCAGGACCGCGCCTTCACCCCTTAAGGCTTCTGAAATCAGGAAGTTTTTGGCATCAGGGTGATACAGGCACGTTGGATGAAACTGAACGAATTCTAGATTGGCGACGGTAGTCCCGGCACGGTATCCCATAGCAATGCCGTCACCGGTGGCAATATCCGGATTGCTGGTGTAAAGGTAAACTTTGCCTGCACCGCCGGTGGCCAGAAGTGTTATCTTTGCGCAGAAGGTTTTTACATGATTTGTTTCCCTGTCAAGGACATAGGCTCCACAGCAATAGTCTTCATGGGTCGTCGTGATCATACCCCTTTTCATACGGGTTGAAATGGTGATGAGATCGATGGCGATGTGGTTTTCAAACAGGGCAATTCGATCGTTATTTTTAACATGATCTACAAGGACCCTTTCGACTTCTCTCCCCGTCATGTCGTGGGCATGAACAATACGTTTTTGCGAATGACCGCCTTCACGCCCCAAATCTAATTCAGCATCGAAATCAGGGGATTCAGAATCTGATTGCTTTTTATCTCTGAGGTTGAAATGTACACCAAGATCGATCAATTCACGGATCCTGCCGGGTCCGTTTTTAACCACCATTTCCACCACATCCCGGTTGCAGAGACCATCTCCGGAAGCAAGCGTATCCTGAATGTGAAGGTCAAATGAATCGAGTTCGCCAAAGACAGAGGCAATTCCACCTTGGGCATGGGAGGTGTTGCTGTCCATGATCCCTTTTTTGGTGACTAACGCCACATCACCGAATTCGGCTACTTTGAGAGCAAACGTCAGGCCGGCGACACCGCTGCCGATTATCAGAAAGTCTGTTTTAATTTGTGTCATATAATTTAACGTTTTGGAATCTCTATTATAATATCAAGAAGATAGTTTTTTTACGCTTAATTGCAACCCCGAACATGCTCCTGTGATTTAGAAAAAGGTTCATTGAATTTCAATGGGATTAAATCGAACTCTGTTCATGTGTTAGCTCTGTTAATACATTGTTGTTGCAAACGGTTTGCAAGCCGGGCATTGGCCCTGTCGCGGGTTTGCCAGTTATGACTTTTTAAATGCTGAAAAATATGATAACATTAAGTAAATTTATAAGCAACGAAGATTAAAGGTAATTTATGATAGAAAACCTAACAGTTTCAATTTAACAAAATTGTTCAATAAGCGGAATGATTATATGATAGCTTACGACTTGCAGTGCATCAACGGACATTCTTTTGAGGGTTGGTTTGAAGACAGAAAGGCATATGAAAAACAGGAAAGAAATTACCTTATCGCATGCCCGGTATGTAATAGTACTTCAATTGACAGGATTCCTTCGACCTTTGCCATAAAATCGTCGACTTCTTTGAAAGAATTTTCTGATCAGCAAGCGGATCTTTTAAATATGGGTCAAAAGATCATAGATTTTGTTGAGAAAAATTTTGATGATGTGGGGACCGATTTCTCCAAAGAAGCCTTGAAGATGCACTATGGCGTTTCAGAAGCAAGGAATATCAGAGGTGTCAGTACCCAAGAAGAAGAGAAGACATTAACAGAAGAGGGGGTTCAGTTTTTTAAAGTCCCCATGCCGGTGGTTCCTGATACGGATGCTTAGGTTAGCCCGAATTTTTCATGGATACATTCGGTTGAACCTTTACGCCCCATGATTTAAGGTTTTCAACAATAAATTGTACGACTTTTTTATGTATGTCCTGCCCCTTGCCTTCCACAAACATGGGGTTTCCGAATTTAATGAAGAGTTCCTTTCCGGGATCAATAGCGCCCATATCCTTGATGAGTCTCCCATTACCCTGGAAATCGGTCTTTAATGCCACCGGTACAACGGGAACGCCGGCCCTTTGTGCCAACTTAACCCCCATAGAATTAAACGTTGTCTGATCGAATGTGGCGCTTCGGGTGGCCTGGGGGAATATGATAATGGAGCAGCCGTCGGCAATTAAAGCCCGTCCTTTTCCCATGACGGCTTTCAAGTCGTTCCTGGGATTTTTACGTGTAACGGCGACGGGATGGATCGCCCTTATGATGGTGCCGAGAACCGGATACCTGAGCAGTCCTTCCTTGACCACAAATGTGACTTTGCCGAACGGAAGCAGTATACAAGGGAGAACAAGCGTGTCGAGCAGGCTCATATGGTTGGCAACGTAAACAACCTGTCCCTTCAAATCCTCGAGAGCTTTCAATCCTGACACGTGAAATTTTCCCCCTGCGGACTCTGCAACTTTAAGGATGCGAAGCGAACCTTTTCCCCAGGTTTTGCCTTCATACAATTTCTTTCGTGCTGTCAGGCTTTCTGTCAGGATGGTGAAAAAAAGCTGGATATAATAGATGAGTGTCGCCCATTTGGGAAACTTTTTTACCAAAAATCGCCGTTTTTGGGGGCTTTGATAGGAAAAATCGGTTTTGAGAAGATGCCAGAAGTGATCTATCTTCATAGTTCCTTTTCATGTTGATGACGATATAAGCCGTTCTCGATAAGGTTCAGACAACACGCTTCGACGCCGGATTGTCTGAACCTGATTCGGTGTTAAAAACTAAAGGGATATTTTTTTTAAAACGGGTATAGAGGGATGCCAGGCGACGTCTTTGCTGTTCCACGCAGCTTAAAAGAGACTCCAGGTTTTCCCCAGGATATGGGGGTTTTTGCGCAATTTCAAGGCAAAAGTCCAGACCTTCTTCAAGATTCTTTTTGAAGTCGAGCAATGTTTTGATTTCTTTGGGTGTATAAGAAGAATTCGCTATCTTATTTTCAAAATAGTCCACGTACATCACAATTTCTTTGGCAAACATATGGGGGCGCTTTGATGAAACCAGGGACGGACGTCTTCCATAAATATGGTCTACCATCTCCCTTAGGGTGTAAAATCTATTAAACCATTCAATGTTGGGTCCGGGACATATGGACTGGGGAGCGTTTTGCTCTTCGGCCATTCCCAACGCAATAAGCGCTCCGTTCCCTAAATGCTCGCAAAGACAGGTTTTTACCACAACCTTCTCAATTAATTTTGCCTTTTCATCTGCTGAAATCTCGATATCCTCGATTTCTTTTAGNTTCGCAGCTTGATATTTTCGCGATGCTAAACAGATCGGTTTTTCGGTAAATTCGGTATTGGATACCAAAAAATGTTTTTGGCACGGAGAGCCGGGTCGTNTTTCCATCACNTTTTTACGGGTCCACAATTCTGATCCTGTTCCGCGAACATTGTTAAAAAAAATATTAAGAGGTGAAACGTCACTTAAATACAGGTCCTCTCCCCGGGCCTGCCGAAGTAGTTCACGAGTGGGATCATCCACGCATGTTGTCTCGGGAACCAGTAGAAAAGGACTGGCCCANCCTGTTAAATCCATCCCGAAATTTTCCGTGAGTCTGCGCACTTCACCGTGGATGCCGATNCCGCCCTGAACGGTGATAAGCGGGTGGTTTTTCATGGCCGATTCAGTATATTCCCACCCCATTTTTCTATAATATTTTTGTATGANCGGTTTAAATTCCGCCACCAGACGGNTACGTTTTTCCTTAAATTCTTTAAGAAGGGTCGGCAGTAAAATTCCATTGGTGGCAAACGCATGGCCGCCGCAGTTTAGCCCGGATTCTATGCGGAACTCGTAAACCTCGAGACCTTTTTTGGCTAAAAACTTCCCCTGAACTAAAGCGGAACGGAAATCACTCACTTTGAGAACAATCCGTTTTTTTATCCGGCCCATTTTATCCCTGTAAAAGTCACGGAATTTGCTCATATAACTATACAACCGCTGATTAATACCTGCTGAAAATATAATTGAAGACTCCAGACAGCTATTGGCATAGCCTCTAAGGCCTGCTTTGGCATCGGTGAATTCTGGGCCCAGGGGATTGCCGTTTTTATCCAGGTGGACCCGATCCACGGTGACCATAATGTTAACATCAATTGAGCCGGGTCTCATACTCCGTGTCAGATCTTTCTCCAAGGCATCTCTTTCCTTACCGGGATTCATTTTCAGCAATTGGTTGTATTTTTTTTTCAGAATAGCGTTTTCGGGCAACAGATCAAAGTATTTCCGCTTATTGTTGTTTTCGAAGAACGGCTGCTCTTTTATTTCTTCCATTTTTTTTTGGACAATTTCATGGATAATATCGAGGTAGGCTGAAATTCGTTTTGCACGGCCGTCCGCTTCATCTTTTGATATCTTGACATACGAAAAGCCGTACTCAGCAGCATAATATTTGCGAATTTTTTCGAGAAGAAGGTCATCTACGAGTGAAATAACGGATGAAATGCCAAAAGGCGCAACGCGGATGGGAGTATCGACGGAATAGCCGGTACCCATAACAGGAATGTGAAACGTGTGTAAAAAATCGATCATATGCATAATATTATTTTCATAAGAGTTTGCGGTGGATTACCAGCGCATTAGTATAGAACCGTAAGTCAATCCCGCCCCAAATGCAGTCAGCAAAACCGTCTGTCCCTTTTTTATTCGTCCGTCTCTATTGGCTTCGTCCAGGGCGGTAGGGATCGTTGCGGCAGAAGTATTGCCAAAGCGATCCACATTAACGATAATTTTTCCCATGGGGAACTCGAGACGATTGGCCACCGCTTCTATGATTCGATAGTTGGCTTGATGCGGAACAAACCAATCGAGATCATCGGCTGTCATATGATTTTTCTTCAAAGCTTGAAGGGCGAAATCGGCCAGTGTTTTTACAGCAACCTTGAAAAGTTCCTTGCCTTTCATCCTTAGTTTATGAAGTTTTTTTGCGTACCTCTCAGGCGTTACCTCCATATTTGATCCGCCGGCAGGGACATAAAGGAGGTCCCATAGACTTCCGTCAGAAAGGAGATGGCTGGACAAAATCTGCCGGGCTGAATCTTCAGGGGTCTGTTCAACGATCGCAGCCCCGGCGCCGTCCCCGAATAAAATACAGGAATTACGATCTTCCCAATTGAGAATGGGGCTGAGGACTTCGGCGCCCACAACCAACGACGTAACTACCTGTCCGGATCGAATAAACTTTTCAGCAATGGCCAGTCCATAAATAAATCCCGAACAGGCTGCATTAATATCCATGCCCCAGGCTCTGAAAGCACCCAGTTTATGTTGAAGCCAGCAGGCGCTAGATGGAAGTGGGGTGTCGGGTGAGCAGGTGGCATAAATAATTTGGTCGATATCTTCGGGTGATTTTCCCGCCATATCGAGAGCTTTTTGAGCTGCTGAAAAAGCGAGGGATGAATTCCGTTCCTTTGGATTTTCGATATCTGAAATCCGCCGCTCATAAATTCCGGTTCTCTCACGTATCCATTCTTCGCTGGTTTCGATTCCCAATTTTGCTAGTTTTTTAACGATATCGCTGTTGGTGACACGATTCTTTGGAAAACCTGATCCGGTTCCCGTAATCCTTGCTGTAAAATTCATAAATGTTAACTCTTTTTATAGTAACTTCATAACCCGTTTCCGAAAGTGCAGGTTCATTCCCTCCGCCTGCCATTCCAAGCCCTTTAATTGTTCTTTATCATGCTAAACCCAGTGGCTATATACAATACTTTTATCGGTCTATCAAGTCAGAAGAATGCGTAAAGTCTTTTGCGGAAAACATTGAGTTCCCAAAACCCGATGATGATATTAGTTCAGATATATCTTTTGAGGATCAGAGATGCGTTTGTTCCTCCGAAACCAAAGGAGTTTGTCATGGCCGTATTGACATCCGTCTTTCGTGCAATGTTCGGAACATAGTCAAGATCACACGCTTCATCCGGATGATCAAGATTGATTGTCGGTGGAATGATCCCTTCAGAGATTGTCAGGGCTGTAAAAACTGTTTCGATTCCCCCGGCACCACCCAGCAGATGGCCTGTCATGGATTTGGTCGAACTTACGGCGATGAACGGTGCTTTTTCTTTGAATACAGACTTGATCGCTTTTGTCTCGTAAACATCGTTAAGCCGGGTGGAAGTGCCATGGGCATTGATGTAATCGATCCTGTGATTGGGAATCCCCGCATCATCGAGCGCAGCGGCCATACATCGGGCGGCACCTTCACCATCCGGAGCCGGTGCGGCCATATGAAACCCGTCTCCGCTCATCCCATATCCACATATTTCAGCATAGATGCGGGCGCCTCTTTCTAATGCGGATTCGAGTGTTTCAAGAACGAGAATGCCACAACCTTCGCCGACCACAAATCCATCCCGGTCACGGTCAAACGGACGGGATGCCTTTTCCGGTTCATCGTTTCGGACCGAGAGGGCTTTCATGGCGTTGAAACCGGCAATGCACGTGGGTGTGATAACAGACTCCACCCCTCCGGTTATCATGGCGTCGGCCCCACCTCTTTTGATGATTTTGAATGCATCGCCGACGGCGTGAGTTCCTGAAGCGCATGCGGTGGCAATGGAAGAATTGGGTCCTTTGGCACCCAGATAAATTGAAATCATCCCGGGAGCCATATTGCCGATCATCATGGGGATAAAAAACGGCGTTACCCGTTTAGGGCCCTTCTTTTGCAAAATAACGGTAGTTTCTTCCAGCAAATGGAGCCCGCCAAGACCACATCCTGTGACAACACCGATCCTATCTTCGTTGGTTTTGTCTATCTTTAACCCGGAATCTTCTACAGCCATTCGGGATGCTGCAACTGCATAGGCGATAAATGTCTGGGTACGTTTGGCCTCTTTTTTGAGAAGAAAATCCTCAGGGTGAAAATTTTTGACCTCTCCAGCAATTTTGGTATCAAATCCGGAAGCGTCAAATCGGGTTATTTCGGCAATCCCTGATTGGCCTTTACACAGCGCAGTCCATGTGTCATCCACACCGATACCCAGGGGCGTTATAAGCCCCAGACCCGTAATAACGACCCGTTTGCTCAATAAGCCTCCTAAAAACCGGCATATCGATACCGGTTTCTAAATGGTTTTTATCGATCTTAATTGACCGGCATGCTCCCCGAAGCCCTCGTCCTTTATGGCAAGGGCGCGGGGAGCTTTGCATTAATGGGCGCCAATGTAATCGAAGGCGTCTTTAACGGTTACCAGTTTTTCCGCTTCTTCGTCGGGAATATCAATGTCGAACTCCTCTTCCATGGACATGATCAGCTCTACAAGGTCGAGTGAATCTGCACCCAGGTCATCCACAAAAGAGGCTTCCGGTACAACCTCTTCAAGATCAACACTTAGCTTTTCCGCAATTATCTTTTTTACTTTATCCTCAATTGACATTCAGTTTTCCTCCTTTAATAGATATCATATATACATTCCACCGCTCACATGAATTACCTGGCCAGTGATGTAAGATGCACTTTCAGAAGCCAGAAAAGCAACTGCTGCTGCAATATCTTCGGGTTGCCCCGCACGTTTCAGGGGGACCTGACTCAGCATTGCATTCCTTGCTTTTTCCGAAAGCGACGCCGTCATATCTGTTTCTATAAAGCCCGGTGCAATTGCATTGACCGTAATGCCGCGCGGGGCAAGTTCTTTGGCAGCTGTTTTTGTGAGCCCGATTAAGCCCGCCTTTGAAGCTGAATAATTTGCCTGTCCCACATTACCGGTTACGCCGACAACCGACGCCATATTAACAATACGGCCATAACGCTGCTGCATCATGACTTTAGAAACAATTTTTGTGCAAGTGAATGCACCTTTTAAGTTTATATTTAAGACAGCATCCCAGTCCTGTTCTTTCATGCGGACCAAAAGCCCGTCTTTTGTGATACCGGCATTGTTTACCAGAACGTCGATCCGTCCGGTTTTGTCGATTATCTCTTTAAAAAAGTCAACAACCTCATTTTCTTTTGCAATGTTAACACTTTTGCTTGCCGCAGAACCTTGTGCTTCGGCGACAAGTTTTTCGGTTTCAGCAGCAGCGGCAGCTTCAGCATCGGGATCACTTGGAGAAAAATAATTAAAATAGATGCTGGTGTCTGGTGCTGCCAACGCTATGCAGATAGCCCTGCCAATTCCTCTCGACCCCCCTGTAACGACAACAATACGTTGTTTTTGTTCCGTCATGATTACCTCGCAAACAGTATGTCTGCAATCAGATCCATGTCATTTATGACATTTGGACAGCTGCAAACCAGTTGGTTATAGGAATGGGTTTCCATAAATTCATGGGCCGTCTCTTGATCAAATACACCGGAGCCCATCAGTATCTTAAGCGCGTTTTGGGAAACAAGCTGCGCGACTTCGACGGCAAAGATCCTCGACATGGCTTTGATCTCTTCAGCTACCGGGTTGCCGTCCTTCGAGAGGGCAACCGCTTTGCGCGCCAAACTTGCTCCAACCTCCACATGGGTCGTCATATCCGCCAATAAGAACATGACATGCTGCTTCCGGGTCAGTCGATTGTCATGAGCCAACATGATGGTATCATTTAAAACCCCGGCTGCAAGCCCGTAGAACTGACATCCGGCATCGTTTATACTGCTATCCAGCGTTTCCATTTCCCGGGAAATGGATTGGTAAAAATCGCCCTTTGACTTGCGCGTTTCTTTCCATCGGAACGTGCTGATGATGCTCTGCTGAATTTCGCTCGTCCCTTCATAAATACAAGTGATCTTTACATCGCGTTTGATCTTTTCCACTTCAAATTCTGTGATATAACCGTAACCGCCAAGGGCCTGGATGGCATCGTTGGCTGCCTTGTCGGCAGACTCGGTGGCAAACAATTTGGCAATGGAGCCTTCCACATGGAGGTCAGATTCGCCNGAATCGATTCTAAGGGCAATTTCGTTCATATAAGCCTTTGCTGCTTCGAATCTTACGGCATGGGGGACGATGAGTTTGTGGGTGTAGCCTTGTTTTTCGGAAAGGGGAGACCCGAACTGTATCCGTTCTTTGGCATACGGGATTACAATTTCAATTGCCGCTTGGCCGGCGCCCAGCCCCATGGCGGCGACCATAAGCCGGGTATATCCAAAAACCTTACCGGCATGCTTCATGCCCATACCGGGCAACCCTCCAACGAGATTGTCAACCGGAACAAAAACGTCCGTGAAAGACAGCGGGGAGGTGTTCGAAGCCCGGATGCCGTGTTTCTCTTCTCCCTTACCCTGAACAAACCCTGGTGTCCCCTTTTCCACAACAAAAAATGCAGGTCCTTCCGGGGTTTTGGCCAGAAGGGTAATAAAATCGGCATATCCTCCGGTGGATATAAATTGTTTTGTACCGTTAATGACATACCCTGTGATTTCACCGGCATCATTTTGCACCGGTTCGGCCTTGGTCTTAAGCGCCGCAAGGTTACTGCCGGCACCGGCTTCGGTGACCGCATAGGCCACAAGGGCATTCCCTTCTGCAATTTTGCCAAGCCATTTTGATTTCTGCTCCTCGGTGCCGCCGACAATGATGGGTTCGGAACCGAGCTGGACAGCAAAAAAGGCGGTGCCGATTCCCAGGCATATCTTACACATTTCAAGAATGACTTCACAGCAGTCCCGGGCACCACCGCCCATCCCGCCATAGGCTTCGGGGATAAACAGGAGCTGTAGTCCGATGTCCGGTCCCAGCAACTCGCGGATGGTCTTTTCCGGGAAGAATTCGTTTTTGTCATATTCCAGAATTTTTTCCCGAGTAAGGAGACGGGTTTTAAGCTGTCTGACCGTATCTATGACCATCTGTCTTAGTTCGGGATCCAAACCTTTGGGCACAGGACCTCTTTCGTTCGCAGATTCTGTCATCAATATCATCCTCTTTTTCTGTCCGGTTTCAGGTATAAAGCGACCGCTATCGGTAATTTAGCCAAGGAATACATGATTCGGGAAATATAAAATCACCGTGATGAGGACGGCAGATTAGACGCTGAATTGCAGGTTCCCGGTGAATCAGTCTATCAACAATTTGACTTAAATTTGTATCGATTCGGCATGGTTATGAGTAAATTTATGCTATAATTAATTGAAATTATTATAAATTATCTCATAGCTAATGACTTAGTTTACGTTTGCGGTTCTAGTAATTTAAACAAAATTGATTGTCAAGGGTTTTTCATAACAAAAAAGAATTGACAGTTTTATCTTGACTCATCGTCGGTTTTTTTGTATCAAAAATTTTTATGAATTGAGGGATCGTCTAAAGGCAGGACGACGGGTTCTGGCCCCGTTAATCCAGGTTCGAATCCTGGTCCCTCAGCCAAGTATTACCGACGGGCCATGTTGTATTTACATCGCCCGTTTTTTTCTTGAGGGACGCTTCCTCGCCGCTTCTACGGCTTTGATTTTGGTTTTTTTATGATTTTCAATATCCCGCCGGCTTGTCGGAGTGCGGCTGAGATCCCGTCTCTACGGGGCGGCGGGGAACTTCATTTACAATTATTCTTTCCAAATTTTCTGCAACCTATGGGCCCAACACGTTAATATTTACATGCGATATATTCTTTGCTATATTTAAATACATCCAATCCACCTGAAATCCACGAAAGTCTACATAACCGAGAGGGTGACCGCATGAAAACAATCAAAATATTTTTCACTGTACTGGCAATTGTGTCGATAGGGGTATCGTCTTTCAACGTCGATGCCATAGCGGCACAAGTTGCGAGAATTAATGAAAATAAAGGACTCATCGTTATTGATGGAAACAAGAATGACGGATTTGTAATGGGAGCTATTGTATGCTTTTATTCCTCTTCCGGAGAAGAAATTACGTGTGGTCGTGTTCAGCAGACTTCCGAGTCCTATGTTACGGTTAAGGTAAACAACAGAAAAGCAAAACAAATTCGGTATGGAATGGAAGCAACGCTCCATGATGAAAATCCGGAAAAAAAAGACGCAATCGAGAAGCAAAACTGTGTCGATGATTCCGATTGCGGTGCTGACGGATATTGCGTGAATGGTGAATGTCAAGGAACAAAAGTATGGTGAACAGGGCAAACGCATTGGACAATTTTGCATGGGAAAGCATATTTTGTTCGCTTAAGCGACCCGTTTCGAATATCAAGTTCCGCTCAGTTAAAATTCAAAAACTCGCTACACTCAAACAGTTCGCATTTTTTTACGCGTTTTAAAACCATATGGGAGAAACCTTGGCAAAAAAAGAGACCGACTCACAATCATTCGTAAAGGAACAGACCAATTGGGCCCATGAGCGAACACGTTTGGCCAAAGAACGCACATTTGCGTCCTGGCTCCGAACCGGTTTGTCCGCAACTGCGGTGGGGTTGGCACTGATGAAACTCTTGCCGTCCGTCGAACCTCGATGGCTGTTGCATGTAATTGGAATTCTCTTTGTGGGCGCTGGCTGCATCGTCTTTGTAATGGGTTACAGAACCTATCACATCGTAATCAAGAAACTGGAGAAAGAAGGGTTTAGAGGGATTCCGTCGGCACTCATGGGGGTCTTGACTTCTGCATTGTTACTGGGGGCAATCCTCGGGCTTGTTCTTATCATTATGGACTGATTAGAAGCTATTTCAAAGATCCTTATCGAGCGTAGCCCCATTCATTCATACGTCGATAGGCATAAGTGGCGTATTCACCCTGCTGCACAAATTGTAAATAGCGACGGTATTCTTTGGCGGCTTCTGGAATATGCTGCATTTTTTCCTGACAATAGCCTTTAAAAAAGATGGTATTGGGGGTGCCGGGTAACAATCCCTCATAGATGTTAAAATCTTCATAGGCCCCTTCGAAATCTTTTAAATGAATTTTCGCAAAACCGCTGAAATGATAGGCCTGGGCTTCTTGTGGATACACTTTTTGGGCCATTTCTGCGTATTGGCGTCCCACCGCGTATTTTTTTTGGATCAGCTGACTGGTGGACATATAGACCAGTCCAGCATAATCGTCGGGGGCTTTTTTTAAAGCTCTTCTGAAATGGGCGTCGGCTTGGCTGTAGTTGCGCTTTCCCATTTCTTTTTCTCCATTTTGCATCTCTTCGATCGCCTCTTTTTGGGCGCGCAGTGGAGCGGTATTGTCCATATAACGCTCCCGGTATAAGGGGTGGTTTAACGCTGACTTATATTTTGAATTAACGGTTTCAACGACGGTTTTATAACGTTCCTCACCCATTGGATGGGTGGCAAACATTAATTCGATGGCGCCGGGCTTTTGCTTTGAAAGGTTTTGGAGCATATCCATCAAACCGATCATGCCCTTTGGACTATAATTGCTTCGAACCATATATTCCATCCCCAATCCATCGGCTTCACGCTCGTTATCTCGGCTGTAAGAAGCCAGCAGCACACCGGATCCAATTGCACCTACCTGGGATGCCAGCTGGCCATACAAGGCTCCCTGGGTCCCTGCCAATACGGAGACGCTGCCGACAACCGTCTGGGTCAGTACGGCTTTTGACATTTGTTGGGCTGTATGCCGTGCGTTTACGTGGCCCAATTCGTGCCCCAACAGGGCGGCCAATTCAGCTTCGTTGTCCAGGGCCAAGAGAATCCCCCGGGTGGCGGCAATGCTGCCGCCCGGAAATGCATAGGCATTTACATAGACTGCATTTACCGCTCGGAAAGAGTACGGCAAGTGTGGACGATGGGTCTGTTTCGCCAAGTTTTTTCCGGTCCGGTTGATATAATCATTAAGATTTTTGTCTTGAACCGGGCCGTAATCTGCCGAAAACTGAATTAACGAATTCTGTTTATCGAGTTTTATCTCTTCGTCTTCGGATACCAGCATAAATTGAGATTTTCCCGTGACCGGATTGGTGGCACACCCGACCATTAAGCCCGCTGCAGCCATGGACGACAGCCATAAAAAGTCGCGCCGCGTTATTCCATGTTTCTGGGTCATCCAGAAAGGTTTGTATCGCATATATCCTCCTGATTTCAGTGAGTTTCCGACCAGCCAACAGAGCAGGGTGAAAGATAATTATGTTCTTCAATATGGGAACGTCTAATGTGCGGTGACAATGATACCCTGTCTGCGGGCAATAAACGATGAGATACCGAAAGTCAGGCGCATTGTCAATAATCGAATTTTATAAAACTTTGCGCAATTTCAGGGGGTTCTGATATAGAAGGCCGGGTTGACTGATTCGGGATGTTTTGTCATTAAAAACCGGGTCTTCAAGTCGGGTCATCGGTGTTTGTTTCTGCTTGTTAATGCAGAAGCCTGCCGGTGTCTATGGTTTGAACCATCAGCGGGGCTGCGGGGCATGCCAGCGAAAACTAAAATCTGTTATATCTCGTCATGTCCTCGGTTTTTCTGAAATTTAGCGAAAAATCTCATCCGGTCTAAATTTATTTTAAAACGTCTCTCGATAATAACACAGATTTTAATTGCCATATATTGTATAGTTTTTTATTTGACATACAAGATACGTTGTCTTATATGATATTTAATCATTAATTTTTTATGTATTCAAAAAATCGGCTTTATGGCGAAAAAGGAGAAGGAAGAGATGGACAAAAAGATCATGAAACACCCGTTGATATTTTGTATCGCCATCATCACCATGGGTATGCTTATCTTTGCCAATCCCACAACAGCGACGGAGCCTGTTGAACAACAGGGCCTTGTGGACAAGGCGCGGGTTACTTTTGAAAACTTTATGGCCGATGAACAGAATTTCGGGGAGTGGTTTCGGAAAAATCTGCACGAAGCCAAAGGTCTGTTGATCATCCCGAATTTGCTCAAAGGCGGCTATATTGTGGGCGGATCAGGCGGTAGCGGCGTTCTCGTTGTCAAAGATGCAAAAACAGGCCTTTGGAGCCAACCCGCCTTTTACACCATGGGTTCCGTGACCTTTGGGCTGCAGATTGGTGGCGAGGCAGCGGAAGTGGTTATGATGGTGAGGACCCAAAAGGCGGTGGATAAGCTGCTCACATCCTCTTTCAAGCTCGGGGGTGATGCCTCTATCTCCGCTGGGCCGGTGGGTGGCGGGGCCAAATCGAATGTCATGACGGACATTATTTCCTATACGCGATCCAAAGGAGCCTATGTCGGAGTTTCACTGGAGGGCGCTGTGATCGCGACGCGGGCCCAATGGAATCAGGCTTATTATGGGAAGGCGGTGACGCCTGTGGAGATTCTTGTTGAAAATTCTGTGAGCAGCCCTGGTTCAACCAAGCTCATTGAAGCCGTGCAGAGGGCCTTCAATTAGGATCGTCTGACGTTCCTTTGGCCGATCGAAAAAGATGTAACGGTAACAAGATATTTGAAAGATGCGCCATTAAAAAGCTTTCTAAACCGATCCGTCTTGTGAGAAATTCGAGCTCACCGGATTTTTGATCCGGCGGTAATATCTGACAGAGTCTGTAGAGTAAATGCAGAGCGCTGTCCATATCAAAACAAAGGTCAATGTTTGGGCGCTTGAAATCGGTTCGTTGTACAAAAAGACACCCAAAAGGAACATACAGCTGGGTGCGATATACTGCAGGAAGCCAACGGTAGAAAGGTTCAGCCGTCTTGTACCCAAGGTAAAAAGAAGGAGCGGAAAGGCTGTGAGAAAAGCCGTTCCCATAAGAAAAAGATCCATCTTGATACTCATGTGAAATAATGCTCCGATATCTTTACTGTCCAGGAATATAAGATATGCCAGGGCGGGTCCTGAAAGGAAAAAAATTTCCAAGGAAAGGCCCACAAGAGAGCCTATCGGGGCCATTTTTCTGATCAAGCCATAAAATCCAAAGGCAAGGGCAAGAGCTATCGCTATCCACGGGAACTTTCCGTAAT
>JGI24024J18818_10000075_pt1 | contig 27410 bp, 21 predicted proteins | sample Cruoilmetagenom2_FD_18818 | JGI IMG/M metagenome (IMG submission 18818) | reverse complement strand
GCCCGCATTCGAGCAGAGCCGTTTGCCAGAATCACCGTTGATGCGGACAGTTCCCCCACTGCGAAGCGCTGTTACAAGGTCTCTATAGGTGTAATCGGTACCATTCTGCGCAGGAATAACCTCGTCCGGGTCCAGTTCCTTGCCCTGGTGCTGCCAGTAGAAGTTGTACGTAAAATCGCAGACACATTTCTGAGGCGACGTGAACTCAAGCTCAATATCCATTACACCATGCCTCTTGAGTACATATTGGAAGAGACGCCCCCGATGAGCCCTGCGATCGCATCATCCAGAAACGGACCCAGTTCGCCGAGTATTCCAGGTTTATTCTGATCGAATCGCGTGAACTCGAACATACCCTTGTATCCGGCGATATATTTCGCAATCGCAATCCCTATAACCTCGTCTGCAATGAGAAACACGGGATCGCGCTCGAAAGCTTCTGCGGTCATCCCGGGCAGTCTGCCGGCAGTGCCTTCCGACTCCAGAAGGGTCGCCGCGTAGAGAAGTATGCACAGATTCGGGTCAGAGACCGCAAAATCCAGTTCCCGCTCGAATACCTGCCGTGCGCGCTCCTCGGTCTCTATTCCGGGGTGCGGGACATAGAATTCCATTGCCGCATCCGTGATTGCGTCTCTGGTGATGCCACATGCGGCGAGTATCTCGAATATCGTTTCTTTGTCTGGCATATTGTATCCCTTTTCGTTGGGCGCAATCAGGAATGTTTCCTGTGCGACAACATAAGCGAAAGAGAATTGGAGTCCGATTCCATAAAAATGATTGGTTGACCAGCGCTTCCGAACGTGACCTCCCCGCGTTCCGGGCGTGCACAGGATTCGCAATGTTTCAATCTTTGTGCAGTGTTCCACTATATGGGTTTTAGAAGCAGCTTCCCCTCTCATGTCACCGCTCCTGAGTACCTAAAAGAGTGCTGCACCATCTTGACCCATTTTTCTTCAGCAACGCCAATCAAATTGCCGCACTGACATTTAACGTAATCTCCGTCTCTAATGCTGTAATCCATGACTATCCGGTCATTCCAGCAGTGCCATAACCTGCCTTTTCCGATCTTCTGGTATCTAAAAATCTTTCGTTTACATTTAGCACACTTTATTATTATCATCCGCAATCGTCCAATCTCATGCTCGTATACCGTTCCTTCGCCATCTCCCAGTAACGATCGGTACTGGCGTTGCCATCGGCATAAGATTTGTGCCAGCCAGCAGAGACCGGCATATCCTTGTACAATGATTTGCGTCTCGCTTCAAGTAGCATCCTTGGAGTTTTCATAAAATCCGCCCCGCAGATAACGTTGTTTTCTGTTTCAGATGATAAGCGCTCCAGCCATTTAACGCCCGTATAACTTCTCATTAGATGATGATCGAGAATCAAAGTATCGACTTCCTGAGATAGTTGTCTGGCATTGTGCCACGCATTTTCAGCCATCTTTTTCGAAAGCTTGTGGGACAAATAGATGGGAGGTCCGTCAGCTAATACAATATCAGGTTCCCAGTCCAGTATTTTAGAAATGGCTTCATAATCGAGGAGCTGTATATCGGAGGTGTGCACAAAGACGCAATCTTCTTCGATTCTTGTCATCATCACCGTCCGCAGCCTATCACCTCTCTCCCCATGGAATACCGGTTTAGAGAAGGTCATTGCCCCCTGCGCCGTTCCGTCTGCCGCAATGAGATCGTTCTTCAGGATTGTAGAGATTGATTTTGCTCTTTTTTCTTCAATCGGATGAAGACGAAATGGATTCTTAGTCCATATCTTAACATTAGGGTTTAATCCGATTATTTTCTTGATGTTGAACTGATAAGGATTGGCATCTGCCAGCGGGACATGGTCTCCATGGAAATGGCTGATTACGATGTCGGTTGCCTCCGACCATCGTTGTACGATCTTTTTCTGTATCCGCTCATCCACTGCTACCTGAAATGGGTGTGGAAGTAGCCGGTATCTGGTGTAACCCAGCGCTATACCCGGATCAATCAATATTCTCTGCTTCGCTGTCTTCACAAAACAGCAAAGACCCCTAACGCCCAGTGATTCGGTTCCCAGGATTTCTATGTTCATGTTATATTTCTTATAAAAATGTAGACATGGGAGCTCTAAAATTACGTTGATGTGGTGATTGTATTGTTCCCGCTTGCCCCGCTCAGTTCCTCCAGAACCACGCCCAGTCTGTCGAAGTTCTCTCCGAATGCAGTCCAGTTCGTGCCCATGGAGTCAAGGATCGCATCATAATGCTCCTGCGCTTCTGTTATCAGCTCTTCGGTTGATTTCTCGCCGTAGCCATAACCACCATCTGCCATACCCGCGCCGGTCGGTCTGGTTGGTCGGGTTCTGCCGAAGAGCGCTGCAAGCGCGGTCTCGAGGTCTTTCTCCATAACCACCCTCTCACCGTCTGAGACGAGCACCCGCTTGAGTTCAGGCAACTGCCCGGCCTCTGCCTGTATATAGAGCGGCTCTATATACAGAATCGAGTCCTCAATCGGTATCACCAGCAGATTGCCCCTTGCCACACTAGATCCCTGCGTCGACCAGAGCGTGAGTTGCTGCGAGATCACTGAATCCTGGTCGAACTTCGCCTCGATCTGCAGCGGACCGTAGACCAGTGTGTGTTTGGGGAATTTGTAGAGGAGCAGTTCTCCATAATTGTCTCCATCCGACCGTGCAGCAAGCCATGCGACCATATTGTCCTTTCTTATGGGTGTAAACGAACTCATCATGACGAATTCCTCTTTATCTTCTCCCGGAAGCTTTATTATGATGTAGTATGGCTCCACCGGTGTTCGCTGCCCGGTCCCGTATACCTCGCTTGGGATCTGCCATGCATCCTCCTTGTTGTAGAAGACCTTCACATTGTCCATGTGGTACGTGTTGTAGATTGCGGACTGGACCTTGAAGAGGTCTTCTGGATATCTGATGTGTGATTTGAGCGATTCCGGCATCTTATCAAAGGATTTGAATTGATCTGGAAATATTTTCGCATAAGTTGCAATTATCGGGTCAGTTGCACTGGCACTGGCACCAGCAGCGGTATCGGCGGCGTTCGTATCATGGATATAGTATGTCACATCCCCGTTGTACGCATCAACAACGATCTTCACCGGGTTTCGGATGTAATTGATGGAGCCGTGTTTCTCCGAGTAGGGAAAGTTGCCTGTTACAGTGTATGCGTCCTGAATCCAGAATAGCCTGCCATCGCTTATGACGATGTAGGGATCGTTGTCCAGCAACAAAAACGGTGTTATCTTTGAGATCCGGCTCTGGATGCTCCTTTCAAACATGATCTTGCTAACCGGTGTGATCTCGGACGATAGCATGATCTTGATGTCTGCAAAGCGTATCGCCATCAGCAGTTTCTTTGCAAACGAGTCCAGCGTAATCCCGCCGGTTCCATCGTAATGGATGTATTCGTTGTCATTGCCCTTCGGGTAATCAAACTCCTGTGTGAGTGTGTTTGTCAACACAAAATCGTTATCTATCCCCCCATAATAGATCTGTGGCACATCGATTCTCAGTTCTTTTGCATCAACGGTGTATGTCGGGGGGATGTCTTTTATGAGATAGTTTGGCATGCCCTCTGTTGTGACGCTGTCAACAGGACTCATCACAACACCAAAACCGTGTGTATAGACCATGCGTAGGTTCACCCACGTCTTCGCCTGCAATCGTTCCTGATTCATCTCTCTTGGCGCAATCATTACCTCGGTGTACCGTTCGTTGATCGCATACCTGTCAACATCGATTCCTGAGAGATCATAGTAGAGGCGCATTTCCTGTGTCTGCTTGTATGTCTGTGTGAGCGGTCTCCAGTCCAGAATCCTGACATTATCGATTGTCTCCCTGGCACCCGACAGGACCTCAGGCGTCAGGTTCATCCCGACATGGAAGTCCTCCTCCACAACACTGTCCAGCCCGTAAGCGATCTTTGTGAACTTGATGTTGTTCTCGATGTATGGTCCCTCCAGCGTCCCTTCGTTCGGCGAAACCTTGTAAGCCTGGACAAGTCCAGGTATCACGGTCGGACCAAGCACGCAAGCCAGCAGATACAGAGCTACTATGGTTGCCAGTATGCGACTCTTCCCGAGGCTCTGCTTCCCCGTGATTACGAATATCCAGATTAAACAGAGCACTGCGATTGCCACTGCCATTAACATCAGTATCCTGATTATCGGCAGGTACACGACGACATCGGTGTAGCCAGCCCCGACCACAATTCCCTGTTCAGAGTACATGATCGAGAATCTGGCAAGATAGTGTCCTGCAGCGAGAAGGAGGAAGAAGAGCGATCCAAGGACTGCCAGATGCACAAGAGCCTTCCCTTCCAGGTTCGAGAACGCTGATTTGAAGCTGCCGCCGTATGTGCTGTATGTCGCACCGTCCGGTGTGACGAGATCCGGTTGCTTGAAGAGGTCGGCTATGAATGACTGCATGTAATCCATGATTGCGGCGATGATTGCAGCCACAACGCAGACCAAAAGAAAGCTCCTGAGTGTAAGTATGAACGGGAGTGAGAAGACATAAAAGGATACGTCTTTTCCGAAAATCGGGTCCTGCAAGCCAAAAGGCACCTGATTCATGTATTGCAGCACAACAAACCAGCTCTGAGAGTATATGAGCCCAACAAGGAAAGAAAGCGCCATGACGATCGCCAATTTCAACTTGAAGGAGACCTTTGATCCGTCCGATCTTGAAGATATCTTGAGATTGATTATTATGAATGCGAAGAAGGCTGATGCCGAGAGTAAGAAGAGTAATACCTTTGCCTTAAAGCTGATTAAAAAGATCTGCGAAAACCCGAGCGCATCAAACCACCAGTAATCGGTGATCAGCCTGACGATTCCGGATATGGAGAAGATGAAGATCACTGCCAGAGTGATTATGGCAGCTTTGAGTTCGTCTTTGCCCCGAGCCATGAAGGGCTAAATGGGCTGCAGCATTTATAAAGGTTGTGGAAAAACAATTTTTCGAGGTGATTTTGTGAAATTATCGCTTCTTTCGGCGGCTTATGCCCAATTTCGGAGACTGTTGAGAGTGAGCCTGCAAGCGCAAGTGAAACCGTTGCGGGTATGCGGCGGGCATCTGCACAGAACGCGGGAAAAATCGCGAGAGCACGCCCCACACATATCTCATCAATCTTCCTGAACGCCCTTTCTTTCAAAGCGTTGTCTTTCTTTGTCAGTTTCTCAAAGCTTTTATCGAATTTGGGTTCTGTACGAAAAATAAAACCCATAAAATCTCCTTACAAACTTCGGAGATGGCTTAAGAGGTTCTCTTTAGTTTCAAAAGTTTTTTAAGTCCCATTTTATATTCTTCTATCGCGTCAAGTGTCCCATGCTATCGGAATGCTTCTGTTTGTGGTGTTTGGTTGAGTCGTAACCGAACACATATACTACCAATAGCAATACTGCAAGACCTCCCCGCCGACTCATAAATGCTCATGAGCTATCTTGTACTCCGAAAACGCCTCCACCACCCGCTCATTCTGCTCCATTGTCCCGATGCTCACCCTGACAAGAGATTCTCCTGCGTCGCGGAACGACGAACAATCCCTGACGATTACTCCTTTGCGTGCAAGAAAGTCGCAGACTGCGTTCGACTGGTGCGGTGAGACGTCCACAAGCACGAAGTTCGCCTCGGACGGATAAACCGCAAACGGGATGTCAGCCAGTCTCTTGCGCCCGTTCTGCACCAGCTCAATTGACTGTCTCAGATGCTCGCTGTCGCCAAGCGCTGCGATGCCCGCAGCAACCGCAAGGCTGCTGACTGCGAAAGGGGTCGCATATCCGGAATACTCGTCTCGCATCTGCTCCGGCATGACCGCATAGCCAGAGCGCATGCCTGCAAGCCCGAATGCCTTTGAGAGCGTGCGCCCGACCACCAGATTGTCATACTCCCGCACAAGGTGCACCACGCTCTCTTCTGCAAATTCGACGTACGCCTCGTCGAGAAACACGACGGCATCACAGTTCTCCAGAATCATCCTGAGATCGTGCTCCGGAATCAGGTTTCCGCTCGGGTTGTTTGGCGAGCAGAGAAATATTACCCGTGTCTCATCGGTAATCTGCGATATGATCTCCTGCGGACTGATCTCGAAGTTTTGATCCCTCGATACAAAGACCGGTGTTCCATGGTGCGAGCGTGCCGAGATTGCGTAGTAGCTGAAAGTCGGAACCGGGATCATCGCCTCTCCCGGCATCAAAACCCGCATCAAGGTATCGATTACCCCGTCCATGCCTGCGCTCGCCACGATATTTTTGGTTGGATAACCCGTGTACTTGGATATCGCAGCGCAGAGCTCGGATGCGTCGCTATCAGGGTATACGCTTATTCCCCCCGCGTCTCGCATTACGGCTTTTACGGACGCTGGCGAAGCTCCGAGCGGGTTTTCATTCGATCCGAGCTTGATTATCGCATCGATTGGAAGCTGATACTGCTCTGCAATCTCCGCAATCGATTTGCCGGGTACATATCTGGCGCCCGTGCCTGTGTTTGAGTCCGTGTCTGTGCCTGCGCCGGGCAGAGGTTTCATGGTTGACTGTGGGCTGGAGCCGTTATATTATTAACCCCATCACCACCCCAAACGACCTGGAACCACCCCCATCTACGTACTCAATCGCCGCAAGCTCGCTTATGCTCTCAATCACGTAATCCGGCTCAATTTCCGAGTGCTCGAGACTCTCCCTCGTCTCAACACCTGAAAGCACGAGCACAGTTGACATGCCGCACCTGATGCCGGCAAGGATGTCGGTCTCGAGCCGGTCGCCGACGATTGCGCACTCATCCGCCTGCAGTTTCAGAATATCGAGCACGATATCCATAATCGGCGGCTCCGGTTTGCCAATTACGAGTGGCGACACCCCGGCTGCCGTCTCGAGCGCATGCACGATTGCGCCCGATCCCGGAACGAATCCGTGCTCGGTCAGGAGAACCGGATCGGTGTTCGTTGCGATGAATTCTGCGCCATCAACGATGTTCTGAAGACCGATCCTCAATTTATCGTAATGCAGGTCTCGGTCAAGACCAACAACAACGAAATCAGCATCCTCGCAGATTGTGTGTCCCTGCGCTTTTAGTTCCTCAATCAAACCAGCCTCACCAATCGGATAGACCGTCTGAAACCCGTGATGCTTCTTGATATGTGCAGCAGCCGCATATCCTGCAGTGATCACATCGTTCTTCGTGCACCGGATCCCGGATGCGTTCAGTCTCGCCGCGACGTTGTCCCTGCTCCGAGTCGAGTTGTTTGTCAGAAAGAGCACTCTTGCATGGTCCCACAGCCGGTTGACAGAATCGACCGCACCGACGATCACGTCACTTCCCAGATATATCACGCCATCGAGATCAAGGATGTAGGCTTTAATCGCCATGAGACTCTGTTGAGTGGTTATGAATTATAGCCTTTCCGAGATGCGCCCGCGTTTTTCACAGACGCGAGGGAGCTACCGTTGGCGACCACATAAAACATTAGAACTACGTATCACATCCTACCGCCTCATACTTTCTCGTGAAAATCTGTGTAATCTTGTGGTTCCCCCTACAAGTTATTGAGCATGTACAAAAAAAGAGGAAAAAGGAAATTCATCTCAGATAAAGATTGACTCATCCAGATCCGCTGCCAGATCACTTTCATTACCCAGTTCACCAAGCAACGCCTCCAGTTCNGCGAGATCGCTCTCGATATCATCCATTTCGAGTTCAGAGAATTCATCGGACGCTGCGCCTGAACCATCCACGTCACCGGACTCTTGNGTTGGAATTGTATCTGGCGCAACGCCAGTATCNGCGTCATGCGTTGCGGATTGCGGCACATCTTGTACGGATTCGCTTGGTTGATTATCGACGCAGCCGGAGAGTGCCATTCCCACAAGGAGAAGTGCCGGGATCAGATACCTGACATTCATTTGCCTGCCCCCCCGTTCGGATCGGTTCCGTTCAGCGCAACAGAGCTAGCGAGGTTGCCACGCAGCTCCCGAAAGATTGCCTTCAGGATGTGGTTTGCATCCCTGATGCATGCGTTCGCGTCATGGACATGCCTGCGTACCTCTGCGGAATCTCCACGATCGAGGGCATCCTCTGCGAGATCGCAGTTCTCCCTGACGCAATCGATCCTGGAATCAAAGTCGCCGAGTTGTCCACTGAGGTCTGCGGTATCGTCACTCTGCTCAGCGAGATCCTTGATTGTTCCATTGAGTCGATCGGAGAGATTCTCTGCCGTCACAACAAACTGTCCGGTTCTTGCGATGATCATCTGCGTGGTGTAGCGCAGAATATCGGCACGAATCGTCTTCCACTCGTCTCTGATCGATTGCGCAACCAGGGCAATATCCGCACCCTCTGCGCTTGTTGCAGCAGACTTCAGCCCTTCGAGACTCCGGATGTGCTCCTCGATCTCTTCTGATGCACCCTCCGCAGCGTCCTGTTGTTTAGCGATCTCGAGGCGTTCCTGCAGAAGCTCCAGACGTGCGATCATCCGGTCAACCGTCTGCACGAGATGATGTTCGGCTGCTATCTGGAATTCATGTCGATTTTCAGGTGTTTCCGCATTCCTGAATCGATCTCTTGCGTTCAGCAAATTCTGTCTGGAATCGATATGCATATCCCTCGCGTTTTGGTACCGGTCTCTGATTGTGCCTGGTATCTGCGCGGGACTTGCCACGCCCGCAGGCGGTCCTCTGGACTGCACCCCAGTTGATTCGTTCACTTCATCGACTCCATCAGTCTCGTTCGCGGTCTCTGCTACTGCGATGCATGGCATGAATGCGCATGCGAGCAGGAGCGAAATTGCGAATACCGTCCGCATCTGTCTCTTATTCTTTGTGTTATTCAACATATTCGCTGTCTCCTGTTGTGAGTTGTGTTGCTTCTGTCGTTTCTGGGCAATTCTACCCAACAGTCACTTGAGCAGTCTCAAGAGATAAGCATACTTTCGTGTTTTTGATCTTTGATGCTTTATCATGCTTTACCACCCTTCACCCCCGGTCGTGACCCAATTAAATCCTTGACACTCAGATCTGCGTTGACCGTTATCCGTGAATTGTCCTCTGACGTCTCACCCTCATTGTTGTCGCTCGTGTGTTGAACTGCCAAAGAACTTCGTAAGTAAGCTATCTGTCTTCTTCTTCTGTGTCTTCTCGTGACTTGCATCACGACCTGCATCAGTACTCGCAGCCGGGACGCCTGAATCCACTCTCTTCTCCGGAGCAATTGCCGTCATCAGTTTGACCAGTGGTCTGGTCACCGATTCCGTCATCTGCCTGGCAGCCGGTGCCTGTTCAGCAGCTGGTTCGGCAGGTTCAACCACTGGTTCGGCATGCTCGATCACAGAGACCGACGCTCCGCCATGTCTACTCTTCCGTGCACGGATCTCAACAATGATCGGGCGCTCGATATCGCCGCTCACAACCATCGCAACCCCCGGTGGTAGCCGCTTGATCTCATCCTCTGCTTCGACGCTGATTCCTTCGAGTCCCTTCCTGATCGCCTGCAGATCGTTTGGATTGGTAACTTTGAGGATGATCTGGGTGTTGCACTGTGAGAGTATGTTCTTGTCGATTCGCGCGGGGCGCTGGGTGACAACCATCATGCCAAGCCCGAACTTCCTGCCCTCTGATGCGATCGTCCTGAGGATGTCGGTGCTTGCGGTCTTGCCAAAACCCTTCTCGGGGCAGTAATTGTGTGCCTCCTCGATAATGAGCATCATCGGGGGGATCCGATCGACTTTTCTCGCTTCAAAGAGTTCTTCGCACAACCGTGCAACGATCATCGACTGCATATCAGGGATAACTCCCTTCATGTCGATTATCGAACCCTGTCCCGGTTGAACGAGTCCCTGAATCGGGGTCGGGTCATCTGAGAATATCTCCGCATCTCGGATCGATTCGAGTATGCTCAGAACGCCCCATTTTGCATTGCCGCTGCTGTTGCCCACCTCAAAGATGATGTCGTCGATTGTGTATTCGCTCTTTTCAGCCCGTATCTTCTGTATCGCTTCGTAGATAACACCCATCTGGGTTCCGGACTGGATGTTAAGAACTTTTGCGAGATCGCCTGCCTTGAGATTGACTCCATTGAGCCGAAACACCAGGTCCGCGCCCGGATTCAGGACCCGATCAGCGGGCGTGTACACGGTGATGTTCTCGGCGTATCCAGATTGCGAGACTCCGAATCGCTCAAAGTCCCCTTCGACTGCCGGATCTTTGAGTGAGGTGTATTCGCCATGCGGGTCGATTATCAGGAGCGGAATTCTCTGATCCAATAGTTCCTCTATGATAACGCCTGCCGCGTACGATTTTCCGCTGCCTGTGCGTGCGAGAATGCTTACGTGCTTCTGCACAAGCGTATTGGCATCGAGGTGAACCGGTAGTTCCTGCCCCTCTAAGAGTCCGAGATAAACATCACCGTGTGTTAACCCGAGCGATCCTGCGATCAGTTTGGGGTCGGCACGGAAAACCCGGTCACCCGGGCTGAACGGAGTCTTTGGTACCCTGAGAACTCTGTTCTGCCGCGATCCAATAACAATAGCCTTAGCAACAACGCGATCGGTGCCCGCGCCGTCCCGCTTGTCCAGCGCACTCTCGATTGTGACGTCATCGTTCGATTTCGTGATCGCAACCACCTGGGCAAGTGTCCAGCCGTCGGTCTCGTGCCAGATCTTGAGATAGTCGCCCTGTTTTGTGGAAGGGTCCGAGACCACGAACCTGAAATCTGCAAAGCCGGTCTCCCCGAATATGGTGCCGATCGAGTCTATTGGCATGTGATGCTACATCTCACGGCGATGGCATAAAGCTTTGACGGCACGCAGCCATCCTCAACATTTATGTAAGATCGCCCATAATGATAATATGGTGGGTATGGGAGTACACAACACAGAACAAGGGACTTATGACAAAGAAGAGATCGAGACGCTCCTCTCAAACATGCCAGCGGGTGTTGTGATTGAGAATAAGGACCACGAGATCCTGTACATGAATGGTTTTCTTCTCCGGATGTTCGGTAATCAGGTTGGCGAGACGTGTTTTGTAGGGTTCACCGGGCAAGATACGGCATGCGATCCGTGCCCGGTTGATGCGATCATTAAGGAAGGACGGGACGCCTTCAGCCAGACGATAGCTTCCAGTGATGGCAAATTCTTTGAGATAACGGCATCACCGATCCACAATCCGGACGGCAGCAGATCGGTTATCGAGATTGTGAAGGACGTAACCGATCAGCATAAACTCGACCAGATGAAGTCCGATTTCATCCACATTGTTGCGCACGAGATGCGCACGCCGCTTGCCGCGGTCATCGGATTCAATGACATGTTATCGCGCCGTTCGGAAGGTTTCACATACAAACAGAAACATTACATCGAAAGTATTGCAATTAATGCCCGTAAACTGAAGCAACTGGTTGATGACATACTCGATCTCTCGTATCTGGATGCCGGCATACTGAAGCTCAAGCGAGAGACGCTTCCACTGGATGAGCTGGTGGGCGAGGTCCTTGCGACGCATCAGGCATTGATCGCTGAGAAGAATCATAGAATCCAGGTAAACATTCCGGAGTCTCTTACAATCGAATGCGACCGGCAGAAGATCGCCCGCACCATGAGTAATATCGTCTTCAATGCAGTCTATTACACAGAGATCAATGGAAACATCGGGATTGCCATCGATAATCTCGCCGATGAGATCCTTGTAACAGTTACGGACAATGGTATCGGAATCTCGGAACACGACCTGCCAAAGATCTTCGACCGCTTCTTCATGGCTGATGCAACGCTCACGAGGTTATGCGATCGGATCGGAATCGGGCTCACGCTTGCGAAGGGTTATATAAAACTGCACGGCGGCGAGATCTGGGTTGAGAGCGAGATTGGGAAGGGGAGCGCATTTCATTTCACGCTACCAAAATACAAAATAGGCGATAACAATGGATAAGGCAAAACTGGAGGCGATACTTGCATGCATTGCCGAGGGCACAATCTTTGTAGGCGAAGATCACATAATTGAGTTTGTAAATGACCGTGCAGAGACCATGCTCAACCTACCGAAAGATCTAGTTGGAAAGGATGTTTTTGCGTGCCATCCGGAGTCACTGAACCAGACCCTGACCGAAGCTCTTGACCAGATCAGATCAGGTTCTGACGAGGTGATCAAGATGACACTTGTGGTCGGTGACCGCAATCTGGACTTTTCAGCCACTGGTGTGTATCTGGGTGGCGAGTATCTTGGGGTACTCATGACGATAAAAGACGTGACAGAAGCAGTGTCGCGAGAAGAGGAACTCACATCGCTTGCAGGTCAACTCAGGGCAGCGCAGGATGAGTTATCGACACCGGTTGTGCAGATATGGGATCAGGTGCTTGCGCTTCCCCTGATCGGGTCAATCGACAGCAAGAGGGCGCAGACGGTAACCGAGGTCTTGCTTGAGCGAATCGTTGCGACCCAGTCAGAGGTCGTCATACTCGACATAACAGGAGTTCATTCGGTTGATACCAATGTGACGAGCCATCTACTGAAGATTGTCAGTGCGTCGAGGCTGCTTGGCGCGGAATGCGTGATCACAGGCATCGGTCCGAATATTGCGCAGACGATGATTCATCTGGGCGTCGATCTCGACGAGCTTACCACTATGGCGGATATGCAGGAAGGGCTCAGGTATGCGATAGATCGGTTGAAGGACGAAAAATGATGGTTGCAGTGTTTCGGGTTTGAGGTGGATCAAGGGGACTATGAGCAGATGAAGATTCAGTTGAAGATTTTTGTAATCATAATCGCGGTCATCGCGGTAACAGGCGTTACCACGATTGTGGTCAGCCAGAGCATCGCAGAGAATATACTTGAAACAGAAGTATACCTTCATCTGGAGACGACTGCGCAGTCGAGAGCGGATCACATCGAAACGGTTCTGAAGAACTATAAAGAGCTCACCAAGACGCTTGCAGCAGGAAATGCTTTCAGGAATGTGGTGGATGAGGGCAAGGATCCTGCATGGAGGATGGAGCAGGCTGATCGCAGGACAACAAGTGTGATGCAGGCGTATGACGAGATTACAAGGATCAGCATATTGGATGAACACGGCACAGTGATCGCATCCAGCCATGCTGATGTCGGGCTCGACAGAGGCACCAGTGACATTGTTCTGGAAGGGACGACCAGGGCACACATCGGAGAGCTCCACACATCCACATTCACTGGAAACACTGTTATGAGTGCATCAGCACCGATTCTGGTGAACGGTGAATTTGCCGGGGTTCTTGTGATAAATTTTGACGCGGAAAAGGAATTATTTGAGATTACAACAGAGAGAACCGGTCTCAGTGAAACCGGGGAGATATATCTCGTAAACGATGACGGCTACATGATAACACCATCGAGGTTTGTGGGGGGCGCCGTTTTAGAGACTAAAGCCAATGAGATAAAACACTACCCCGAAGATGCTTGCGATAACACCGCGGCCATGACCACGAATTATCAGGGCACAAGCGTTCTACAGGTTCACAAACATATCGATGAGGTGGACTGGGTGCTGGTCGCAGAGATGGGCACAGAGGAAGCGCTCGCACCGGTTGCCGCGCTGACACGCATGGCACTGTTTACGATCATTGCACTGCTTCTTGTGGGAATCGTTGTCGCAATCACGATCTCAGGGAACATAACGGAACCGCTTATCAGGTTGCGAAGAGGCGTTGAAGCAATAGAGGCGGGCGATCAGGATCGCAGAGTCGGAACAGATGCGGAAGATGAAGTCGGAGATCTCTCAAGATCTTTTGAACGGGTGTTTGGTGAGATCAAAGAGTCGAGAGTCGCACTTGAGGTGTATAACACAAACCTTGAGTCGCAGGTCGAGGAGCGGACAAGAAAACTTGCGGAATCAGAGGAATACTTAAAAGAACTCGTCGATAAACTGAGAATCTCGCAGGAGTCGCTCTCTGCTCCGGTTGTTGCGGTCTGGAACGGGATTCTTGCGCTACCGCTCATCGGAATGATCGATGAGCACAGGATTGCAACGATCATGGAGACGCTTCTTTCAGAAATTACGCGGACGCAGTCTGATGTTGTGATCCTTGATGTGACCGGCGTTCATGAGATCGATACGTATGTGACGAATCACCTGATCAAGATCGTCAGAGCCGCGCAACTGCTCGGAGCAACATGCATCGTCACGGGTGTGCGACCTGAGTCTGCGCATACGCTAGTTGATCTTGGTATTGATATGTCAGAACTGGTGACAAGGCGGACATTGCAGGATGGTGTCAAGTATGCGCTCAAGATCACTGAGGGGGGGTTAACGCGTGAATTGTCTGATTAAACAGAGCAGTACGTGTTTAGCTAACCCCCCCGTCCTTAGTCGGCGCTTAGCTAAATACGACACTGACGATTTGCTGCGAAAATATGTGGCGCATTTTCACGCTTGTAGGTGACTTGGAGGGTCATGGATGCTTCCAGTGAGATCGCTATGCCCCTAAATTTTACCGCATAGTGTGTAGAGCCACCCAGATGGTTTAAAACGGTCTTGAAACTCTGCGTTCCTTCACGTTCTCCGCGGTGCTGTGATAAATCAGGCTCTTCGCTGTTTTATATGGGTTGAACACCTTGATTTCCAACTACCCACGCGAAATAGCGAAGAGACATAACTCATTTGATTTTCAGACAGTGTCGCTAAACACGTACCCCTAAAATAATAAAAATCTCGACGCAAAGATCGGAAACTATATGGCCACAGGATCCATCAGAATCAGACATCTGCAACTCCGGATATTATACCACCAAGTTTCACCGATCATTTGGCAGTCGATCCCCACCTGTTGGAATACCCACATCGCACACGCGGAACAGCAATCCTCGTCACCATACCCTGTCTAAAGCGGCAGGTTGTATGCGAACTGCCCACACGTAACACACAAATTGTTATATGTTATAGCCATCATAATATATGAATGGTGGGAGTTGGAGAGGCGAGTAGGTCTACGGTTTACCTATTCAGTCTTACCGATATCACAAACACAACAGATGAAAACCACAGCGGAACATATACACAATAGGGGGTTAAGATGAACACAAGACTAAACGACGTCAAGATAAAGACGAGACTGATAGCTATATGCCTGATACTCGTCACGATTCCAGTTTTAGTGCTTGGATTTGCAAGTTACAATGCCACAAAGAGTGGGATTAACGAACAATCAAGTGTGCTCTTGCAGCAGGAGGCACTACTCGCAAAAGCGCAGGTTGAGAGCAATTACGACATGATCCAGCAGAAGCTCGAAAGCGATCTTCAGGTAGCGCGGTCGCACTATCAGGAGCATCTTGAGTATGCAGATCGGAGAACACAGAGAGTCGCAGTGCATCCGGACGTGATAAGCTCATTTAATGATCCGGGGAGCCTGCATAGCGTGCTTGCAGGGATCGCAAAGAATGAGGGGTTCAATATCCTCACCGTGACCGACACGAAAGGAACAGTGATCGCAAGGGCGAGCAGCACAAAGACTGGTGATACGTTCGTGCCCGATCTGGTGCGCAAAGGAACTATCGGCGGTTTTGCGGCAACAGAGATTATAGACAGCCAGTACCTCGCAAACGAGGGGCTTTCAGGGAAGGTTGGCGTAGGCAAGGAGGGCATGGCGCTAACATCGGTTTATCCGGTTGTGGTCGATGGGGCAACGGTCGGGGCTGTTGTCGGTGGCTATATACTCAATTACAATTACGAGATCGTTGATTCCGTGCAGTCGATAATCGGCGGTACAGCAACGATCTTTCAGGACAATCTCAGGATATCAACGAACGTCCTTAATGAGGAGGGGGACCGGGCTGTCGGAACAACGGTCTCGAGTACCGTGTATGATACGGTTGTGAATGGCGGGGGGGCATTCTATGGCAAGGCATGGGTCGTGAATGCAGACTACCAGACAGCGTATGAGCCTATCAAAAACTCGGACGGAAAAGCGATCGGCATCCTGTACGTCGGAGTCAAGCAGGTAGAGTTTCAGGACGACATGATGAACAGCCTCGCAGAGGTTGTGATCGGAAAGACTGGCTATGTCTACCTCCTTGACACCGATGGCAACTATGTCCTATCAAGCGGCAGACAGCGGGACGGAGACAACATCTGGAATGCAAAGGACGCATCCGGAGCCTACTTCATTCAGGAGATATGTAACAAAGGGAAGGCACTGACAGGGGACGAGACCTTTGTGCAGGATTACATGTGGCAGAACTCGGGCGAGAACGAAGCAAGGCTGAAGCTTGCGGCGATCGCATACTCGCCCGAGTTTGACTGGGTCATCGGAGCCAGTTGTTATGACAACGACTTTGCGGATCCGGTAACGAAGGTCAGGAACGTGACAATCATCGTGTGTATAATTGCGATCATCGCGGGGGCGCTTGTTGCGTACTTCTTTGCAAACAGCATAACAAATCCACTGAATGAGGTCATGATCGGCGCAAACAGGATCAGGGACGGTGACTTTGGCTATGATATTCAGGTTGACTCGAAGGACGAACTTGGAGATCTTGCACGCACGTTTGGAGATATGAAGGGTACTTTGCAGGCGATGGTGGGTGATGTCAACATGTTAGCGCAGGCTGGGATTGATGGTAAGCTTGATGTGCGTGCCGATGCCAGTAAGCATGGTGGCGATTTTGGTATGCTTGTGCAGGGTGTGAACGGCACGCTTGATGCGGTGATTGGACCACTCAATGTGGCTGCTGAGTATGTGGACCGGATTAGCAAGGGTGACATCCCCATGAGGATTGTGGATGAGTATAAGGGCGATTTCAACGAGATCAAGAACAACCTGAACGCACTCATTGGTGGGGTGGGTGAAGTGACCCGGATCAGCCAGGAGATTGCGGCAGGTAACCTGGCAGTTACAGTCGAAAAGCGCTCGGAGCAGGATGATCTCATGAAGTCTATGGCTACGATGGTCGATTCGATCAAAGCATTGAGGGATGATGTTGATATGCTTGCTGTGGCTGGGGTTGCTGGCAAGCTCGATGTCCGTGCTGACGCCACAAAACATGGTGGAGACTTCCAAAAGATCATTGTAGGTGTCAATGAGACTCTGGATGCGGTGATCGGACCGATGAATGTGGCTGCCGAGTACATGGACAGAATCAGCAAGGGTGACATCCCTGAGCCGATAACAGAGGTGTATAAGGGTGATTTTAACGAGATCAAGAACAACCTGAACGTCTGTATCAGCGCGATAAGCGGTATCGTGGCTGAGATGGGTATGTTGTCGCAGTCGGCGGTTGACGGGAAACTGAATGTTCGTGGCGATGCTTCCAGGTTCGGTGGGGACTTTGGGCAGATCGTTATCGGTGTCAACGACACCGTCGATGCCTTAGCCGGACCGCTGAAGGTAGCGGTGGGGGCAGTAAACGATATTGGTGAGGGCACGGTACCCGAGACTCTCAATCTCGACGAGTTCAATGGTGATGTCCGGCTGATGGCGGAGCAGGTGAATAATGTGAGTGAGACGATGCGGAATCTGCTCGACGAGACCAACGCTCTGGTTGAGAGTGCAGTGAGTGGCAGACTGGGTGAGAGGGCTGATGCATCAAAGTTTGCAGGTGGCTGGAACGATCTGATCGGTGGCGTCAACAGCACCGTTGATACCCTTGTCGGGCACATAGATGCCATTCCCGCACCTGCAATGCTAATCGACGAGGACTTCAACATCAACTTTATGAGCAAGGCAGGAGCTGACATGGTCGGTTTGAGCCAGGAACAGCTCATCGGGCAGAAGTGCTACGACCACTTCAAGACCGATGACTGTCGCACTGCGAACTGCGCATGTGCAAGGGCGATGAGCAGTGGTGTGGCTGAAACGAGAGAGACCGACGCCCATCCTGGGGGGGAAGGGCTGTCAATCGCCTACACCGGAGTACCGGTCAGAAATCAGGCTGGCAAGACAATCGGCGCGCTGGAGGTTGTTATGGACCAGACCGAAATAAAGAGGGCGATGGATGATGCCAGCGAGAAGGTCGCATACCTCAACAACGTCCCGACCCCGGTCATGGTGATAAACAAGGATATGGACGTTCAGTACATGAACCCGGCTGGAGCTGCGGCAGTTGGCATGACACCTGAGACCTGTGTCGGGCAGAAGTGCTTCAGTCTCTTCAACACCGAGCACTGCAACACACCTGAATGCCGGACCGCAAGAGCCATGAAGGAGGATGGCGTATTCACCAGTGACACGATGGCACATGCGTCAGGTACCGATCTTCCGATCCGCTACACAGGTGCACCGATCAAGGATGCTGCAGGCAACATCATCGGTGGTCTTGAATATGTCAATGACATAACAGAAGAGAATCAGGCAGTTGCTGAGGTGGGACGCCTCGTCGAGGCTGCAGTCGCAGGCAATCTCGATGCAAGAGGTGACCCTGACAACTACGATATCGCAGGGTTCAAGAACATTGTTCAAGGGATCAACGACACCATGGATGCGGTGGTCGAACCGGTCAAAGAGGTCGTGCGCATCGTTACCGCCTACGCCGAAGGAAGACTTGACGCGAGGGTAGAGCTCGATGCCAGAGGCGAGTTCGAGCGACTTGGCGAGACGCTCAATCAGTTCGGCGACGACCTGCAGGCGATCGTTGCGGAAGCCGGAAGGCTTGCAGGGCTTGCTGCCGATGGAGACCTGACCGCCGAAGTAGAGATTGAGGTTAAGGGCGACTACAACAGTATGTTGAACTCTGTGAATGCGCTGATCGGTGTGCTATCCGACACGATCACGAGCACAAGAGGCGTTGGAGAGAGGGTGTTAGGGACCGCTCAGGGACTCTCATCAGCAGCACAGGAGATGAACGCGGGAATGGAGCAACTCGCATCAGCATCCCAGCAGGTTGCAGAGGGCTCGCAGAGACTTGCGGAACTTGCGCAGAACGCATCGCGAGACATTGCCGAGGTGGCATCACAGGTCGAGCAGACATCTGTTAACGCAAGCGAATCAGCAGAGAAGGGCGACGAAGCGGTCCGGATCTCAAACGAGGTTCAGGACGCAGCCAGCCAGACGCTCGAGGGTCTGACAAACATCCAGGAAGGAGTTTCAAAGACGTCTGAGACCGTAGGCGAGATGAACACGGCGATTGAGAAGGTCGGAAGCATGGGCGAGGTCATAACCGATGTCGCCGATCAGACCAATATGCTCGGTCTGAACGCAGCAATCGAGGCAGCCCGTGCCGGTGAAGCTGGCAAAGGCTTCGCTGTTGTTGCGGATGCTGTCAAGAACCTTGCAGAGAAGGTGAAGGACGCGGCTGCCGAGTCAGCGGTCGCGGTCGAGCGCATACAGGAATCAGGAGAGAACGCGATAACGGTGACCGAAACTGCTGTAGACGAGTCAGTGAAAGGCGGAGAACTGCTGCATGTCGCACTCGACGGGGTCGACAGGGTGACCGAAGCACTGGGCGGGGTCAACACCATGATACAGGAGATCGATTCCGGTGCTAAGAGCGCAACTGATATCGTGAAGACGGTTGTGGCAAACATCGACGAGGTTGCGAGCGTGTCAGAGGAGAGCGCATCCGCATCAGAAGAGAGTTCCTCTGCCGTACAGGAGCAGACGTCCGCAATACAGGAACTGACCGCGGAAGCGCAGGGTCTGAGTGACATTGCGCAGATGCTGATGAACGATCTGAACAAGTTCAAGACGCGGGATATCACGGCTGCATAGGGCGCCCAGGGATGTATACAATGGACGAATCAGACGAAACAATCCGGAGTCAGTCCGACGAAACGATACTCGTGATCTTCACGCTCGATAACGGACTCTACGGCGTCGATGTGAGCCAGGTGCGAGAGATCACCAACATGCACGACACCACACCAGTTCCGAACACCTCACACTACGTGGACGGGGTCACCAATCTCAGGGGTCAAGTAACGACAGTAACCAACCTCAGGAAAAAGTTCGGGCTTCCCGAGAAAGACAAAGACGACAGTTCACGGATGATCGTGGTCGAGCCAGATAACGTTCCCGTCGGCATGATCGTGGACTCAGTGAGCGAAGTTCTGCGAATGCCAACAAAAAAAATCGAGGCAATCCCCGAGATTCTGGCTGAGTCCACTGCTGGCACCAATATCGATTCCGAATATATCAAAGGCGTCGGCAAGCTGGATGACGGAGAACTGCTGATTCTGCTGGACCTCGAGAAAATGGTTGCAGCAGCGTAGGGCTGATGCCGGAGTTATGAGCCCGCGGGTCCATGGGGCTGGGTCCACGGGAAGTTTTATTTTCCTTTCGCAAAACAGACCCCACGATCTATCGGAAAGATTTCCGTTAAACAAATAGTTCATAATATGTCGATCTCTTGCTACTCCCTCTTTGAACCGGTATCTTCATGTCAAGCAATGATTTCAGGTCGTTTCTCGCCGCTCTATCTGCTATTGAGTATGTGTTTAGCTAACCACGAGATTACACTGATTTCCACAAGATTTCTGTCTTGGTCTCGTGGTTTTTCTGCCTCAGCTAAACACATACATAGTAAAAAATAATTTCACCTCAGAACTCTCTAAATTTCCTACTCTACTACCACGGGCGTTCGTCCCCGATCCCCCATTTTGACTATATTTCATACCTATTCCGCGCTTCATTTTGAGGTTCTTCCTCGAGACTCTTCGTGAGTTCGTTAAATTCGGATGCAGAGCCGCAGGTCATGGCTGTTATCAGCAAACGCCGCCCAAACCATCGAACGCGTCAACAACCACCTGCGATAACGCTTTACTCTTATCAACTGACGACATCATCGTATCTGCCCGGACGATCCGGACACCACCGGCGTCAGTTTCCTCGTCGATCTCGACATCCATCTGATCGACTATGAATGTGTCCAGAATGTCGCCATAGCACTTGAGAACGCCTGTGGACGACACAGCGTATCCGCACGCCCGCATCAGCTTCCCGGCGGGTCCGCTCACAGGCGCACCGCCGATGATCGGGCTTATCGCAACCACTCTCTTCCTTTTCATAATCTCCCGCATTCCCTGAAGCGCAATTATCGGACCGATGCTCGTGATCGGATTGCTCGGACCGATCACGACCTGATCCTCGCCATCCAAAGCGGCGAGCACTGCATCAGATGGTTTCGCGTCTTCGATTCCGCGGATCTGAACATCAAGCGCATCCGGCTCGCCCTGATGCGTGATCCAGTACTCCTGGAAGTGTATCNCCCCGTCAGACGTTGCGATGTGCGTCGCAACCTCGTTGTCAGTCATTGGCAGGACCGTGGCTCTGATTCCGAAGCGGTGTGTCAGTTCGCAGATCGCCTCTGTGAGCGTGCAGCCGCTGCGGATCAGATCCGATCGCAGAATATGGGTTGCACGATCCATGTCGCCGATCTGCATGATCTCGTGGTGCCCGATTTCTTTCAGGTATTCGTGTGTCACAAAGGTGTCATCGCGGATGCCCCACCACTTTGCGGCATCGATTGCGCCGGAAAGGAGGTACATGACTGTATCAATGTCAGGGCAGACGAGGTTTCCTGAAACTATCGTATCCTCTGCCGTATTTACGATTACGGTGATCTCCTCTTCGGGAATGACTTCTCTCATTCCGGCAAGGAGCTTTGGTGTTCCGGTTCCGCCTGATAGTAAGATCATGGAGATGTGTGATTTGCCGGGTTTGGGGATATGATTTTGGGTTGGTGCGTGATGGGCGACGTCTCTAAGTCATCCTGAACCTGAGCAGTGCAGCGACTCCGCCGAGTGCACTCAGCCGCTGCCCCGGCTCAAACTCGGAACTGAAGACAACGACCCTGCCCTGCATCTGCTCAACCCTTCGCAGCAGTAAATCGGCATCGTATTCCGCACCCTCTTCTCTGAAGTTCCGCAGTGTCTCATCCACGATCAGCAGCACATCGATTGCGCCGAGTTCGAGCGCACCCATAACTTCAACCCATCCGTAAGCGCACACGCCATCTTTTGCAATCTCCGCCATCAGCGAGTCCAGAAGCTCAGCCTCTCTCCCGATTCTTGATTCCTGCACGATTCTATCGACTGCGCCACGCCGCAAAACCTCTATAAACCCGGGCATGCCTGTCGAGACGGTGTCCTCTAAAACTGCACGTGAGGCAATATCCGGCTTTACTGATCGCAGATAATCCATAAAATCTTCTTTTATGAATCCGGGTCCCGCAACGATGATTGCATGCTGCTCACTCTGATCCGGAGTCTGCTCGATAGCGGATGCCAGTGAGGAATATAACTCGTTCGTGAAGTCACCACCCCGTTTTCCGGCTGGCTGCGTGATCTGGGTCACCAGATCCACTCCAAACTGGCGCACAAGCCCGATTGTTGCCTCCCCTGACTCAATTGTGACGATCGTCACGCGTGGGCGGGCTGATGCAGCCGCTGCATCGTCGAGCCGTTCGAGCTGATCACGTTTCCAGTCCTTTGTGATCTTGATTGCCGATTTTAGCTCGATGTTGATGGTATGGTACTCCCCGGTGTCGATCCCCTTCCTGATGATGCCACGCACACGGAGCCGGTTCGAAAAACGATGAAACTCGGTCTCTTCGACCTCGATTGTGAGGTGCACAGCCTTCTTCTCCGATGATTCCGGGCGTATCTTGTCGGTCGCCCCCTCCACCCTCCGCTTTGTGAACGCTGTTACGAAGTCCCCGCGCTCGATTATGTACTTCAGGTGCCAGAGATCGTCAAGCGATTCCGGAACCAGCTTGATTGTGCCATGCCCCCTCTTCAGTTTCTTCTCCTGGATTTTCATCGTTTCCTCGTTTCCTCGTGTTTCGTGACTTGTTCTTCAGTATCGAAATTCCACATTCCACGAACGCTGGTGTTGCATCGATTACTGGTACTTACTCAATATTGTGTGGATATCTGCATATAAAACTACGAGGTATCCGCTCCAAAAAGTATGGTAAAGCTCATCTTCTGCTTTATTCAATCACCACCCATTGCTGCCGAATCCGCGCAATATCCCGGCAGTCCTTCCACCCACTCGGCCCCGCCGCAAGATGCCAGCCCCCATGCACCCGATATATTAAAGTAGAATACGGTTCACCATGTTATCTGTCGGGCCCGTAGCTTAGCCAGGTGGAGCGCACGGCTGATAACCGTGAGGTCCTGCGTTCGAATCGCAGCGGGCCCATCATTCCGATCATTCTGCCGACATTTTCCGATGGTTTTAAATGATATGTGTTTGAATTGTTATTTGCGCCGTGATAGCTCAGCCCGGGAGAGCGCTGCGCTGAAGACGCAGTTGTCCCCGGTTCAAATCCGGGTCACGGCATGTTCATCTCACAACAACCACGCGCGCCGGTAGTGTAGTGGTTATCACCGGGCGTTGCCAACGCTCGAACTCGGGTTCGAATCCCGACCGGCGCATTTATGCGTAAAGCACGTCTTTCTGCGCAACCCGCAGATGTTCTTAGATTCACATCTTCTATTGATTCCGATAAATGGATATTTGACGCAGACGTCAATGTTGACCGTGCGCACGTCGTGATGCTGACTGAAGAAGGCATAATCACGGCTGAAACATCCTCTCTTATACTCTCTGCGCTTAGTGTGATCCGGGCCGAGGGCATCTCAGCGCTTCCGCCAGAGGAGGATATCCACGCCGCAATCGAGTCAAAACTCATCGAAATGGTCGGCGAGGACACTGGCGGGCGCATGCACACCGGACGCAGTCGCAACGACGAGGTCGCAACATGCATCCGCATGCGGCTGCGCGACGAGCTCTTAAAGATGATGCGTGAATTGATCGGTCTCAGGCAAGTCCTGATAACACATGCGAAAGAGCATATCGAGACGCTGATTCCCGGATTCACGCACACGCAGCATGCCCAGCCCACGACGCTTGCACACCATCTGCTTGCGCATGCGGGCGCGCTGGCGCGAGACTTTGATCGGCTGGGCGGCGCGTACACACGCGTGAACCAGAGTCCGCTGGGCGCGGCTGCATTTGCGGGAACGGGTTTTCCGGTAAACCGGATGCGGACATGCGAGCTTCTCGGATTCAACGATACAATTGAGAACTCGATGGATGCTGTTGCCGCACGAGACTTCATGATCGAGTCGGTGGCTGCGTTTGCCAATCTCATGACCGATCTGAGCAGAATCGCAGCAGAACTCATCCTCTGGTCCACTTCCGAATTCGATTACATCACAATCGATGACAGGTATGCGTCCACGTCCTCGATTATGCCGCAGAAGAAGAATCCGGATGTTGCAGAGCTAATACGTGGGAAAACCGGCAGTGTGATCGCTGCTGCTACCGGCATACTCACGATTGCAAAAGCGCTTCCCATGAGTTACAACCGTGACCTGCAGGACGCAACCCCACATCTCTGGAGTGCCGCACAGGACACGCTCGCAAGCGTCCGTATGACTGCGGGCATGATCGACACGATCACAATTCACGAGGAGAATCTCGCACGGCAAGCGACCGCGGGGTTTGCCATGGCAACCGAACTTGCGGATACACTGGTGCGATCGTGCGGAATCTCGTTTCGGACGGCGCATCAGATCGTTGGAAGACTCGTACGAACGGGCGTACCCCCATCACTCAAAGCAATCGATGAGATCGCGGTCTCGATTGCGAACATTCGGCTCAGCGATCTCGGTCTGGATGAGACTGCGGTATCAAGTGCGCTCGATCCGATGGCATCTGTCCGCACTCACACAGGAGGCGGTCCTGCACCGGATGATGTGACGCGGGTGATTGCAATCTTCGAGGAGAAACTGGACGCGGATCGGGTTTTGCACAATCGTCGCTCTGAACGGGTAAACCTGGCGATGCAGCTTCTTGATCGGGAAACGGCTAGGTACGTGTAGTCGCAGTCCGTAATTTTGCTAAAACTTCCGGTTTCTGTACTTATTCAATTGTGTGTGGATATCCGCCATACACCACGAGATTGCACAAGATTGACACAGAAATCTTGTGGAGATGGCTGTGCCGCTGTTTCGCAGACTGTGTAATCTTGTGGTTCCCGCTACGATATTACACATGCTCCAATTGACCGCTCCCAGCCATCCGGCAAAACTCTTATAACACTCTTTTGCGACAGTCCCAATAATGAAGATACTACTCGTAGGCGGTGGCGGCAGAGAGCACGTGATTGCAGAGGCGGTCGCACGTAGCACGCGTAATCCGGAACTGTATGCGGTGATGAGCAGAAAGAACCCGGGAATTGCGAGATTGTGCAAGGATTTCCTGATCGCAAACGAAGACGTGGAGTCGGTACTCCCGTACGCGGAATTGAAAAAGATCGATTTCGCGGTGATCGGTCCGGAGGCGCCGCTCGGGCGCAGCCTCGCTGATAAGCTCGAGGAAAAAGGGATTCCGTGCCTCGGACCGAGATGTGCTCCGGCACAGATCGAACTGGACAAGGCATGGGCTCGCACATTCATGCGAAGACACAATATTGAGGGGTGCCCGGCATTCGAGGTCTTCGATCGTGGCGAGACTGCAAGTGCGCACGCGGCGATCGACGAACTCGGCGATGTCGCCATAAAACCGACCGGACTCACAGGAGGGAAAGGTGTCAAGGTGATGGGCGACCATTTCGATCTCGAAGGCGCAAAGGAGTACGTATCCGAGCTTCTGGATACCGGATCCGTTGTTATCGAGGAGAATCTCAAAGGAGAGGAGTTTACTGTGCAGGCATTCAGTGATGGCGAGACGCTTGCGTTCGCACCAGCTGTGCAGGACCACAAACGCGCTTACGACGGCGATAAGGGACCGAACACCGGGGGTATGGGCTCATACTCGGATGCAGGAGATCTGCTTCCGTTCATGCGTGGGGAGGACTACGAGGCTGCGAAGAGAATCATGCAGGATACTGTGAGAAGCATCAAGAAGGACGTGGGAGCCTACAAAGGCATTCTCTATGGTCAATTCATGCTAACGGCAACTGGGATCAAGGTAATCGAGTTCAACGCACGATTTGGGGACCCTGAGGCAATGAACGTGATTCCGCTGCTCAAAACTGATTTTGTGGACATCCTCTCCGCAATCGCAGACGAGTCGCTCTCAAATCTCGATGTCGAATTCGAACGCCTCGCAACCGTCTGCAAGTACGCAGTGCCGGCAGGATACCCTGAGAGTCCTACAAAGGACTCGATTGTCGATATTGATGACGCAGGCACCGGAAATGCTCTCATATTCTACTCGAGTGTTTACGAGAAGGACGGGCAGGTATACACCACCGGATCGCGTGCAATTGCGGTTGTTGGGATCGCGCCCACGATTGCAGAGGCTGAAAAGATCGCATCAGCGGGACTATCCGGAATACGCGGAGATCTGCATGTGAGATCTGACATCGGGACCGCAGCGCTCGTGGATCAGCGGGTCAGACATGCTGCGAGCCTGCGTGGTCTGTGAGTACGTACTCAATATTGAGTGGACATCCGCATGTGTTTAGCTGAGACGAAAAACCACGAGATTTCATGAGATTGACACAGAAAACTTGTGGAAATCCATGAATCTCATGGTTAGCTATACTCGGCACCGTCATAAACTGCGATTTTTTATTGGTGGAACCAAACTGATATAATCCACCAAACAATGACTCAGCGCCTTGCTCACACTGCAGTTACAGAGATTTGAAAAAGCTCAAGTTGTGGCGGTGTGAAGTATAAACACGTACGTGGTTCATCAACAAGTTATTGCGCATGTACGTGTGACCCTGCTTCATGGTCGCGGCTCAGCCCCAGAAAAGAGCATAACTCCTTAAATCTGCCACACCAGAAAAATCAGGAGAAACATCCCGGCGAACGCAGGTTTGCTCCATGTGAGCACTTTTCTGCCGTCGAGAACGCTGAATGGTAGCATATTGAATGCAGCAAGCCAGAGGTTGATCCGCACTCCAAGAAATATGGCAAGCTCCCCGTATGCCCCGAATCCTTCAACAAAGCCGCTTTGCATGGAGATGAGTAGAAAAATAACCGCCAGCAGGACGTTCATGAGCGGACCGGCAGCAGCAATGCGTCCGTTCTGCTCACTGGTGATGTATGATCCGGATATGTACACGGCACCGGGCGCTGCAAATAAAAATCCCAGCAGATACGCCATCCCGACTGCGAGCATCAGAAACGTGGGACTCATCCGAAACTCTGCCCATAGACCATACCGCTGCGCAACGACCTTATGCGCAAGTTCGTGCAATATGAATCCGATCCCGACTGTAAAGAGGGATACGAGGAAAAAATTGATCGCGGTTTCGCTAAATGGGTGGGCTCGTGCACTATCCGATAGTACGAACGCAAACGCAAACGATATCGCAATCCATGCGATTGAGAGGTGTTGTAATTCGATGCCACTGATTCGAATGCGGGTTTTTTGCTTTGGCTGCGGTGTTCCAATGGTGTAGATTCTCGAATCCATCGCTGGCATATTGTTTTATGGGCGGGGTTGATACTTCAATGCTTTGCTCTCTATGGCTGTT
>JGI24024J18818_10000073_pt1 | contig 27752 bp, 21 predicted proteins | sample Cruoilmetagenom2_FD_18818 | JGI IMG/M metagenome (IMG submission 18818) | reverse complement strand
GGTTTGCTAACACTCCGGGTTTAAAAGTTGTAATTCCTTCAAATCCTTATGATGCAAAAGGCTTATTAAAAGCTGCAATTAGAGATGACGATCCTGTAATTTTTATGGAATCGGAACAAATGTATGGGGATAAAATGGAAATTCCTGAAGGAGAATATATTATACCAATTGGGGTTGCAGATATAAAACGTGAAGGTACAGATGTAACCATAGTTTCCTTTGGTAAAATAATTAAAGAAGCTTATAAAGCCGCAGATGCATTAGAAAAAGAAGGAATTTCTGTTGAAATAATTGATTTACGTACTATCCGCCCAATGGATCATCAAGCAATTTTTAATTCAATTAAAAAAACAAATAGATTAGTTGTTTTAGAAGAATCTTGGCCATTTGGAAGTATTGCTTCTGAAATTACCTATCAAGTTCAAGAAAATGTATTTGATTATTTAGATGCTCCGATTAAAAGAATTACTACTGCGGATACACCAGCACCTTACTCTCCAGTATTACTTGAAGAATGGTTGCCAAATGCTAATGATGTAATAAAAGCAGTAAAAGAAGTACTATACAGAAAATAAAAACGATTAAATAAACGTTATTAAACCTTTTAAGTAACTCTTGAAAGGTTTTTTTTGGAATGAGAAAAATGAAAATAAATATATTTTTACTCTTTATATTAAGTGTAACAGCAGCTTTTTCACAAGTTAAAATAAAAGGAGTTGTTGTGGATGAAAATAGCGAGAGTGTTCCTTTTGCTAATATTGTTTTTGTAGGCTCAACAACAGGAACTGTTTCTGATGAAAATGGTAAATTTTATTTAGAGTCGAAAAAAAACTATACTAAAGTAGAAGTTTCATTTTTAGGTTTTAAAACAAAAATAATTCCTATAAAAAGTAGAGATTTAAATTTAACTATTCAACTTAAAGAAGAATCGGATCAGCTTAAAGAAGTGGTTATTTATAGTGGAAAAGTTAAGAAAAAAGGAAATCCAGCAATTGCTATTCTTAAAAAAATATGGGCTAAAAAAAGGCAAAATGGCGTCTATTTATTTCCTCAATTTCAATACGATAAATACGAAAAATTAGAGTTTGACATGAATAATGTGGATAGCATTATGATGAAAAGTAAATTTTTTAAAGGTTTAGAGTTTGTTTTTAAAAGCATTGATACTTCTAATATTACAGGAAAGGCTTTTTTACCAATTTTTATTAACGAATCGGTTTATAAAACTTATGGCAAAAATAAAGGAGGTTTAAAAGTGAGAGAAGATTTAATTGCTAATAAAAATTCAGGATTTGAATCTAATCAAAATGTAATTGCGTTTATAAAAGATTTATATGTAGAATATAATATTTACAGTAATTATATTAAAGTTTTTGACAAAAGTTTTGTCAGTCCTATTTCAAAAATTTCAGGAGTTTCTACCTATAATTATGTGTTGTCAGACAGCGCATATATTGATAATAAATGGTGTTATAATATTGTTTATTATCCACGACGAAAAAACGAACTTACTTTTAAAGGCGATTTTTGGGTAAACGACAGCACTTATGCAGTTAAAGAAATTAATATGCAAGCTACACGTTCAGCAAATATTAATTGGGTAAAAGATATTTATATTGAGCAAGAATTTAACGTGTTAAATGATTCGGTATTTTTATTGAAAAAAGATTATATGATGTCTGATTTCAGTTTAAATAAAAAAGATAAATCAAAAGGTGTGTATGGTAGAAGAACTACTATGTATAAAAACTACAATTTTAATGAAATAAAAAAGAATAGTTTTTATACCAAAAAAGCAGATTTTTCAGACAAAAATATATACCATAAAAGCGAAGATTACTGGACAACTAATAGACAAGAAAAATTAAATAAAACGGAACTTGGTATTTATAAAATGCTGGATACTTTGGTAACGGTTCCAAAATTTAAACGAATTTATAATTTAATTTCCATTTTAGGTTCAGGTTACATTGGTTTTAAAAATTTTGATTATGGTCCAATTTATTCCACTTTTGGGAAAAATGATGTAGAAGGTTTACGCATAAGAACAGGAGTGCGAACCTATTTTGGCGAAAATGACCTTTGGCGTTTACAGGCTTATACGGCTTACGGATTTAAAGATAATCAGTTTAAATACGGCATTTCGGGTAAATGGATGCTCAATCATAAAAATAGATTTACCATTGGGCTTGGCAACCGACGAGATATTGAGCAAATTGGGGTTAGTTTAACCACAACAAATGATGTTTTAGGGCGTAGTTTTGCTTCTTCTTCCTTTTTTGCAAGTGGCGATAACAGTAAATTAACTTCCATAAACTTAACAAGTGGTTTTGCTTCTATAGAACCAAAGCATAATTTAAAACTTCAAATAGGCGCATCTTATAGAACTTTAAAGTCCGCATCGCCACAAACATTTAATTTAGATTATTGGATAGATAAAGCGAATAATATAAAAGGATCTAATGTTGCTCAAACAGAAGTGGATTTCTCTATTAAATATACGCCAGATAGAAAAACTATTGGTTTTGGTGTAGAACGAAGAGAAGTAACAGATACGTATGCAACCTTCTTTTTAAATTATGAACATGGATTTAAAGGGGTTTTAAATAACGATTTTAATTACGATAAAGTACAATTATATTATCGCCAACCTGTTTTAATTGGAGGGCTTGGAAGGATGTTTACAACTTTTGAATTAGGAAAAACTTTTGGCGAAGTACCTCTTGGATTATTAAATGTGGTTCCTGGAAATCAATCGTATTTTACCATAGAAAACACATACGCATTGTTAGATTATTATGAGTTTATAACAGATACTTATGCTTCTGTACATATTGATCATAACTTTAACGGACGTATATTTTCAAGAATTCCATTGCTAAAAAAATTAAATTTAAGAGAATTAGTAGGGTTTAAAGCAGTAATTGGTTCAATTTCTGATAAAAATAGAGCCTTAAATGCCTCAAATATTAATTATATAGCGCCATCAACTAAACCCTATTATGAATATAGTGTTGGAATAGGTAATATATTTAAGGTGTTTAGAATTGACTTTAGCTGGAGAGGGAATTACAAAGATATTCCGGGTGCGAATAAATTTGCAGTTAAAGGAGCATTTGGATTTTATTTTTAAAAATAANGCTATTAAAATAGGTTTACTACTTCAATTTTATAATTTTGTAAAAAAAAACAGTAATGACTAAAAAAGGAAAAAATACATTTGATGTATTAATTGAAATACCAAAAGGAAGTAGAAATAAGTATGAATATGACTTTACTTTAAACAAAATTAGGTTTGATAGAATGTTATTTTCATCTATGATGTATCCAGGAGATTACGGATTTGTTCCAGAAACATTAGCTTTAGATAAAGATCCGCTAGATGTTTTAGTTTTGGGTGCAGAACCAACTTTTCCAATGTGCGTTATGGAAGTTAAAGCAATTGGTGTTTTTCATATGACCGATGAAAAAGGACCAGATGAGAAAATTATTTGCGTTCCAGTTTCAGATCCAGTTTGGAGTAAACGAAATGATATTACCGATATTAATCCACATAGAATAAAAGAAATAGAACACTTTTTTCAGGTTTATAAAGATTTAGAAGAAAAGAAAGTAGATGTAGGAGGTTGGGGAAACGCGGAAGAGGCTTATGAAATTTTAGCAAAATGTATAGATCGTTACGATAATAGTGAGCATAAGAAAAAAAGAACCTTCACAATTTAAGAAGTTCATAATAATAGCCTAAAAGCCATCTTTTAATTTAAGGTGGCTTTTTTTATCTCATGTATTTTACTACATTTAGCTCGTGAAAAATAATTAAATAAACAACAAAAAATTTAAATGGAATTAATAGTAAATTATTTACCTCTTTTTGGAATTTTAGCGCTTCTTTTTGTAATTGTCAAAAACGCTTGGGTTTCTAAACAAGAAGAAGGAGATGAACAAATGGCTCGAATAGCAAAAAATATTGCTGATGGAGCCATGTCTTTTTTAAAGGCAGAGTACAAAGTGCTATCTGTATTTGTGGTTGCAGTAGCTATTTTATTATATTTTAAAGGGGAACATGAAGTTGGTTCAAGTGGATTAGTAGCCTTATCATTTGTGGTAGGTGCTGTTTGTTCTGCATTGGCTGGTTTTATTGGTATGAAAGTAGCCACAAAAGCAAACGTAAGAACAACACAAGCCGCAAAAACTTCCTTAGGAAAAGCTTTAGAAGTAGCTTTTGCAGGTGGTTCAGTTATGGGATTAGGTGTTGTTGGATTAGGTGTTTTAGGTCTTAGTTCCCTATTTATGTTTTATAGTGGACAAGGTTGGGATATTACAGAAGTGTTGAATGTACTTTCAGGTTTTTCTTTAGGAGCTTCTTCTATAGCTTTATTTGCTCGCGTTGGTGGAGGTATTTATACCAAAGCTGCCGATGTTGGTGCAGATTTAGTTGGAAAAGTGGAAGCTGGTATTCCTGAAGATCATCCTTTAAATCCTGCAACTATAGCAGATAATGTTGGAGATAATGTTGGGGATGTAGCTGGTATGGGAGCTGACTTATTTGAGTCTTACGTAGGTTCTATAATTGGTACTATGGTTCTTGGAGGTGCGTTTGTAGCATTGCCAGTTTTTAAACAAAACGGTTTTGATGGATTAGGACCTGTTTATTTGCCTTTAGCATTAGCAGCTGTTGGTATAGTAATGTCCATTATCGGAACTTTCTTTGTAAAAGTTAGAGATGGTGGTAATCCACAAACATCTTTAAATATTGGAGAATTTGGTTCTGCTGGATTAATGGTAATAGCTTCGTATTTTATAATTCAAGAAATGCTTCCAGCATCGTGGACTTTTAATGGATTTGAATATACTTCATTAGGTGTGTTTTTTGCAACTATTGCTGGTTTAGTAGCTGGTTTAGGAGTTGGAAAAATAACAGAATATTATACAGGTACAGGTACAAAACCTGTTAACTCTATTGTAAGACAATCTGAAACAGGTGCAGCAACTAATATTATTGCGGGCTTAGGTGTTGGAATGATGTCAACAGCTGTTCCAATTTTGTTAATTGCAGCTGCAATTTTAGTGTCGCATCATTTCGCAGGACTGTATGGTATTGCAATTGCTGCTGTTGGTATGTTAGCTAATACAGGAATTCAATTAGCTGTTGATGCTTACGGACCAATTTCTGACAATGCTGGTGGAATTGCTGAAATGGCAGAATTACCAAAAGAAGTTCGAGAAAGAACAGATAAACTAGATGCAGTTGGTAATACAACAGCAGCTATTGGAAAAGGATTTGCAATAGCTTCAGCAGCTTTAACAGCTTTAGCTTTATTTGCGGCATTTATGCAAACTGCACATGTAAAGTCAATTGATGTTTCAAAACCAGATATAATGGCTGGTTTGTTAGTTGGTGGTATGTTGCCATTTGTGTTTTCAGCGTTATCTATGAATGCAGTTGGTAGAGCTGCTATGGCTATGATTGAAGAAGTTCGTCGACAATTCAGAGATATTCCTGCTTTAAAAGCTGCATTAGTAGTTATGAAAAAACATGATTCTGATATGAGCAAAGCATCTGTTGAAGAACGAAAAATATTTGATGATGCTCATGGAGTTGCAGAATTTGAAAAATGTATTGCAATTTCTACACAGGCATCTATTAAACAAATGGTGTTGCCTGGTTTATTAGCGTTAGCGGCTCCAGTAGCTGTTGGCTTTATTGGGGGTGCCGAAATGTTAGGTGGATTATTAGCGGGAGTTACAGTTTCTGGTGTATTAATGGCTATTTTCCAGTCTAATGCAGGTGGAGCGTGGGATAACGCAAAAAAAATGATTGAAGAAAAAGGAATGAAAGGAACAGATGCACATAAAGCCTCTGTAGTTGGAGATACTGTTGGAGATCCTTTTAAAGATACTTCAGGGCCATCTTTAAATATTTTATTAAAATTAATGTCGGTTGTTGCCTTGGTAATTGCACCAAGTATTGCACTTTCTAGTGATGCTGTTTCAAATCATGTTGCAGTAAAACCAGCTACTGAAATAGTAGCTCAAGTAGTTCAAAAAGAAGTTCAAGTTAAAATGACTACAAATGACGATGGAACTGTTAAAGCTGTCGTTACAACTGCCTCAACTATGAATGGAAAAACTACTAAAGAAGAAAAAGTTTTTGAAGGAACTGAAGCAGATGTTCAAAAAGAATTAGATAACTTAAACGGTGTTAATGTTGATGTTAATGTAGAGGAACACAAAGAATAATTACTAAAAAATTAGTAATAAAAAAGCTCGCCATTGGCGAGCTTTTTTATATTATATCAAACTAAAATAATAAGTTTAAAATAATCCGTTTATTTGAGCATCAATTTTATCAATTATAGAACCTAAATCCTCTGGATTATCTACAAAATCTAAATTATCTACATCAATAATTAATAATTTTCCTTTTTTGTAATTTGTTATCCAAGCTTCATATCGTTCATTTAACCTGCTTAAATAATCAATACTTATAGAGTTTTCATAATCGCGTCCTCTTTTATGAATTTGTCCTACTAAAGTAGGTATAGAAGCCCGTAAATAAATTAATAAATCAGGAGGTGTAACTAATTTTTCCATTAATTCAAACAGCGATTCATAATTATTAAAATCTCTATTTGGCATTAAACCCATAGCATGTAAATTAGGTGCAAAAATTCGAGCATCTTCGTAAATGGTTCTGTCTTGTATAATATTTTTACCACTTTCTCTGATTTCTAATATTTGACGAAATCTACTATTTAAAAAGTAAACTTGTAAATTAAATGACCAACGCTCCATAGCGCCGTAAAAATCATCTAAATATGGATTTTCATCAACAGATTCATAATGTGGATCCCATTTGTAATGCTTGGCTAAAAGCTTGGTTAACGTAGTTTTACCAGCTCCAATGTTTCCCGCAATTGCTACATGCATAATATAAGTTTGGTATAAGATTTAAAATGCTAAAGTTAGTTAAATTTTTTATGTTTTGGTAGTAGAAAACTGAACTGTTAATAAATAAGTTTATAACCAAATCCACGAACGTTAATTATTTGAATGGACGAGTCGTTTTTTAACTTTTTTCTAAGTTTGGTAATAAAAACATCCATGCTTCTAGCATTAAAAAAATCATCATTTCCCCATAGTTTTTTAAGAATAAAAGATCTTTCTAAAACTTGATTTTTATTTTGAATTAAATAATAAAGCAAGTTTGCTTCACGATGCGTTAAATTTTGGGTAGTTTTTTTATGCTGAAGTGTTTGTTTTTTTAAGTTGAAAATAAAATCACCAATTTTAGCAGTTTCATTATTGTTTTCAGAAGTATTTCTATTTAACAAAGCATTTATACGAACAATAAGTTCTTCCATACTAAAGGGCTTTTTTAAATAATCATTTCCGCCAATAGTAAATCCTTCAACCACATCAGAAGTTTGCGATTTTGCGGTTAAAAAGATAATAGGTATAGTTGCGTTTTCCTCTCTAATTTCTTTTGCCAGCGTAAAACCATCTTTTTTGGGCATCATAACATCTAATACCAAAAGTTTCGGGTTTTCCGCTTTATAAACCTGATAAGCCTGCTCGCCATTGGCGCATAATAATACTTCAAAGTTTCTAGTTTCTAAACTTTCTTTAATTATTTGTCCTAAAGAAGGTTCATCTTCAGCTAATAATATTTTAGTAGGATTACTCATTTAGTAATTTAATTTTAAACAAAGTATTATTATTTGCATCGTAAATTATGGAAATAGTTGCCCCATGTTTTTCCATTATTTTTTTGGTATAATATAAGCCAATTCCAAAACCTTTTACATTATGAGTATTTCCTTTCGGAATTCTATAAAATTGTTCAAAAACTTTATCTTTTTGAGATTTAGGAATACCATTTCCATTGTCTTTAATTAGTAAAACAGGGTTGTTTTTGTCTAAAGTTAGTGTTATAGTAATTTTATTTCCACCGTATTTAATAGCATTATCTAAAATGTTTCCAATGGCATTTTCAAAATGAAATTCATCTAAATTTAAAAGGCTTTCGCCAAAACTATTTTTAAAGGTAAATGTTTTGTTTGGGTTTATAACTTTATATTTATCTATTATGTTTTGTAGTAATGCAGAAATTTGAATAGGTTTTTTATTTAAAGTTAATTCTTCTTGATTTAAAGTAGCGGTTTCTAAAATTTTCTCTACCATTAAATTGAGTTTACTTATTTGAGAATTTGCTATGGTAATATATTTTTCAGATTTCTCTTTATCGTCTAATGCATTAAAATTTTGCATAGCTTCTAAAGCAGTAGAAATAGTAGCAATAGGCGTTTTAAATTCGTGGGTAATATTACTTATTAAATCGTTTTTAATTTCCGATAATTGTTTTTGTTTGTAAATGGTTTTTAATAAATATACTAAGCTGGCTATAATGCTTAAAGAAAGTAATAAGGATAGTAAAATACTGATTAAAGATTCTTTTAAAAGTAGCGATGTTTCATTAGTAAATAACAATTCAAGTTTACTTCGGTGAGGTAAAAATGTGGATTTTGAAATTGTTTTTAAATATTTTTCAGGAAAGTTAACTAAATTAAAAGTAGTAATTTTTGGGTTTTTATCCTTTCTAATATGCCTTTTATGAAAGGAATATTTTAAACCATAAGTTACCTTTAAATTATTTCGAAGTAACTCTTCATTTACATAATTACTCAGCTTTTTTAAATCTAAACTATCGCGAGAAATAGAAACAAAAACTTTAGAAATTAAACTGTCAATATTTTTAGGAAAAGCTTTATTTGCTGTAAAAAACGGAAAATTATCTTCTCGCTGGTCTCTCCTGTTTTTTATTAATAAAGGCTTTTTACTATCTGTTTTTGCTATTTTTTGTAAGGTACTATCAATTTTTTTTCGCAATTTAAATCGAGAGCCAGGTTTTAAATAGATGGTATCAATTTTTTTTGTGGAATTTTTACCATCAATAGAAGTAAAGGTAATAATACCAGATTTGGTTAAATTAACAAAATAGGCTTCTACCGAATTGTCTAAACTTAATTGCACTTTGCTAATTAAATTGCGTTTATTTAATCCGTATTCCTTAACTATCCAATAAAGTTGAACCCCAATAATAGTTACAATGGTAATGCCAATTAAATAAACAACTAGTTTGTAGTTTTGTTTATTCACAGTTCAAAGTTAAGTACATAAATTGTATAATCCGAATGGCTTAACAATCGTTAACACTAGTTAACGGATATTTATTGATTTAACATTTATATTTGTAACTAGTTTAATTGAAAAAAAAACAATAATGAGTAACATGATTTTAAAAATTATTTCGGCAATTTTATTGGTTATAGCAACTAATTTAAGTGCTCAAAATTTTCAAGGCAAAGCTGTTTATCAAACAAAAACTTCATTTGATATGGATTTTTCTGGTTCAGGAATTCCAGCAGATAGAATTAAAATGATTAAAGAAAGAATGAAAAATAGACTTGAAAACACTTATATATTAACCTTTAATAAAACAGCTTCCATTTATAAAAAAGAAGAAAAATTAGATCAATCTGGCGGGCGTGGAGGTATGCGAATGATGATGTTTGGTGGAGGAGCATCTGGAGTTTATTTTAAAAATATTCCATCCAAAACATCTACTAAATCTACCGAATTTAGTGGTAAAAAATTTCTAATTAAAGATAGCTTAATCACTTATAATTGGAAAATGGAACAGGAAACCAAAATGATAGGTAAAAATTTATGTTTTAAAGCAACTACTGTTATTGAAAAACCAGTAAGACAAAGTAGTTTTAGGTTTGGAAGAAGAAATAATAACGAGGAAGAAAAAAAGGAAGAACAAAACCCAAATACTATGGAGCAAATTTTGGTAACAGCTTGGTACACAATGGATATTCCGGCAAGTAACGGTCCTGATAATTATTGGGGTTTGCCAGGATTAATTTTGGAATTAAATGATGGACGTACCCATATGCTTTGTACTAAAATTGTGATAAATCCTAAAGAAAAAACGGTAATAGTAGCCCCTAAAAAAGGAAAAGTAGTTACTCAAAAAGAATACGATAAAATTATGAAGGACAAAATGAAAGAAATGCGAGAACGCTTTAGAAATGACCGTAAAAAAAGTGGCGGTGAAAGGCATATTAGAATGAGAGGATAGTGTCAATAATTGATTTCCATTATTTGGTAACAGAATTACCTAAAAATTATAATTCAGTTTAAAAAAAATTGTCACACAGAGCTTGTCGAAGTGTTTTAGTAATCGAATTAAAATAGAGCAATAGCCATTTCAAAATGATAAAAAATATATTAATAGCATTTTTTATAGTATTTCCTTCTGTAATTTTTTCCCAAAACCTACAACTCACAGGAAAAGTAAAAAACTCAAAAGGAAACCCTTTAGAAATGGCAAATGTAATTGCCTTTAAAAAAGGAACTAAATTCCTACAATCGTATTCCATAACAGATACACAGGGAAATTATAAATTAAGTTTAGTTAAAGGTGAAAATTATACATTAAAAATTAGTTATTTAGGATACACTACTAAAAATGAAGATTTTAAAGTAACTGACAAATCGGATAAACTTATTAAAAACATTATCTTAAAAGAAGTCAGTGATGAGTTAAATACCGTTGAAATAACCTATGAAATGCCTGTGAGAATAGTAGGAGATACTATTGAATATAATTCGGATTCATTTACCTCAGGAAAGGAAAAAAAGCTAGAAGACGTTTTAAAAAAATTACCAGGAGTTGATATTGATGATAATGGCGAAGTAGAAGTAGAAGGTAAAAAAGTGCAAAAAGTATTGGTAGAAGGAAAAGCTTTTTTTGATGGCGATTCAAAATTAGCAACCCAAAATATTCCTGCTAATGCAGTAGATAAAGTTCAGGTATTAAAAAATTACAATGAAGTTTCTGGTATGAAATCTGTNACTAATAACGAAGATAATATTGCTATAAATATTAAATTAAAGGAAGGTAAAAAACGATTTTGGTTTGGTGAAATAAATGCCGGTGTAGGCGATAACGATAAGTATGTAGCAAAACCAAAACTGTTTTATTACAGTCCAGAAAAAAGTATCAATGTTTTAGCAGATCTCAATAATATTGGGCAATCGCCATTTACCATGCGAGATTATTTTAGATTCACAGGAGGTTTGCGAAGTACCATGCAAAGTACAGGAACTCAGTTTAATGTTTCCTCTTCTGGATTAGGATTTTTAACCACTCAAAATAATAAAGCCCAAGAAATTAATTCAAAATTTGGCGCTTTAAACTTTAGTTTAGTTCCTAAAAAGGCCATCGATTTTAATGGTTTTGCAATTGTAAACGATTCTAAAACCGAAATGCTAACGCAATCTCAAACCGTTTATAATAAAACCAATATAACCGATAATAATACCAATGCAACACAGCAAGGTAACCAAATGGGAATGTTAAAATTTAGCACCAATTACAATCCTAATAAAAATGTACATATAGATTATGATGTGTTTGGTAAAATATCTAAACAAACAGAAACTAATGATGTTACTTCAACCCAAAGAAGTGCCGATACCTATAAAGAAGAAAAACCAACTACCTTAAATCAAAATTTTAATTGGTATTATACCAAAAACGAAAAAAATATTTTTTCTGCCGAGTTGCAACATTTTTATGAAAAGGATAAGCCACTTTATAATTCCTTGGNGGATACACAACCATTTTTAATCATTCCAACCTCNAATGCAGAAAGTATTTTTAATCTTCTTCAAAATAAAACAACCACTACCAGTAAGTTAGATGCAAAATTAGATTACTATTATTTACTAACGCCAAAAAGCAATATTAACATCACTTTTGGCACTACAGTAAGTTCGCAAAAATTATTTTCAAATATTTCACAAGAATTAGATAGCGGAACTACATTAAATTTTAACGATGCTTTTTTAAATAATAATGTTAAATTTAATTTTACTGATATGTTGCTAGGTGTACACTATAAAATGGTGGCTGGTATTTTTACCTTTAACCCCGGAATTGGACTTCATTTTTATACCACTAAAGACACACAGTTAAAAACTGAAAACAAAAATAATTTAACCAAATTATTACCCGATGTATATGCCAGATTGCAATTTAACTCCTCACAAAGTTTACGATTTAACTATGCTATTAATACAAAATTTTCAGATATAAATACCATAGCAGAAGGTTATATCTTATCTAATTATAAAAGGTTAACAGAAGGAAATAGAGCTATTAAAAGTCAGTTGTATCATAAATATTCTTTACGATATTTTAGTTTTAGCATGTTTTCATTTACCAATATAATGGCATCTTTAAATTACACCAAAAAACTAAATACCGTTAAAAATAACACACAATTGGTAGGCGTAAACTTTATTACTTCGCCAATTAACAGCAATTTAGCCGATGAAACATTATCCGCAAATTTTAGGTACGGAAAAACATATAGCAAATTAAAAACAAACTTTCGAGCTAATATTTCCAGCAATTTTTATAACAATATTGTAAATAATAATCCGGTAAAATCTAAAAGTGTTGCTCAAAGTTATCAGGCAAGTGTTGCAAGTAAATTTAAAAACGCTCCTAATTTTGAAGTAGGATTTCAAAAATCGTATAATAATTATGCAAACACAAGTAGCACTACCGATAAACCCTACGCAAATATGGAAATTGGTTTTCTAAAAAACTTTATTTTAACCGCCGATTACAGTTATTACAATTATAATAATCGCTCTAATTCTATAAAAAACACCTATAACTTTTTAAACGCAAATTTATATTATCAGCAAAAAGATAGCAAGTGGGAGTTTAAAATTACCGCAGATAATTTAACCAATAACAAATCTTTAAATACCGATAGTTATAATGAAATTTCCGATAGTAATTCCACTTCATTTTACTTTATTCAACCACGGTTTTATATGCTTTCTGTAAAGTATAATTTGTAGGGCGTTCCCTGTGGGTCAGGCTTTTGCTACTCGCTTTTTTATAGTTGAAAAAAACAACTAAAAAAAGAGCTCAAACAAACCGCGCAATCCCTAACGCAAAAAATAAATGGTGTTGTTTTATTAAAGAGCAGCTATTTTTGCAGTATAATTAGCAATTGTTGTAAATCTTTGTTAAATCCATAAAAAAGATAATTTAACCTTAAAATTAATTAAATTATTAAAAGTAAATGGCTAATTTTGAATGTAATATAATTGAAAAAGAAAATTTAATATGCTATATTTTAAGTATAAACATCTAATTTACCACAACAAAGAGCAACTGTAAAATAGAATTGTAATTTTTTAAATGAGTTTTTAATAAGCACAATTTAAGTTATCACAATAATATTTTTAACACATGTTCTACNCTTTCAAGAGAATAATTTTTATAATTTTTATAATTCAGTTTTCGGTAAATTCATTTGCTCAAATGAGTAAAAAACAACGTTTAGATTCTTTAAAATTAGAATTAAAAAAATCTTTACATGATACTACCAAAGTTTATATACTTAATAAATTATCTAATAAGTACGCAGTAATAAAATCGGATTCTGGTATTTTCTATGCCAAAAAAGGATTAGAACTTGCAAAAACAATAAAGTGGAAAAAAGGTATAGCTTTATCTTCTCAACACCTTGGAGCTAGTTATGCAATAAAAGCCAATTATCCGTTCGCGTTAAAATATTATACTCAAGCCTTAGCTATTTATAACCAACTTAATGATAAAACAAAAATTGCGGGTATTATTAATGATTTAGGATTGTTTAATGTAGAGCAGCATAAAGAAAAGAAGGGGATTGAATATTTAAAAAAAGCGGTAACTATTAATAAATCTTTAAACAATAATAAAGGTTTATCTAAAAACTATGTAAATATTGGTTTGGCTTATAGTTATCTTAAAGATTATAAAAAATCAGAAACATATTATAATAAATCTTTAAAAATAAAGGAAAAATTAAAGGATAACTACGGTATTGTATTAGTACTTTTAAACGAGGCTGCAGACCAAATAGAATTAAATAAATTATGTGAAGCATCAGAATTATGTTTAAAAGCAAAGGTTATATGCGAACAGGAAAATATGGTATATAATTCCGCATTTTGTTATTCGTATTTAGGAGAAATATTTTTTAAAAAAGCCAAAGCGGCATCTTCTGTTAAAATAAATTGTAAGAATTTTTATAAAAACAATAAGCAAAACTTTTATAAAGCAAAAGAATATACTTTAAAATCGTTATCATTATTTAAAAAAGTGAAGGACTTATCTTCTATTTCATATTCCTACAAAATGCTATCTGAACAAGAGGAATTTTTGGAGAATTATAAATTAGCTTTAGTGTATTTTAAAAAGAATACTAAATATAAAGATTCTGTTTTTTCTAAAGATAGCAATATTAAAATAGCTAATATTCAGTTACAAAATGAAATTAATTTAAGGAAAAAGGAGTTAAAAGAGCATGATTTGGTAGTTCATAAAAAACAAGACCAAATGTATGTTTTAATAGCATTTCTTGTTTTAGGATTGGTTTTAGTATCATTTTATGTTTATTATCATAGCAGAAAACAAAAAATGGAACATCAATTAAATAGAATTTTAGCAACTAAAAATTTAGACCTTGAAAGAGCAAATGCAACAAAAGATAAGTTTTTTTCCATAATTTCACATGATTTAAGAAGTCCTTTTAATGCTTTAATTGGTTTAAGCGATTTATTAGTAACTAATTTTGATAATTATAAAAAAGATAAAACAAAAAAGATAGTACAATCAATTCATAACTTATCTGTTGAAACTCATAAACTTTTAGAAAATCTTTTAGAATGGTCTAGACTACAACGTAAAACTATTAAACCAAATTTTGAAATCGTTAATTTAAATAAAGTTACTGAAGATACTAATTCTATGTTAAAAAATGCTGCGGACAGCAAAAAAGTATTGCTTCAAAACAAAATTGATGCAGATATTAATGCTTTTTGCGATTTACAAATGACCAAAACTGTTATAAGAAACTTAATTTCAAATGCAATTAAATTCACATCTAAAGGTACAGTTGAAATTAGAGCTTTAAAAAAAGAATCTTTTGCAGAAATTCAAATTTCTGATACGGGAATTGGCATTCCGAAAAATAAAATAAACACACTTTTTACAATTAATAATAATGCTTCAACACCCGGTACTAATAACGAAAAAGGGACAGGGTTGGGTTTAGTAATTTGTAAAGAATTGGTTGAAATACAAGGAGGTGAAATTTGGGCGAAAAGTGAAGAGGATAAAGGGAGTACTTTTGTTTTTACTATTCCAATTAAAAGCTAATATTAAATTGCTTCTTTAAAAGGTTCGTTAAATTTGCATTATGAAAAAAATTAAACAAAACATACTTAATGAAATTTCTTTAACCGAAAAATCGATAAAGCAATACAAAGAGATGTCAAAACCTATAGCGCCTGATTGTGCAATTGGACGTATTTCTCGTATGGATGCAATTAATAATAAAAGTGTAGTTGAAGCTTCATTAAGGCAAGCAGAAAGTAAATTAAGAAATTTAAAACGTGTTTTTTCTAAAGTTGATACTAATGAGTTTGGTATTTGTTTAAAATGCAAACAACCAATTCCTTTAAAAAGAATTTTAATACGGCCTGAAAGTCTGTTTTGTGTAAACTGCTCACAATAAATCAATTACTGTAATTATAAATAAAATAATGGCAATAAAAAGACATCCTTCCTTGCAGGAATTTTCACGAGATCATCATCAAGCATTATTACTTTGTTGGAAAATTAAAGAAGGTTTTTCCAGAGGAATTTCATCCGAAAGAATAAAAATATATACCAATTGGTTTTATAAAAATCATATTATAGAGCATTTTAAAATGGAAGAAAAATATATGTTTCCAGTTTTAGATAGTAACCATGAACTTATTATTAGAGTAATGCAGGAACATAAATTGTTAGTAGATTTATTTACTAAAACAACCGAAATTGAAAATTCTTTAAAGCAACTTCAAACCGAATTAAAAAATCACGTTCGTTTTGAAGAGCAAATTCTGTTTAATGAAATTCAAAGTAAAGCCACCAAAGAAGAATTAAAAAGGATGGAGAAATACCATAAATTAGAAAAATTTGATGATAATTTAAACGATGTATTCTGGAAATAAATACACTATTTGTAAAAACGATTTTATAAATTAGTTGATAGTTATATATATAAAACGGTAAAACGCATATAATCAATAGTATAAGTTCATAATTTGTCAGGTCGAGCGTAGTCGAGACCTGTTTATATTTGAAATTGTTCTCCGTAAGGTTCGGGCTAACACTAACAAAGAGAATTACTAATTTAGCAATAAAAAATTAGCTATTAATATCAAAACAAAATTTTCGGAACAACATTTGTAAGTAAGTAAAAAGTATTAATTTTTAAAACAATAATTATGAAAAAAATATTCACCTTAATTGCACTTAATATAGTTGTATTTTCCGCCTTTTCGCAAACAAAAAATTTTATTGATCAACCCTATATTGAAACTAGAGCAAAAGTAGATACTTTAGTTTCGCCAGATAAAATTTATCTTCAAATTTTAATTACTGAGAAAGATACTAAAGGAAAAGTTTCGGTTGAAAAGCAAGAAAATAAAATGGCAACAAAATTAGTTTCTTTAGGAATTAATTTAAAAAAACAATTATTTTTAAGTGATGTTGCCAGTAATTTTAAAAAGTATTTTTTAAGACGACAAGATATTTTAAAAAGTAAATCCTATCAATTGGTAGTTTACAATGCACAATCTGCTGGAAAAGTGATTGTTGGTTTAGAATCTATAGGTATTTCTAACGTACATTTATTAAAAACTGAATATTCTAAATTAGAAAATTTAAAGCTTAGTTTAAAATCAAAAGCGGTTTCTAAAGCAAAAAAACAAGCTGAAGCACTTTTACAACCATTAAATCAAAAAGTGGGGGATGCTATTTATATTTCGGATATAAGCGGATATAATAATTATGGTATGCAGGGTAGAGCAGTAGGATTAAAAGTATCTTATGAGATGGCTCCAAAGGCAAATTTTGAACCTATTGATATCGATTTTCAAAAAATAAAAGTACAAAGCGAAATAAACATTAAATTTAGAATAGAATAAAACATTTAGATGCCAATAACCATAGAAGAATTTGATTTAAAAGAAGACGCTCAGCGTTTAATTAGTTGGGTTGAGTCTCCTAAACTAAATATAATTTGGGCCTCTAAATTGTTTGCTTTTCCTTTAAATGAAAAGCAAATACAAAAACACTTACAAAATGCAAAAATAAAAGGAACTTTAGTGTTTAAAGTGGTTTATAAAATAAATAAAGATAAGGAAGTTGTAGGTCATGCAGAGTTGGATATTGAAGAAAAAAGAGTAAAAATTTCACGTTTATTAATTGCTAAAGAACATAGAGGAAAAGGTTTTGGTGAAAAAATGATGATTGCTTTGCTGAAATTTATTCAAAATAATTATCCAGATTTAAAAGTGTATTTAACCGTTTTTACATTTAATAAACCTGCAATTACTTTATATAAAAAATTAGGATTTATAGACGAAAAAATAGATGTAGATTTTATGAGATATCAGGGAGAAATTTGGGATAGATTAGAAATGGTGTTAAAATAGTATTGTGATTAGAGTTTAATAAATTTTATTTTTTGTTGGTTTGAGCGCAGTCGAGAATAGATTAGATTCCAAAAGAAGTCTCGACTACGCTCGACCAGACAGTTATTATTTAAAATTAGGAATAAATCAAGACGTTAACTATTGTCCTCTAAACTTTATAAGATGGATTTCTTATAAAAAACAAAACCCTCCAAAATTAGAGGGTTTATTATTTTTAATAATTATTTTAGGATTATAAGCTAAATGCTTTTTTTATAGCATCTACATAATCTAATTTTTCCCAAGTAAATAGTTCAACTTCTTTGGTTATTTCAGTTCCGTCAACGTTTTTAAAATGTTTAGTAACTGTTCTATTTTTCCTTCCCATATGTCCGTAAGACGCAGTTTCGGAATACATAGGTTCTCTTAATTTTAATCTTTTTACAATAGCTGCAGGTCGCATATCAAATAAATTTTCAATTATTTTTGCAATTTCTCCATCAGGTAAATTAACTTTTGAAGAACCATAAGTATTTACAAAAATACCCATAGGTTTTGCAACTCCAATGGCGTAAGAAACCTGAATTAAAATTTCATCTGCTACACCAGCAGCAACCATATTTTTAGCAATATGGCGCGTTGCATAAGCTGCACTTCTATCTACTTTACTAGGATCTTTTCCTGAAAATGCTCCACCTCCGTGAGCTCCTTTTCCTCCGTAAGTATCTACAATAATTTTTCTNCCAGTTAAACCAGTATCGCCATGTGGACCTCCAATTACAAATTTACCAGTTGGATTTACATGGTACACAATAGCATCATTAAACAAAGGTTTTAATTTTTTAGGTAGTTTTGCAATTACTCTTGGTATTAAAATGGTAATAACATCTTGTTTAATTTTAGCCAACATTTTTGCATCATTTTTATCAAAATCATCATGTTGGGTGGAAACCACAATATCTGTAATTTTTACAGGAACATTATCGTCAGAATACTCAATGGTAACCTGACTTTTAGAGTCTGGGCGTAAATACGTTATTTCTTTGTTTTCTCTTCTTAATTTTGCTAATTCTAACAAAATTCGATGACTTAATTCTAAAGCCAAAGGCATATAATTGTCGGTTTCATTGCTTGCGTAACCAAACATCATTCCTTGATCGCCTGCGCCTTGATCTTCGTTAATACGCTCTACACCTTGGTTAATATCGTTAGATTGTTCATGAATGGATGAAAAAATTCCACACGAATTTCCATCAAACATATATTCACTTTTGGTGTAACCAATTTTATTAATTACATCTCGTGCAATTTTTTGAACATCTAAATAAGTTTTAGATTTTACTTCTCCGGCTAATATAACCTGACCAGTAGTTACCAAAGTTTCACAAGCAACTTTAGAATTTTTGTCAAATGCTAAAAAGTTATCCACTAATGCATCTGAAATTTGATCAGAAACTTTATCTGGATGACCTTCGGATACAGATTCTGAGGTAAATAAATAAGACATATCTTTTAAATTTTAATTCAATTTTAAAGGAAAGGATACAACTGCAAGTAAGCGCTAAGGAAAGTGGTTTAAAACCTGCTTTAGCATTTTTTTATGAGGTTGCAATCAGTACAAATCATTCCTCTTAGTTATTTCGGGTACAAATTTACAAAATCTAAAAACCAAAAAAAACAAAAAGTGATTTTTATTTTAAAATAGGTTGCTTTATAAAAAATTATTGTGTTAATTTGTTCGCTAGTTCATACACTTTTTGACTATTGTTATCAAGAAAGGCAGAGGGAATAGACCCTGTGAAGCCTTAGCAACCCTTTACTTTGTAAAGAAGGTGCTACATTCTACCTATTTTTGGATAGATAACTCAACGTAATTACTTCAGGTAATTATCTGCATTCTCTTCTAACAATATTATTTAAGTACAGCTAACCAAAATTTATGGTTTAGATAATTTATAAATAATATTTAATGAATACCTTAAAACACATAAGCTTATATAACTTTATTTCTGAAAAAGGAAAAGTTTACTCAAGCATTCCGTTATCCTATCAATTGTTTGGAAAACCGTTGTATACTGCTCCAATTGTGTTAATTAATCATGCTTTAACAGGAAACTCAAATGTTACAGGTAGTGATGGTTGGTGGAATGCTATTGTTGGAAATTCTAAATTAATTGACACAAAAAAATATACAATAATAGCTTTTAATATACCTGGTAATGCTTATAAAACGAATGAAATTTTATTTGAATTTGATGAGTTTTCGGCTAACGACGTAGCTAAACTTTTTGGGGTTGCCTTACAACAATTAAATATTTTTAAACTATATGCAGCTGTAGGAAGCTCACTTGGTGGCGGTATTGCTTGGGAAATGGCTGTTTTATTTCCAGATTTAATTGAAAATTTAATTCCAATCGCTTCTGATTGGAAAACAACGGACTGGATTTTAGGTCATAATAGAGTGCAATTTCAAATTTTAGAAAACTCAAAACATCCTTTAAAAGATGCTCGTATGATGGCGATGCTTTTTTACAGAACTCCGGCATCTTTTGATAAGCGTTTTAATAAATCTATAAATAAAGAATTAGACATTTATAATATTGAAAGTTGGTTAATTCATCATGGAAATAAATTAGAAAGCCGTTTTACCTTGCATGCGTATAAGGTAATGACGCATTTATTAAGCTCTGTAAATTGCACAAAGAATTTTTATTCTGTCTCAGAAGCTTTTAAAACCATACAAGCAAAAGTAACTATGGTTGGTATAAATTCCGATTTGTTTTTTGTGCCTGAAGAAAATATTAATACGGTTCAACTTTTAAAAAATGAACATAAAAAAGCTTGTTATAAAGAAATAAACTCCATTCACGGGCACGACGCTTTTTTAATAGAATATAAGCAGTTAATAGATTTACTAAAGGAAATATTTTAGGAATAACCAATTAAACAAAATAAAATGAGCAACAACAAATTTGAAACCAAAGCTATTAGAACCCAATTAGAACATTCCCAATTTCAGGAACATTCCACACCTTTATACCTGACTTCAAGTTTTGTATTTGAAGATGCGGAAGAAATGAGAGCCTCGTTTACGGAAGAAAAAGAACGAAATATTTATTCCCGTTTTAGCAATCCAAATACTTCTGAATTTGTAGAAAAAGTGGTGCAGATGGAGGGTGCTGAAAATGGTTATGCTTTTGCTACAGGTATGGCAGCTGTTTTTTCAACCTTTGCAGCACTTTTAAATAGTGGCGATCATATTGTATCGGCACGTTCTGTATTTGGTTCAACACATTCTTTATTTACCAAATATTTTCCAAAATGGAAAATTACAACTTCCTATTTTGATATCCATAAACCTGAGGAAATAGAATCTTATATTCAGCCAAATACTAAAATTTTATATGCAGAATCTCCAACAAATCCAGGAGTTGATATTGTCGATTTAGAATTGTTAGGGAACATTGCTAAAAAGCATAATTTATTGTTGGTGATAGATAATTGTTTTGCAACACCATATATTCAACAACCTATAAAATTTGGAGCCGATTTAGTAATTCATTCTGCTACAAAATTAATGGATGGTCAAGGGCGTGTTTTGGGCGGTGTGGTGGTTGGAAAAACCGAATTAATTCGTGAGATATATTTGTTTTCAAGAAACACAGGGCCGGCATTATCACCTTTTAACGCTTGGGTATTATCCAAAAGTTTAGAAACTTTAGCGGTTCGGGTAGATAAACATTGTGAAAATGCTTTAAATTTGGCGACCTTTTTAGAAAGTCATAATCAAGTTTCAAAAGTTAAATATCCATTTTTAAAGTCACATCCACAGTTTAAAATTGCTAAAAAACAAATGAAATTAGGTGGAAATATTATTGCAATTGAATTAAAAGGAGGTTTAGAAGCTGGTAAAAAGTTTTTGAATACCATAAAAATGTGTTCGTTATCTGCTAATTTAGGAGATACTCGAACTATTGTTACGCATCCTGCCTCCACAACGCATAGCAAACTTTCAAGTGATGAACAATTAGCTGCTGGAATTACACCAGGATTAGTCAGAATTTCAGTTGGTTTAGAACATGCTGTAGATATAGTTGAAGACATAAATCAGGCATTAACTAAATAATTTTTAATTTAAACTTTAAAAATTAATTTTTAAAGTGTTTTTTCTTTAAAATATAAAGACTATCAATTAGGTAGGGTATTAAAAAATATGTAAGTTTGCACTCTAAAATGGTAATAAATAGTAGTACATGATAATTGATCGTTTTATTTCTTCGAATAAAAAAGAAGTTACTGAAAATGTAGATTTTAACAAAAATTCAGAAAAGCCAATTCGTAGCATGGTTAAGGCTTTAAGTTGGAGAGTGGTAGGTACTTTAGATACTATGTTAATTTCTTGGTTTATAACTGGTGAATTGACTATGGCATTATCTATTGGTTCTATAGAAGTTATCACTAAAATGGTATTGTATTATGGCCATGAAAGAATTTGGAATTTAATTAAATGGAGAAAATAATGAAAAACCTAGACCTTGTAGAAGTAAATAAATCTCTAAAAAATAGTAACCCAGAGCAAATTATTGAGTGGGCATTAAGTATTGCTAAAAATCCTGTTATTACAACTAATTTTAGACCTTATGAAGTGGCTATTTTACATGCTTGTACTAAAGTAAATAACCATTTAAAAGTAATTTGGTGCGATACAGGTTATAATACTCCAAACACTTATCATCATGCATTTGAACTTATTCAAAAATTGAATTTAAACATTCAATTATATGTTCCACAGCAAACAGTTGCCTATCGTGATGCAAAAATGGGAATTCCTCAAGTAGATACCGAAAACCATAAAATATTTACAGAACAAGTTAAATTAGAGCCATTTAAAAGAGCAATGAAAGAGCATCAACCAGATATTTGGTTTACTAATTTACGCCATGGGCAAACAGCATTTAGAAACAGTATTGATGTTGTTTCTAAAAGCAAAGATGGAATTTTAAAAGTGAGCCCTTTTTATAATTGGACAGATAAGGAGTTAGATGCCTACTTAGAAACCTATAAATTACCAAACGAGTTTAAATATTTTGATCCAACCAAAGTTTTAGAAAATCGCGAATGTGGTTTACACATATAAAAAAATAAGGATGACAAGCAATTTACAAATAAATGCTTTAGAAAACGAAGCAATATATATTATGCGAGAAGTGGCAGCACAATTTGAAAAACCTGTGCTATTATTTTCAGGAGGAAAAGATTCTATAACNNTNGTNAGNTTNGCTCAAAAAGCATTTTTTCCTGCTAAAATTCCTTTCCCTTTAATGCATATTGATACAGGNCANAACTTTCCNGAAACNATTGAATTTAGAGATAGATTAGTGGANGAATTAGGNTTAGAGCTTATTGTTCGCAAAGTTCAAGATACTATAGATCAAGGTAAAGTNCAAGAAGAAACAGGACGATATTCAAGTAGAAATACGTTACAAACTACTACCTTATTAGATGCTATTGAAGAATTTAAATTTGATGCTTGTATAGGTGGCGCTCGTAGAGATGAAGAAAAAGCTAGAGCGAAGGAACGCATTTTTTCAGTGAGAGATGATTTTGGGCAATGGGATGAAAAAAATCAACGTCCAGAATTATTTGATATGCTAAACGGACAAATTCATTTAGGACAAAATGTTCGTGTTTTTCCTATTTCAAATTGGACAGAATTAGATGTTTGGACATATATTGAAAAAGAAAATTTAGAAATTCCTTCTATTTATTTTGCACATAAACGTCAAATATTTATGCGAGACGGGCTTATTTGGTCGCATTCTGATTATGTTTTTCAAGATGAAGAAGAAGAAGTAGAAGAACGTATGGTACGTTTTAGAACCGTTGGTGATATGAGTTGTACCGCAGCAGTAGATTCGTACGCAACTACCATAAGCGAAGTAGTTGCAGAAATTAGAGATTCAAGTATTTCAGAACGAGGAGCAAGAATTGATGATAAACGCTCGGAAGCTGCAATGGAAAAACGAAAACAACAAGGGTATTTTTAAGTAATTGAAAATTGACTATTTATAATTAAAAATGTTACACGGAGCATGTCGAAGTGTATTAAAAAATAAAATTAATTAAATACTTGATACTAGATACCAAGTACCAGATGCAAACAATATGGAAGTTTTAAAAATAGCAACAGCAGGAAGTGTAGATGATGGTAAAAGCACCTTAATTGGTCGTTTGTTGTACGATACAAAATCTCTTACTACCGATAAATTAGAAGCAATTGAAAAAAGTAGTAAACAAAAAGGATANGATTATTTAGATTTTTCCTTAGCAACAGACGGATTAGTAGCGGAACGTGAACAAGGTATTACTATTGATGTTGCTCATATCTATTTTTCAACTGCCACAAGAAGTTATATTATTGCCGATACTCCAGGCCATGTGGAATATACGCGAAATATGGTTACAGGAGCATCAACATCACAAGCTGCCATTATTTTAATTGATGCGCGTCACGGTGTAATTGAACAAACCTATCGTCATTTTTTTATCAATAATTTATTACGAATTAAAGATGTAATTGTTGCTATAAATAAAATGGATTTAGTTGATTTTTCTGAAGAAAGATACAATGAAATAAAAGCCGATTTTCAACAATTAGTAGCAAAAAGTGATTATGAAGACCAAAATATTACTTTTATTCCTGTAAGTGCTTTAACCGGCGATAATGTAGTAAATACTTCCGAAATAATGAACTGGTACAAAGGCAAAACCTTATTAGAACATTTAGAAGAATTAGATACGCAAAATGTTTATAATAAAGGTGTTATGCGTTTTCCAGTGCAAAATGTAATTCGACCAAAAACAGCTGAATATCACGATTTTAGAGGTTATGCAGGTAAAGTTTATGGCGATAATATTAATGTTGGTGATGAGGTAATTGTGTTACCATCACAAACTAAAACCAAAATAAAAGAAATATATTTCAATAATAAAAAATATACTAGTGCAGCAAGACGATCTTCTATTACAGTTACCTTAGAAAACGATGTAAACGTTAGCAGAGGAGATATGATTGTTAAAACTAACGAATTACCTAAAGTTGAAAAACAATTTAATGCCACTATTTCTTGGATGGATAATAAGCCATTATTAAACGGATCTAAATATGTTTTGCAACACGGAGTTCATAAAGTTTTAGCAAAAGTAGCAACCATTAATCATAAAATTGAAACCGATTTTTCAGGAGTAATAAATGAGGTAAATTCTTTAAATATGAATGATATTGCATCGGTTTCGTTTCAGTTAAACAAACCCATTTATTTTGATGCTTTTAAAAACAATAGAACCAACGGATCTTTTATTTTAATTGATACACAGACTAATAATACAGCAGGAGTTGGATTCATAAACTAATTTAAGAACTAGAAAAAGTATAAAATACTTGTAAATAAAAGGCATAATGCCTTTATTTGTATTAAAGTTCATTAACAAATTGATAAAAGTTATTAAGAAAGGCAGAGGGAATAGACCTGTTGAAGCCTTAGCAACCCTTTATTTATAAAGAAGGTGCTACATTCTACCGCAATTTAATTTGTGGGAAGATAACACAAGAAATTCTTCACAAAGTACTTCTTCTTTTTTAATACTATTTATTTGGGCGTTACCGTAAACGGTCGGGCTATCGGTTATATCTTTTTTTTATCAAAAAAAGGATGCCACCTCTATCCCTAACGCAAAACATGAATTTATGTATAGAAAAATGAATTAAAAAAATGGCCAATCGAGTTCTTTTTGTTAAAAAATTATTTCGAGAATACGTTTTTTAAAATTAGTAAAATGAGTACAATTCAAGACGAAATAAAAAAACGAATTCTAGTTTTAGATGGCGCTATGGGAACTATGATTCAGCAATATAATTTTTCGGAAGAAGATTATAGAGGGAGGCAGTTTAAAGATTTTCATGTTTCCGTAAAAGGAAATAACGATATGCTTTCCATCACCCAACCAGAAGCTATTAAGGAAATACATAGAAAATATTTAGAAGCCGGAGCCGATATTATTGAAACCAATACTTTTTCAAGCACAACTATTGCTATGGCAGATTATGAAATGGAAGATTTTGTGTATGAACTTAATTTTCAATCTGCTAAAATAGCTAAAGAAGTTGCACAGGAGTTTACTATAAAAAATTCAGATAAGCCTCGTTTTGTAGCTGGTTCTATGGGACCAACAAACAAAACCGCAAGTATGTCGCCACAAGTAAATGATCCTGGTTTTAGAGCAGTTACTTTTAACGATTTACGAAAAGCCTACAAACAACAAGCAGAAGCGTTATTAGATGGTGGAGTAGATTTATTACTAATAGAAACAGTTTTTGACACCCTAAATGCCAAAGCAGCATTATTTGCAATAGAAGAAATAAAAATAGAACGAAATATTGCTATTCCAACCATGTTAAGCGGTACTATAACCGATGCTAGTGGTAGAACTTTATCTGGTCAAACTGCAGAAGCTTTTTTAATTTCAGTAGAGCATATTCCACTTTTATCCATCGGATTTAATTGTGCTCTTGGTGCAAAGCAATTAACGCCACATTTAGAGGTGTTAGCTCATAAATCAAAAATGCCAGTTTCTGCACACCCAAATGCCGGATTACCAAATGCTTTTGGAGAATATGATGAAACACCAGAGCAAATGGCAGCTCAAATAAAAACCTATTTAGATAAAAATTTGGTAAATATTATTGGTGGTTGTTGTGGTACAACTCCAGCGCATATTAAAGCAATAGCAGAATTAGTAAAAGATTATAAACCGCGAAGCCCTCTAACTCCCGAAGGGGAAATTTAACAAAATATTAAATTTCAGTAGCTTAATTAAGAATATTTTTCATGAAAGAAGATAAAACAAATAAAGAAAATGAATTTATTCCCCCTTTGGGGGTTAGGAGACTAAAACTATCAGGTNTNGAACCCTTAATAATTACTCCAGAAAGTAATTTTATTAATGTTGGTGAGCGGACTAATGTTGCCGGTTCTCGTAAGTTTTTACGTTTAATTAAAGATGAAAAATTTGAAGAGGCTATAGCAATTGCTCGTCATCAAGTGGAAGGAGGAGCTCAAATTATTGATGTTAATATGGATGACGGACTTATAGATGGTAAAACCACTATGGTTCAATTTTTAAATTTAATTGCTTCAGAGCCTGATATTGCTCGTGTACCCATTATGATTGACAGTTCTAAATGGGAAATAATTGAAGCAGGTTTACAAGTTGTTCAAGGTAAATGTGTAGTAAATTCTATAAGTTTAAAAGAAGGAGAAGAAGCGTTTATACATCACGCTACTTTAATTAAAATGTATGGTGCGGCAGTTATTGTTATGGCTTTTGATGAGGTTGGTCAGGCCGATAATTATGAACGCAGAATTGAAATTGCTCAGCGCTCTTATGATATTTTAGTAAATAAAGTACATTTTCCTGCAGAAGATATTATTATGGATTTAAATATTTTTCCAGTAGCTACAGGAATGGAAGAGCATAAAAATAATGCATTAGATTTTATTGAAGCTACGCGTTGGGTAAAACAAAATTTACCCTACGCAAGCGTTAGTGGAGGTGTTAGTAATGTATCTTTTTCTTTTAGAGGAAACAATGCGGTACGTGAAGCAATGCATGCTGTGTTTTTGTATCATGCAATTCAAGCAGGAATGAATATAGGAATTGTAAATCCTTCTATGTTAGAAGTTTACGATGAAATCCCTAAAGACTTATTAGAGAGAGTTGAAGATGTAATTTTAAATAAAAGAGAGGATGCTACAGAACGATTGTTAGATTTTGCAGAAACGGTTAAAAGTTCTAAAAAAGAAAAAATAGTGGATTTATCTTGGAGAGAAAAAACCTTGCAAGAAAGAATTACTCATGCATTGGTAAAAGGTGTAGATGAATTTATAATTAAGGATGTTGAAGAAGCCAGAAAATCTACTAAAAATCCTATTAATGTAATTGAAGGAAATTTAATGATTGGCATGAATGTGGTGGGAGATTTATTTGGAGAAGGGAAAATGTTTCTGCCACAAGTAGTAAAATCTGCAAGAGTGATGAAAAAAGCAGTTGCATATTTAAACCCATTTATTGAGGAAGCTAAAAAAAGC
>JGI24024J18818_10000072_pt1 | contig 27780 bp, 22 predicted proteins | sample Cruoilmetagenom2_FD_18818 | JGI IMG/M metagenome (IMG submission 18818) | reverse complement strand
TGGATCCACTTGTGTGCCAGCAGATCATAGAATAACAAGCCAACGCCGAATACCCAACCGGGGATTGAATCACGCCTATAATTTACCATCAAGAAATCCATTGGATCCACTAAACCAGGAACTTCGCGAAGCAGTCGTTCTCTTTCCCGAACCGAATCGTAGGTTAATTTAATCTGACCGTTCCGCAAATAACGTAAACCCCCGTGAATCATTTTAGATGATCGACTTGACGTCCCGGATGCAAAATCATGTCCGTCTACAAGTAAAACGTCCAGGTCTGCACGAGCAGCTTCAAGAAGGATTCCTGCTCCGGTAATGCCGCCACCGATTATGATTATGTCCCACCGTTTATCGAGAATTGCCCAGATTCTCTCACGCCAACCGCTTGTCCACATGGTTCACCTAAAAAACACTCACTACTCCTGGGATATTAATTTGCCTGGATTTAACAGGCTTTCCGGATCAAAATGGTGCATTAGACATGATAATGCTGATATGCCGGTTTTACTTTTCTCATTTTCTAAATAAGGGGCATGATCATACCCTACGCCATGTTGATGGCTGATCGTGCCAAGGTGCTCAATGATTTTATAACTGGCAGCTTCTTTGATCAAACTCCATCTTTGCAATGTTTCATCCGGGTCTCTAGATCGTCGAAAGATGTATGTGATATAGACACTTGCACCATCCGTATACATGTGTGACAGGTGTGAGAATACTAATATTCTCTCATTAAGATGCTCGAGTGCATTTTCCATTGTATGCATAATATCAAAAGCAGCCTGGTTTATAACGGACCAGTTCATTGCAGTCTCCAAGGTGTCAACGGCATATCCGCGCTCCCATAAGGTGTTTCGCAGGTAGGGCGTGGTGAAACGAGATTTCTCCCAAATATTGCCGATTGTCCTGCCTGTCGATAAGCCTCCACACTTGCGGATTATTGATAATGCATGACGTTTAGCCCATTTTACTGATTGATAGTCTCCAGTTACGCCAAAAATTAACAAGCATTTTCCGGGGCCGTACGAAAAAAGTTTTAATCCTCGGTTTGCCCACTCAATCAAGCGCTCCTTTCCCGATAAAATTAATGTTGTTTCTGTTTCTCGAGCATCACTCAGACGCAGCATTGAAATTGCCAGAGTGGTTCGGGCAAGTTTTTTGACTGCATTGACCCCAGCATCCCAATTCCGGAAAAAAACTCCATAAAATGCCTCGCTGGATGGAAGTGGGCGGATACGGACTGCCGCCCTGGTTATTATCCCGATACGACCTTCTGATCCAAGGATGAAATGGCGGATGTCGGGACCGGCCGCGCTGGCTGGGATCGTAGGTAATTCGAGTGGACCGATTGGTGTTTCAATGTGACCACCGGCAAATAAGTCTTCGATACGCCCGTAATAATAGGATTGCTGCCCACTGGACCGGGTGGCAATCCAACCGCCCAGGGTTGAATATTCAAAAGATTGTGGGAAATGTCCCAGTGTATAGCCGATTTTGTTAAGCTGCGATTCGATGTGCGGACCCCTGGCACCTGCACCAAAAGTAGCGAGGCGGTTGACTTCGTTAAATTCAAGAAATTTATTAAGCTGCGATAAGTCTATGGTCAGAATGGGTGTTTCTCCGGGTAGGGGGTTGATATGTCCAACCACACTCGTTCCACCTCCGTAAGGAATCAGCCGGACTTGATTTTTATAGGCGAAATCGATTAGTTCGCTAACCTGATCGTCGGTTGATGGATATGATATTCCATCCGGATAGCTTCCGATTCTTCCAGACCGTAGAGCGATCCAGTCAGGAAGGCTCTGCCCACGAGCATGAGTCAGGCGATCCATGGGTTCTGGAGTTATCAATGGATGGTCTGGGACTCTGGAATCTGGAATCGCAGCTATCACCTCATCTAAGGATGCATCTGGAATCCGCTGACCCTCACCAATAACTGATGTTAGATACGGGATGACTGATTCTGCGAGCGGAAAAGCAATGGCAGAATCGCCCCATCCATTCCATCTTTTCATCGGAAGTTGTCCAATCCAATTTTGATAATTGATCTATTCCCGGACGAAAAAAACTACCTCTAGGACGCCAGGACCCGCATGTGCAACTATCGTCGGGATCTTGTAACGTTCAGCGATTTCTTTGGAAATACAAGAAGTTGTGTCGCAAATAATATTTGTCATAGGATATTGCCTTTCTCGAAATTCTAAGAACGCTAATGGTGAATAGCTAAATATTGGTATTAATTCTACACCTTTTGTAATGTGTTTTCGGGTAAAACATGTGTGAAAAATCCTTCAGTCTCAAATCCATATGAGAAAGCTAATAATTCACACGGATGAATTGATTGTACGCCTGTTGCATGCGTGATCTGCCACCGGCATGTTTCACTATCGCAGATGACGAATGGACTGCCAACCTCATTTATAAAATTAAAAAGAGGTTGCCCAACGTCCATTGAGATGCCGTATTTTTCAACTTTATATCCATAAGTGCCGGCGATTCCGCAGCAATCTGCCTGGCTTTCGAGTACTACTAAATCTGGTATAAGACCAAGGACAGCTGTACCGGGTCTGCCCAGGCCGTGGGCGCGATATTGACAAGGGATATGATATGCAAGAGTTAAGGGGATTGGATATAAATTTAGATTTAGAGTGTTCTCTTCGTAAAGTTTGAGTAGGAATTCGTTGAAGTCATATGTGTTTTGGGCTACGAGATGTGTTTCTTCATCGTGCATATCAAGTAATTCTGGGGCTTCCTCCTTGAGAGTTAAGGTGCAGCTAGTGGATGTGCCGACGATCGGGATTCCTTGCCGTGCGTAATCAATTAAAGAACGAACGTTATTCTGATGATATTTCCTTGCTGCGCCAAATTCTCCGTTAGATAACAATGGGAGACCGCAGCAGTTTTGTTTTGGGATGATCACTTCAAATCCATTGGCTTCCAGAATCTGGATAGCTGCCTTCCCTATTCTCGGTTCATAATATTGAGTTGAGCATCCATGAAAGTAGACGACCTTACGTGTAGAGTTATTGGGGCGGCTATGAGATTGATACCAGGTTGTAAATTTTTGCTTNGTGAATCGGTGGAAAAGGTGCTTCCCGTGCAATACCGAAGAGTTTTTCAGCCATGAACCGAACTGGAGAATATCCCAGCAAAGCATTAACAAATGGGGCGATGGGCTGTCCGATCCTGCCAACCAACTCTGCTCTTGCTATGATGTTGTTTCGCAACCTCAATAATAGAGGCACCTCTCCCTGGTTAACGAGTGTAGCTCGGGCTCTAGCGTTTATTTCGGCTATTTTTACTCCGGTTGGGCATACCATATTGCAGACCCGACAGCCACTGCAATAATCAACAGATCTGTCAGGTGTTTTCTGCCTCGAATTTCTAAATCGGCCAGCTTGCGGTGCGACATATTTGGGGCCAGGGAAAAGATCAGAGACAGCTGATACCGGACAAGCCGACGTGCAAATGTTACATTTTATACACTGGTCGAGGCTGAGTTCTATATCTTTCATCAGGTGTATCTTCCAATGAAATAGCCGGTTGCCAGAGAAACACCTTCAAAGGATCGCTCTTTGACTACATCACAATGTGCGAGGGTGTTACCAACCACTTGCAGATTTTGAAAGGGTAACTCTCCGTTATCATGTAATGGTCGGAACTGACTGTCGACGGAAATGCCACTCAAGTATATTGGGTGGCTCGATGTTGAAAGAAACTGCTGGTTGAACCAGTTTGTATGACCAACAGGTCCAGAAACTGGCAAATTAAAGATTGTCTCCTGCGCATAGCCATTTCGATGAACGTAAATACCGCCATCAAGAATCCCACCATTAGCAAGAATGTAGGACTTTGCATGGTGAGGCATACTGCGGGCGGCGGCTTCGGACCACACCGTCCTTATCTCGCCATTTTCGGCATCCATACTGACGACTTGCATGCCATTAGATACGCTGCCGCCATTATTTTCTATGGCGGAAACCAGTAAATTGTATAGCCGTTTTCCAGGGATTGATGGTGGCAGGGTGGGAATTTCGAAAACCTGGATGCCCAATAATTTTTCCAGATTGGTTTTTACGATAAGTGGGTGATTTATTCCGAGCACTGCCGGAAATCCGATTTTACTGGCCCCTCTCACTCGAGGTATTAATTCGTCAGCGATTTCATGCTGAAATACTTCTGTTTCAAATAATCTGGCAAGCGTTGTGCTGTTTGTGAAATTACGTTCTCTGAGTGATGGCTGATCAAGGGTTATTCCTTTTGCGGTTATCCCATGTGCACGCAGGTTTTCCGCGATCATCTCAGGGAAAAAATCTAAGTATTGTTCAAAGCCAACAATGACAAATGAATCTGTTTTAGATGCACCTTGTTTCCCGATAGCGCCAGCAATCATCGTCTCTGGAACGAGGCAGGTTGGTCTGAGCGTACCAAGCGCAGTAGGTATGAGCCAGTTGCTATCCATGGAGCCGTGCAGTGGGTAACCTGATTCAGCGAAAAGGCTTTTCAAAGCGATTATGGATTCTTCAATATTTCTGATTCCTGTAAGTGCGTAGGGGTGTTGTGGATTCCCCTCTATGAAATGTTTTAGAATTATCGGGAGAGAAATTACTGGAGCGGAATCTTCTTGGGGAAGGTATCCTAAAATGTCAATACATCCTGAATTCCATTGAATGCTTCCAATTCCCGTGGAAATAACGCGCACACGCTGCCCTTGAAGGCAGCTTTGCCAGCCGGCAATAAGACCGGCGAGTCCTGTGCCGATAATTAGTCTATCAAACTTGGCATCTATATTCGAAAAAGAGTTTGCAGAGAGCGGTTTTATAGTTGCTGGTGGTTGACGGGTGGGGGTGTCGATCAATGCTGATGTGCTCGAAGAATGGTCGTAATTGACAGGACTAAGTGGTGATGTTTCTGGTCCAGGAAGATGATCAGCATTCAGGATATTCAGATAAATTAGTTCATTTAAACGTTCTTGACGTAGTTGCTGTCCCCATAAGATGGGAGCTAATCCTTTCCAGCGCTCTTGCAGGAAGTCCCTGATGGCAACATTTGTTGATTGTACTGGGATATCTCGTAATTTATGTAATAATCCCGCCGCTCGATACGTGCAAAAACCTCCCTGGCAAGGTCCCATGCCAAGACGGACGTCCCTACGAATATCATCAATAGTTTTTGCTTTTCCTTCAATAATAGACCTGGTTACGTCCTGGCGAGTAGCCAGTTCGCATTCGCAAATTAATTCCCCATATGCCTTGCTTCCCTCAATTTTGGCCAGGCGTTCTCCAAGATAATGATACTGTTTTCCTCTAGAGTTCTCCAGCGTTTCAATATGTGTGCAGCATTCACTGTGTACACCTAATTTTGAACATACCATGTCTGCGGTAACTTCAGCCATTAAACGATATATTGTCCATTTGCCGCATGTGATGGTAATAAACCCATCGATCCCGTCCCTTATTTCATGATCCAGCAAGGTGTAAGAACGGGGGGCATCTCGTGTATCTTCTGGACCTTGTTCCTGGAAAAGAGCCCGTACGCCCGCCCATGCTCTAATCATGCGCATTTCTTTGAAGCCCGGGATTAACTTCTCTCCCTCTTCCAATAATAAGTTGACCTCCCAAGGATCGATCGAATAGTGATCCGGATCAGTGACTTTAACATCTGTAGTGCCGATGATGGCAACTGTATGTGCTGGAACCAGGATATCTCCATCGGAGGGCAATTTACAGCGATTGATTACCTTGTTGACAACCCGATGGTTCAAAGCGATCATCGTACCTTTACCGCCAACGATTGGCAGATCGATGCCAGCCAGTTTTGCGATATTCCCCGCCCATACTCCAGCAGCATTTACAACGATATCTGCATGAATCGCAATTTTTTGGTTGCTCTCTATATTCGTGCAAATGACGCCTGCTGCTCGATTTCCGGTCATAATCAGTTCGTCTACGCGATGGTAGCGTTTTATTATGGCGCCATGTTGACGTGCGGATTCAGCGTTTAGATCTGCAGCTAAAAACGAATCGGCAGATGCATCTGGTAATTGAAAACAATGGGTTATCTCTGGATTTAAGTATGGTTCTTCATCAAGCATGCGTTTAACAGGGATTTCTTGATAGGGTATCCCCGATTGTTTGCAGCCATCAAGAAAATTTTCGATGTAAAGTGGATCATCCCATGGCGTCGCTACAAAATAACCCCCGGTGTCCTCGAAACATTGTGGCATGATGCGCCTTAAAATTAGATTTTCTTCGATGCACTCCCGGGCTACTAAAGGATCTTTCACCACATAGCGCCCTCCACTGTGTAATAATCCGTGAAAGCGCCCGGTCGTTCCGTGAGTGAGATCCCCTTTCTCAAGCAAAACAGTGCGAAAACCACGCATTGCCAGGTCGCGGACAATGCCAGTACCTGTTGCACCACCACCGATTACTAATATTTCAGTATTTATTGAGGACATTGTAGGCGAGGAAGTCATAAAGAATTGATAATTTCTTACTGATATGCTTAACTGTGATTACGAAACCCAATCAAATGTTCTCTCAACGGCTTTCAGCCATCCGGAATAAAGTGCTTCGCGCTTTTCCTCGTTCATCTGCGGGCGCCATGTCTTATCTATTTGCCAGTTCTTCCGCAGGTCTTCCTGGTGATCCCAAAATCCAATGGCTAAACCAGCTGCATAGGCAGCTCCTAAAGCTGTCGTTTCGGTAACTTTCGGACGCACAACGGGGACATTCAGGATGTCGGCCTGGAACTGCATTAATAGATCGTTGTGAACCATGCCGCCGTCTGCTTTCAAGGTTTTTAATAGGACGCCAGAATCCTTTTTCATCGCATCTAAGACTTCCCGTGTTTGATAGGCAGTTGCTTCTAAAGCTGCTCTGGCAAAGTGAGCTTTGTTTACGTAGCGGGTCATGCCTACTATTACACCACGTGCATCAGACCGCCAATAAGGAGCGAATAATCCAGAAAATGCTGGTACAAAATAAATTCCACCATTATCGTCAACAGTACGAGCCAGTTTTTCGATATCAGGAGCGGAATCAATAATTCCAAGATTATCTCGCAGCCATTGGACAAGAGCACCAGTAATAGCAATCGAGCCCTCCAGAGCGTATGTAGCCGGTTGATCCCCAAATTTATATCCGACAGTAGTCAGCAGTCCGCTGTTAGAAGGGACAATATCAATGCCTGTGTTTATGAGCATGAAACATCCGGTTCCGTAAGTATTCTTAGATTCACCGGCACTGAAGCATGTCTGCCCGACTAATGCTGCCTGTTGATCTCCCAAATCTCCACATACTGGAATACTTGTTTTGAACGGGCCACTAATGTCCGTAACCCCCCAGGTATTCGGATCACTTGAAGGAACGATTCTTGGAAGCATATCGCGCGGAATTCCCATGATGTTCAATATTTCATCGTTCCAATCCAGAGTAACGAGATCCATAAGCAGTGTGCGGCTGGCGTTGGTTACATCGATGATATGCGATCCGCCTTCTGGACCTCCCGTTAGCCACCATATCACCCAAGAGTCGATGTTGCCAAATATTGCATTTCCATTTTTTGCTGCATCGCGTACCCCTGGTACATTCTCTAGCAACCATTTAATTTTAGGTCCGGAGAAGTAAGTTGCCAGAGGGAGTCCAACTTTTGCCCGGAAACGGTCATATCCACCATCTTCTGCCAAGGAATCGCAGATGGCTTTCGTACGGGTATCTTGCCAAACTATGGCGTTGTAAAAAGGCTGTCCTGTATTTTTGTCCCATACAATGCTAGTTTCGCGTTGGTTCGTTATGCCAACCGCAGCAATGTCGTTGGGAGAAACTCCGGAGGCTTTAATTGATTTTTGAATGACAGAACTTGTATTATTAATTATTTCTAAAGGGTTATGTTCTACCCAGCCTGGCCGGGGGTAAATTTGTTCGTGCTCTTTTTGTGCAGAGCTGACGATCTCTCCATTATGAGAAAACAACATACAGCGCGTGCTGGTGGTTCCTTGATCTATTGCGGCTATGTATTGATTCATGACTGAATTTCCTTATATTCTGGCAGAGTGCAGGAAAAGTGTAAAAAAACATAATATTTAACGGGCTGTCTTCCACGTTGAACGATTTGATTTTACGCGGCTAACAGCTAGAACAGAAAACAGGAAGAGTATTCCATAGATAGAAAATAGGAGCACATAACCCAAACCCGGAATGTCAGGAAAATTTGAGCTGAAAAAATCTGCGATCGGGCCACCGATATATGCACCTACTGCCCCTGCACCGGCGCCTGCGAGATTGGAGATGCCTAAATATCGCCCAGCTTCACCAGGGGGCACTAATCCAGTCCCTAATGCCCAGTTCGAAGTGTAGAACACTCCCGTTGCAATACCCACCAGTACCCCACCAACGTAAATAAGAGTAAGGTTAGAGGAGATGATGAGGATTACGGTACCAAACGTAGCTATAATTCCACTCGCGATTACCAAACGTTTTGAACCAAATCTATCACTAAGCCAACCGCTGGGGATGGCTAATAATAAAATGAAGAAACCGATTAGCATGATTAATTGGCTGGCGGGCCCGGCTGCTTGTTCCTTTTCGAAGCCCAGACGTCCCTGCAAGAAAAATACCGCAAAACTGGCCAGGTTGGTGGAACCTGCTAAATATGCTAGCCGGCTTATGACCCACCAGGTATAGGATGGATTATCATCTGCGGCCTTACCTATGCTTATACGGATGCTTAACCACACACCTACCCCGATTGCGATCGTCATGGCAAGCAGTCCGAGTGTTCCCATAACAACAAGCAGTTGATTTTGCGATAAATCTTGGAACCGACTTCCAATTATTTTTACGACTTCACCAAGAATAAGGATGATTGCGGTGAAGACACCCGTCATTAGCACCAGCCTTACAAATGGTTGCATATCCAAACTTTTTTCTTGCCTTACTAGCTGTTTTTCCGGAGCAAACATCGTGATAATCATTGTTAGGGTCAACACGATCATCGTAACGATAAGGCCAGCCCAATAATTGCCGGTTGCGATAAGCCTTCCAATTGTGAACGCAACTAATATGAGAGGAATAGGAACTTCGAACAACGCCTTTACGCCCGAGTAACGCCCGCGTTGATTTTCCGGGACTAAATCTGGAATTAATCCTTGAGCCCCAGCTTGAGCCGTATTTGATGAAACCATTAGTAATATTAGTGCAGCAAATAAAAACCAATACCCGCTCATGCCTTCTAATCCCGCGGAAAAACCGATGGCCGTTATGACAAAAAGGTCCGCAACAGTTCCAAAGAAAATGAATGGACGTCGACGCCCCCACCGCGATATGCTTCGATCGGATAACAACCCCATCAGAGACTGGACGAGCAAGGCAACCATCAATGTCCATAAGCGAATCGTTCCGTAAAATGTGCCTTGTTGTTCCTCCCCTACGAATTGTTGTACCAACAGTGGAATGACGAGCGGGGTCATTGTTTGAGATAAGGTAGTGAGACCCATGAAATATATGTTTATTGAAATGGCGTCATACCAGCGCAGTGAGCGAGTCATTGTGATTATCTAATTTATGTGTTGAATCATGTTTCGTTGAATTGGGTTTGTGTTTATTACCTTGCTGATAAAATTCATTGTTATTTGTGCAACTTTTTCTCTCTCCTTGTCAAGAGCTACACAATGGGTGGATTTTCCCATCCAGTGGACTTCTTTGTAAGGCGATCCAATTTTATTGCTGAGCATAGTAAGGAACAGTGTGATGGACAGTGTGAGAATGCCAGACACCTCATCGTGTTCACTGGACAAGAAAAGTGCCAATAACCCTCCAGTCGATTCGCCTCCCACGAAGACTGCATCACAACTGGTACATCTCTTCAACTGAGCTAACCCAATGTTTCCAATGCTCACAATTAAAATCATCTGGGTTAGGGTAGTGACCTGGCAGCAGCGGTCCGGCTACCGTGTATCCATAATTATGAAGTTATGTGGCTAGAGGGCGTACCTCTGCTGTTATCGCTGAAAATCCATGAGCGAGCAATATCCCAATGGGTCCAGCTTCCCAGAAAAAAGGGCTGCCCTCCAGGTGGGGATTCTTAATAACCATCAATCTACTGTTAGTGTCTTGCTGAGATTACGAGGGAAATCGGGGTCTATTCCCCTCGCAACACTGAGGCGATAAGATAGAAGCTGTAGTGGAAGGACTGAGAGAATTGCATTAATCTGCTGATCTGAATGAGGTATGGTAACCGTATAGCTTGAGTTCACCTTTAAGCGTGGGTCTTCCTCGCCAATAGCAATCGCATAACCACCCCTGCATGTCACTTCGTTGATGCCGCTCACTATTATGGGTATATCTTCTGGCCCTGCCACATAAATTACAGGATATCCATCCGTAACTGCTGAAAGTGGACCATGTTTAAATTCTGTGGACAACATTCCTTCGCAATGTGCGTAGGTGATCTCTTTTAATTTCAAGGCGCCCTCGAGTGCGATGGGGTAGGTAGCACCGTAACCAACACAGTAAAGGTCATCCCAATCCAGGAGGTGAGATTCGATGGCAGCAATTTGTGGCTCGACTATATCAAGTGCGTGTTGCATGAGATGCGGAAGGGTGTTGAGTGAATTTGTGGGGCGATTTCCCATGCGCATAGCCATGTACAAAAATGCGATAACTTGATTAAGAAACGTCTTTGTGGCAGGCACACTAATCTCATACCCACATGCCAGGGTCAGGTAGTACTCACTTACTTGGGTCAGGGTAGATCCAATCACATTGACCAGTCCAAGTACAGGCATCTCTTTTTCTTCTGACTCCTTGACCGCGTTCAAAACATCTTTCGTCTCTCCGCTCTGGCTGACGAAGATGCCGGCATCATTTTTTGTGAGTGATGGGCCGTACTGGGCGATGAATTGTGGTGCTAACACTGGGATAGATGCTTTGCCGGATAGTTGGGAAATAAAAACAGAGCCTAAAATGCATGCGTGATAGCTCGTACCACATCCTACAAGGTAAAGGTTCCTTGCATTTTTCATCTTTTCTAACATGGGCTGCAGCTGGTTTGATCTTTCCAGCAGGCGTAAGAGTTCGCCGGCAACGGTGGGCTGTTCGTGGATCTCCTTGAGCATGAAATGGGGGTAGCCGCCTTTTTGTACGCTTTCCATATTCTCAACAACGGTCTCGATCTCGCGCTGAACCGTAGATCCATCCTCGACACGACGTATTTCTACTTTATCTGGATATAGAGTCACGATTTCGCCATCTAATACCCGCATCACTTTGCGGGTTAGGGGTAGGATTGACGGCATGTCCGATGACACACAGGTGAAATCGTCGCCCAAACCAACAACAAGTCCTGTACCTTTCTTGATCGCGTACAGGCAAGTATCGTTGGTTCCACCTACAACAAACGCATAATCTCCTGCTAAGTCGTTATAGGCAAAACGAATAGCCTCGATGAAATCCATTCCCTGGTTTATATAACGCTCCACTGCGTGAACGCACGATTCGCCATCGTTAGTTGAGCGTACCGTGAATCCATCTTCGATGAACTGGTTTCGAAGTTCGATGTTGTTAACAACATTGCCATTGTGTGCGCCAACGATGTCACCATCCGAATCGATATGTGGTTGTGCGTTTTCTGTAGAGGGATCTCCAAACGTTGCCCAACGCAGCTGTATGATGCCGCGATTGCCCTGCATATCCGAAAAATTTAGACGTTCAGACACCTCCTCGATTTTCCCGGCATCCTTTCGAAGATCGATGGTGCCATTTTTCGAGATGGTCGCACAGCCGACCGAATCGTAGCCTCGATAAGATAGGCGTCGACCAGCGTTAAGTAGCTTTAAGCCAAGAAGCTGCTCTGATTGGGTGACAATGGCAAAGATTCCACACATATACTACTCCGAGTTCACTTGATCCTGGGGCTGTGTTTTGTAAGCGATACCCGGAGTATGAAGCCTTTCCGGATGAGAGTAAATTCTGAAGCGATCACGGCGTGTGTAGCCAATCAATGTGATGCCCCACAAATCAGCAAGTTGAATGGATAAAGAACTCGGTGAAGTGCGAGAGACGACCGTTGATGCGCCTAAGCGGGCAGATTTTTGAAGCATTTCTGAACTAATACGTCCAGTAGTTAGCAGAATCCTTCTTTTGAGGTTCAGTCCTTCAATTAGACATCGACCTGCAATTTTATCCAGTGTATTGTGCCTTCCAATATCTTCCGATATTACATGCAGGCGGTCACCATCACTGAGTGCTGAAGTGTGGACACCGCCTGACACTTTGTATACATCTTGTGAGTGAAATAGTTGACCGATCAAAGTAGTAATATTTTTAGGTGTTAGCAAAGCGCCGTTGTATAGTTTTGGTTTAATAGAATTCGAAAGATCTATCTTATTTTCGACACTGGTTACTCCTCCGGTGCAGCCTGAGGTACGGTACCAGGCGACAGGTTTCTTGACATCGTGATATAGCCAAACATCAACGTTTTCTTCATTTTTACAAACGTGGATGGACGCTATTTCTTGATGGGAATTTATCAAACCTTCGTTGTATAGGAAGCCTATCGCCATGGCATCCAAATCTATGGGGGTGCACATGAAAGTTAACCAATTTTCACCATTTACAGTTAAAGAGACGGCTTTTTCAATGATGACTTCAGAGTTGATTTTCTCCCAGCGATCGATCTTGTATTGATAATAATGAATCGGTTTGCTAGAATTTGGCATGGCTAAGCTCGCTTATATATACTTCAGTTGTTGATGGTACTACCCGGTAAAAATTATAGCAGAAACGAAAATTTTATGGAGTGATAAACATCATAAGAATAAAGGACGGATCACAAATATTCCTTAGTGATGTTCTGTTCTTTTAGATATTCGTCGACGGATTGGCGCATAGAAATTTTTCCAGCCAGAGCGAGTGCTTGATAACGGGATGACCAGTTATATAGTTGTGACGTGGCTGTCCTTAATTCGATGAGAACAAGCTCAACTAATGGACCGCCACCGTTTAGATACCCGCATTCGAAAAAATCCCGTTTTGCTTGTTGGAAATCATAATTCACTCGAACTATTTCAGCTTTCCAGTTTCCTGCCTGCCAAGTCAATTGTGCGTAACAAGGACGAGTATTACCATCGAACGGCAATCCAGCGGAACCGGCATTAACTACTAAAACGCCTTCTAAAGTGCGTATCAAGGGCCTATGAGTGTGTCCTGCGCAAAATACGACGGGATTGTTTATTGATTCAGATCTTGAAAGCCCTATCTTTGGGAGAATATCCCAGTCTGAAGTCTCCGGATAGATACCGTCCCGATTATGCAGAATGGAGCCATGCACAAATCTCACCAGATTGCCACCGGGATCAATCATATCCTGTTTGGAGGGCATCGATTCGAGGTGCGTTACAGTGCAGTCCAGTTGCTGGTATGTCCAAATAGACGCGCGATGGACCTCTGCATAAGCTCCTGAACTTGGCGTATCTGGTCTTGATTGGGTTATGACATAGTCCTCATGGTTGCCGCGGATGAAAAGCCAGCCATGGGAAGCTTGTTTCTCCAAGGCGAAGTTGAGACATTCGGCTGGTTTAGGTCCACGGTTTACCAAGTCCCCGGCTTGAATAACCAGATCAGGCTTCCAGGATTCTATGTGATCCGTTACTGCTTGCAGTGCAACGTAGTTTGCGTGAACATCAGTGAGGACGGCAATTTTCATTGAAATACTCGTGTGCAACCGATTGGAATGAATTCTGATTATAGCATCCTGTATCATCTCATTCATCATCAATTTGAGAAGTATGTGATGGCTCCTCGAGCTGCTGTGCATGAGACTTTCTCGGCTTGGATCAGAGCGAATCGTACGCCGGACTCCTCGGGTCAAATCCTAGCAAAATTCTAATAAAGATGTAAACGACAAGTGGTAGTATTTATAAAATAGAATGTGCCAGTTTTAGAAATGGGAAAAATTTATGCTGCGTCCGGAAATTGATTGGGAAATTTGCGAATCATGTTACCCTTGCGAAGCTCGCAAGTCCTGTAAAACACGCGCCATTGTACAAATTGACGTGGATGTGCCAGTCTATATTGAGTTAGGGAGATGCAATGGATGTGGAGAATGTGTGCTGTCGTGTTGCTATGGTGCGATACGTATGAAAAATGGCTCAAGTGCCGGTTAAGCGTAAGGCATAATACCAGGTATTATTAGGATACAGTGGAGATATTTTGGAGAAATGTAATAGATGAATGGGCTAAGATTATCTATATGGTCTCGCGTACTGGTTTACTTGAGTGTTCTATTGCTTATCATCCTGCCAGCTTGTGTAAGGAGCTCACAGGATGAACCCACAGTTCCAGCCCAGATAACTCCTGAGATAAGTAATGGTACTGATGCAGCTGACCCAGCGCCAACTCGACCTGCGTCAACTGATACATCTGTACCGACTGTTACAGTGATCCCTGAAACCCAAGATGTGCCAGTTATCAATGCTGATAATGCTGAGCGATTGGATGTACTTTCACAAGTATCAGAACCTGGTGCGAATAATTTTGTGTGGCTGAAAAAAGGTGGGGTATTTTCCATTGCAACCGATCGCCATATTGCGATATATGAGCGTTTCCCAACGCACCAGACTGATAGCTCGCAGATGAATTATGAGAATCCCTCAAAATTAACCGCTTCGGATAATGGGGAGATGCTCGCCTGGGTCGATGTGGAAAACACAGTTTATTTGTGGAGTGTCAATGTTGATGAGCCGAGTGTCCTGAAAATTGGCCAATTACCCGTCACAAGCCTCGCATTCTCCACGGATGGAGGTAAATTGGCTATTGCTTCTTATGATGGCGGCTTGGAGATATGGGATACCACTGATCAAGTGATGAGTGACTCATGGGAATATCCGACCTGGTTGTCAAATATCTCGTTTTCACCTGATGGTGCGACCCTAGCTGGTGTGGATGCTGCAAATTTTTCGATATATTTTATCGATTTGGCTAGTAACGAAATCCAACAAGTCCTCGAGTGGGCAGAAAGTGCCAGCCCAATTTTATATGGCGCCTATATGTCGCCTGACTGGAATTGGATAGCATGGGTGGCACGCGGAACGGTGCAATTGATGGAGAGGAGCGGGGGGAACCTCGGACCAACACTGAATCATGAAGATTTTATTAGTTCGGTTAGCTGGTCGCCGGATAGCGCATTATTTGCAACTACTTCAGCTGCCACTTTGGAGGGAGTGTTCTCTCCAGTAGTTAATGTCTGGGACATAGAGAATGGCGTGCTTGCCGCTTCTTTAGTGCAACCGGATGTGCCGTTGAGCGTTGCCTTTTCACCGAATGGGATTGAGATGGGCACTCTGGGTAGTGATGAAGTGTTGTATTTCTGGGCGGTAGCTAAATGATTGGAGAAAATGCTAATTCTGTGTGGTTAATATGACGCCTGAACATTGGGGAAAAGTTCGATCAGTCAACAAGCCTATTGAGATACCGGCAGTATTTTCGGAAAGATGATCAAACTACACAGTACTTTTTATCTGCGGCGATGGCTTGCCGCATTCTTAGATAGGGTTAAAATTGAAATAAACCGCTGCCTGCGTGATTGGATTCTACTTTTTGACATAGCATTACGTTCCACTCAAATTAAACGCACTGTAAAGGAATAAGATTTTTACCCCGTTGTTTATCGAGTGAATAAAGACACAAGGCCATAGTGAACGGCTGCGTTCAAAAACCACGGCTAAGAGTACACCCAAAACAAATGCAGCGCTTGCCACGGCGATGTCACCGTGAACAATTCCAAATAGAAGTGAGCTTCCTAAAATACCGAGCCATACTCCGAAGCGACCTCTTAACCATTGGTAGAGAATACCGCGGAAAAATAATTCCTCTGCAAATGGAACTACAATTCCCACAAGTATACTCATAATTAGCATGCCGATGACCGAAATGTCTTCAGGGAGCAAAAAAGAAATTTGTGGATTTTCGATGGGGAGCTTGAGTATATATTGAACGATGATTGCAACAAAAGACGAGATTGGTATAGCAAGCAACCCCAGCGCAATGGATATTGCGAGCCATCTTTGTGATGTTGGGCGGATTCCAGCTGCGACCCATTTATATTTTCGTCTCCGTATCCCAAATATGTATACACTCCCGACAATCGCCAGAGATTCTATCAACGCTGACCCGATGCTTAAATAGATCGTTGTTTGTTGATCGAGCAGGCTGCTCACCGGTGTGTAAATATAAACACTGACGAATATCAATCCTGCAGTAATAAAGAAAATTATGAAAATTCCAATCACGATGAAAAATACATCCATACCATTCCAGGTGTTTGGAAACTGACCGCTCAGTTTTGGGGCTTCATTTTCGCTCATCATATCCCCCTGTTATTTCTTTGATTTCGTTTGAGCATCCGTTGATACTCATATCCTCGAAAGACGATATGAGTCCCGTATCTTTCACGAAGGTTTACAAGCGCATCTTGGAGTTGTTTCTCTTTTTTATATTCATTATCGTCAAATGTGTCCCATAGATTTAGCTGGCGAATAGGTGGACCTAAACCGCTTACGCCTACACCGATAGGGCGCACGCGTTTTCCCTCATGCCATACATTGTGGAACAGGAGCCTGGCCGCTGAATAAATTTGCATATCCAGATCGATTGGTTCTTCGTAAGTAACCTGGCGAGTTATTGTTGTGAAATCTGGCCATCGGATCTTTAATTTTATCGTGGTGGCTGATTTATTTTTTGAACGCAGTCGTTTTCCTACGTTTTCGGATAACTTTAATAATGTTCGGGTAAGTGATTTTTCACTGTTGATGTCTTTAGAAAATGTAATTTCATGGCTGAACGATTTAGCCTCGTGATGGGTTATGAGCGGGCGATCATCGATCCCCTTGGATCTCTTAGCCAGTTCTTTCCCCACTTTTCCGAACAAATTTGTTAATTCGATCTCGGTTCGTCTTGCAAGATCGCCAATCGTCAGAATGCCATGTTTCTCCATGCGTTCTGCTGTTTTGGGGCCTACTCCCCACATTGCGATCACAGGTAATGGGTCGAGAAATTCAGCTTCTTCTCCTGGTGAAACAATCGTGATTGTATTAGGGGGAACGGTCTGGGATGCAGCTGATTTTCCGACGTTATTAGCAATTTTCGCCAATAGTTTATTTGGAGCTACACCGATCGAGCATGGTAAATTATATGAGGCATTAATTGCCTTCTGTATTTGTTGGGCTAATATATTGCCTTGTTCAGTAATATCACTTACGTCCAGGAAAGCTTCATCGATTGATATTTGCTCTACCGTCGGTGTGGTCGAGCGTAAGTAATCCATCACCTGCTTGGATACTTTCGAATATTTTTTATGTTGAGGGGGGAGAATTATTAGATTTGGGCAAAGTTTGATCGCCCGCGCGGTTGGCATGGCGGAGCATACACCAAAGAGCCTGGCAGCGTAAGAACAAGATGATATCACACCCCTTCCTTCAGGGCTCCCGCCAACAGCAATAGGTTTTCCTCTTAATGTTGGATTGGATAGTTCTTCAACAGCGCAATAAAACGCATCCAGATCCAGATGGAGAATTTTGCGTATCATAAGTTCGATTCTAGTGCTGGTTGGATGTGTATGGTTCCTGGATTTCCAATCTCCCCAGTGACTTCGATGGTTGTGGGAAGAAATTCTCTTATTATTTGTGCATTTGTCAGAAGATGTCGGGTCACCTTGCTTGTGCGAACGATAGATTTGTCATTCGCCAGGCATAACGGAATTAGTAATTGGTCAGCGAGGTGTTCGTCAATTGAACCATCCGTTGACATAAATTTCATAAAATTTTGACAGGTTTCATCTGCGACACGTTCAGCTGGTTTCCCCAATGCTCCTAAAGAATAAAAACAACATTGACTGTGTTGAAATTCAGCCAATATTAACAGCATGGTTCCCTTATACCTGGATGGTAGACTAACTACATCTATATTTGCGTAAGGGGCATATTGCTCTAGATCTTTAAGCGCTTGGCGTCTTTGACGGTAAGCAATTTCCATATTGAGATTTGACACCGCGGATAAACCGCTAATTCGCTTGAGTTCTCCTCGGTTTATTAGCTGCAGTGGTTTTATCTCTTGTGCTGGACAAATCGTAGCGCTTATCCTCCCAGAACCTTTCGGATAATATCCAGCCTGTTCTAAAGACAGCTTAGCATTAAAACCCATACGATCAAGAAAGGACATCCAATTTAAGTCTAAATAATGGAAGCACGGTGCCCAAGGAACATGCGTACCGCCTGAAATAATTATGGTTGATGCAGAACGTGGTTTGCTGAGAGGTAAAAATACTGTTTGGAGTACTAACGAAGTTGAGCCAGCCGTGCCTATATCAAGCTTGTAGCGACCCGAACGTACCTCGTGAGGATAGAATTCAATTTCTGTGGATCCAAGTACATTACCGCTAACTTCTGCCCTGCTAATCTTGGCTGCGGCATCTACTGCCTTGTGATGCTGGGGTCTTAGACCAGGTTTGGAACGCCTGGAGCGAATGTTAGTAATTCGAAGGTCAGTTTCTGTGAGTATTGATAAAGTTAATGCGCTCCTTAATACCTGGCCGCCTCCTTCTCCTATAGAACCGTCTAATTCAATCATTTAATTCCAAAACCCGTTTTGAAGAATTCCCATATTGATTTTTGATAGTCTATCATAAATGCGCTAGAAAGCGGTTTGAATCCAACAAAAGTAATTGACAAACATAGTTTATAGATAGTTGTATAAAAAATGCGCATAGCCACATTGCAAACAAAACACATACCTGTCAAATTTACAAATTATGTATATAATTAGAAACTGCTAAATCACTATAAAAAATCAAATACAAACAAAATTACTGATTGCTGAAATACTACTGGAGAATGACTTTGAACCATGAAAAAGGGGAGGCAAACATCAGGGGAATTTAGATAAATTTCTCTTATGAATTACAACTCAGCTGGAATTGAGGCATGGACTGCCGGTCCAAGAAATTACGAGAGCTTCTGTACGGGAAATTATCGATTTGTTGGGTTATCGGATATAGCGAACAAAGTGGATTAACTAAATTGATTCATGATAAAGTATCATTGGATATCGTAGATCGCGCACAGTACTCGGTTATCGTAGTTCATCAAAGTAGCCATTCTGAAGGGAATTTGTAACTTAATAGAAAGATTAGCTGGAATAAGGGTCAGGAACATTATTATGCGCATCGGTTTCATTTCTACTCGTCTAAGAGGTACGGATGGTGTAACACTTGAGGTCGAAAAGTGGTCTCGGGTATTACGCCGCATGGGGCATGAACTGTTTTACTGTGCAGGAGAGTTGGGTGGTTATGCAAAAAATGGCACATTAATTCCGAAATTACACTTTGCCGATCAATCCATCTTTAAGCTCAGTGAGAGAGCGTTTGGAGAAACAAGAGATCAGGACGGAGAAAAATTGGCGGATGAGATTTATGCAACCGCCGATAAGATTCGAGCACCGCTTCGAAAATTTATTCGATCTAACAGTTTAGATCTGATCATTGTGCAAAATGCGCTTACTATTCCAATGAACCTGCCTTTAGGAGTTTCGCTCACCGGAATAATCGCCGAATTAGGCATTGACACGATTGCTCATCATCATGACTTCTACTGGGAACGCCTGCGCTACCAAACCAACAATATTTTGGATTTACTAGATACAACATTTCCTGCAAAACTTCCGTCAATCCAGCATGTCACTATAAATTCAATCGCCCAAAAACGATTGATGGCCAGAAGAAGTATTGAGTCAACCGTGATTCCCAATGTGATGGATTTTTCTAGCCCTGCTCCCGGAAAGGATAATTACAATCAAGATCTGAGAAGGGTGCTGGGTATAGATCGCGACGCGTGTTTGATCCTACAGCCAACGCGGGTCGTGCAGCGTAAAGGTATTGAGATGGCACTCGAGCTTGTTTGCAACCTTGATATCCCCGCGTCTCAACTGTTTATAACCCACGGAGCTGATGATGAAGGATTAGCCTACTGGCATTGGTTAAAACGTGAAGCATATATGATGGAAGTAAATATTCAATTGATCGATCATTTAATTGGTGCAGAACGAGCCAACGAGAACGGGAACAAAATATATTCTATATGGGATGTATATCCTCACGCTGATTTGGTAACTTACCCCAGTGTTTATGAAGGATTTGGGAACGCGTTATTGGAAACCATATATTTTAAATGCCCGACTGTAGTAAATCGTTATCCTGTATACAACGCTGATATAAAGCCTTTAGGGTTTCAATTTATTGAACTGGATGGGTATGTTGACAGTGATTCTATCCGATTGACAAAAGAATTAATTCATGAACCCGAGAGAGTCAAGGTGATGGCCGATCGCAATTATCAAATTGCAAAAGAACATTTTTCATTGGAGGTATTAGAAAGAAAGCTGGACGATGTTATCACTAATTTCCAATAATGTAGGATACTAAACCTCTTATCAGAGATTGCGATTATCCGTTTCGCTGCACCACCGATAGAATGCGAACAACCAGTACAATTAATCATCTATATCATGAGAATATGATACTTCTGGTTTTAATTCGCCACAAGGAGACTGATTGGAATATGGAAGTGAATGATAGGTAGCATGACGGTTTTAGATAGAATTCGCCAGTATTTGGGAAATGTGTACTTAGAGGATGAAGCTGGTATTATCTATGGTTGGATATTAGATAAGATAAATGATTTTAAGGATGAGTATCCGGCAGTTATCTTTCCTTTGCAACAGAATGAGATATCAACTAAAGGGGATGTTATCCTGATTACTTATGGAGACCAGTTTTTGGAGGCGGGACAGCAACCTTTAAGTACATTGCATAAATTTTTAGATGATTATTTGGGTGATGTAATCAGTGGTCTCCATATATTGCCTTTTTATCCATATTCATCGGATGATGGATTCTCGGTTATCGATTATCGTAGAGTTGATTCGAAACTGGGAGGGTGGGATGATATTCGTGAATTGAGTCAGCATTATGCTTTGATGTTTGACGCAGTTATTAATCACGTTTCACGTCAAAGTGAATGGTTCGAGGCATATCGTTCGGATAAAATGCCTTATAAAGAGTATTTCATCACCGTAGATCCCAAGGAGGATTTGTGTATGGTGGTTCGACCGCGTGCGCTCCCATTATTGACGCCGGTCAAGACAAATTCTGGACTTCGGCATGTTTGGACTACCTTCAGCGATGACCAAATTGACCTAAATTATTCGCAGCCCCTCGTTTTGTTAGAGATTATTGACTTGTTGTTGTATTACGTAGCACGCGGAGCAAGCCTGATTCGTCTTGATGCGATCGCATATCTATGGAAAGAAAAGGGCACACCTTGCATTCACCTACCCCAAACTCATTATGTGGTTAAATTGTTTCGAGCGATTCTGGATGAAGTTGCTCCACATGTCATATTAATTACGGAAACAAACGTACCTCATGAAGACAACATAAGCTACTTTGGCGATTTCCTTCCCGAAACTGGAATGACCGATGAAGCGCAGCTGGTGTATCAATTCCCTCTCGCCCCGCTGATCGTGCACACATTCAGGGTAGGTAATATTACTCGTTTGAATGATTGGGCAAAGACTGCAAATTCTACATCATCATTTTTAAATTTTATTGCATCGCATGATGGTATCGGCTTGTTGCCTGCGTATGGATTGCTTGCAGAAAGCGAAATACAAGCCCTGGTTGAACGGACCATAGCACATGGAGGGAAGGTATCCTATAAGGTAAATTCGGATGGTTCACGCAGTGTTTATGAATTGAATGTCACGTTGTATGATGCGTTGAACAATCCAGATACAACTAATATTGATATTGGTGTACGGCGTTTTTTAGCTACTCAAGCAATAATGATCTCCTTGGCTGGCGTTCCTGGAATATATGTTCACAGCCTTTTTGGTTCAAGGAATTGTACAAACTGTGTTGAAAAATCAGGTAGAGCTAGATCAATCAACAGAGAAAAATTTCAGTATTCGAAATTGTTGGCTGAACTTCAAGATAAAGAATCTCGTACTTCGCGTATATTCTTTGGATATAAACATCTGCTAAGAATAAGAAAAACGGTCCGAGCTTTCCATCCTTCAGGTGCTCAACGTATATTAAATCTTCACCCGGGTGTGTTTTCCCTGATACGGTATTCGCCTGGCGGAGATGAGTGTATTGTTTGTCTTGTCAATGTTACGTCTGCCAGGCAGGAAGTTGAGCTTCCATTGAAAGAGCTCAATCTACCCTTTGAAAAGACTTGGATTGATCTGATCGAACCAATGAAATATAATGCGATAAATTATGTGTTACGAATATCCCTCAGAACCTACCAGACATTGTGGTTACGTCCGAACGGGTAAGTAATCTACTCATGGCTTGGGCATCAATCCAGTTTTTTGATGATTTAAATGATTTTCTATCACCTAAAAGGAAAGGGCGAAAGATTATTTTCTCTTTTAAGGGCAATCCGGCGGTTAAACATATAATAGAATCCATGGGTGTGCCTCATACAGAAGTGGACCTAATATTGGTTGATGGCGAGTATGCAGGTTTCGGACATGCCGTCTTTGAAGGTGAGGTCATTGAGGTTTACCCCATTGAACGGACGCAGAAATTCGAAATCAGACCTGGGTTTCAAAAAACATGGGATGTAGAGCCGAGATTCGTACTCGATAATCACCTTGGGAAATTAGCGATTTACTTGAGGATGTTAGGCATGGATGCGCTGTACCGGAATGATTTTCAGGACGAAGTGCTTGCAGATCTTGCTTTTCAGGGTGAGCGGGTTCTATTGACCAGAGATCGTCAATTATTGATGCGAAAAATTGTGCGAGATGGTTATTGTTTGCGAAATTTGGATCCGCGCTTGCAGTTATTTGAAGTAATGAAAAGATTCAATTTGTGTGCGTTTATAATTCCCTTCCAGCGTTGTATAAAATGTAACTGCAAATTGATCGTTGTTTCTAAAGAATCTATATTGGATCGTCTGCAGCCCTTAACCAGGCAGTATTACAATGATTTCCGTATATGCTTAAAATGTGATCAAATATATTGGAAAGGCTCTCATTACGAAAGAATGAAGGGTTTTATTGAAGAAGCAAAAAAGGAGATAATCTAATTTATGGCTAATTTTTACGTACCCGAGAGTGCCATGGCAATTGTTGCACATCCTGATGATATAGAATTTAGCTGCGCAGGCACCCTCGCGCGCTGGGCAAGCTTAAATGCGCGTATTTCTTATGTGTTATGTACGAGTGGTGATGTTGGCATAGATAGTGCTGGCATGTCGCGGGAAAGGGCAGCTCAAATCCGTGAAGCAGAGCAACGGGAGGCAGCAGAAATTGTCGGTGCGAGTGAAGTAATTTTCCTGCAAGAACCCGATGGATTATTGGAGTCCACCCTGGATTTAAGAAAGAAAATGGTTCGGGAAATCCGCAGATACAAGCCTGAAGTAGTTGTATGTGGAGATCCAACGATTGTATGGGCGGGAAATGATTATATCAACCATCCAGACCACCGTGCAGCTGCAACAGCCGCGTTGGATGCTACTTTTCCAGCTGCGGGGCAGCCCAATCTGTTTGAAGAGCTTGAGGATGAAGGCTACACAGCTCATAAGCCACGGAAGGTGTATGTAACAAGTTGGAGCAATGCGGACTTATTTGTAAATATAGAAACAACCATTGAGATAAAAATTAAAGCACTCCGCGCCCATAAAAGCCAGATGAAAGATTGGGACCCTGAAGAATCAATTAAAAAATGGGCTTCTGATAGGGGAAAAGGCAAGGAGATGGTGTACGCAGAAGGATTTCGTGTTGTCACCTTAGTTGATGACGATACATGGGAAGCTTCAAATGGACAAGTTCGCCGATGATTAATGTTTAATAATTTTTATGCTATCGGGCTAGATTATGATTTCCATCATGTACGCTACGCTTTTGTAAACTGGCGAATCGTCATCGACTTCGATTAGTGGTTGACCGCTAAATTCCATCTCCAGCAGGTCCGAGTCATTCGGAATAACACCGAGCAGGGGGATGTCCAGCGATTCAATGCGCTGTTGCAGGGCTTGGGGTATCTCTCTTGGCGTTCGGTTGATTATGAGATGTATATTTTCAATGTTTATATCTAGATCATTGCGAAATGAGGCAATGCGTTCAGCAGCCACGAGACCCCGTTGGGTTGGGTCGGAGACTATTAAGAGGTGTTGAACATCTCTGGTAGTTCTTCGGCTCAAATGTTCCATGCCGGCTTCATTATCGATGACGACAAATCGGTAATTTTTACTGATCGAATCGATAACATCGCGTAAATTATGATTTACAGCACAATAACATCCTTGACCCTCAGATCTTCCCATGGCTATCAGGTCAAATCGATCTCCTTCAGCCAGCGATGATCTAATTTGATAATCTAGGTAATCTCGTTTAGTTACGCCGCCTGGCATAGTCCCCATCGCTGCGCCGGTAGCCGATAATGAGCTTTTTACCTGGGTTAAGATATTTTCTCTGATATCTCCAACGGTCCATTCTAGCTCTAGACCTAGTACCATGTTTAAATTGCTGCTTGGATCTGCGTCTATTGCCAACACTGCACCGGGTTGTGATTGGATCAAATATTTTATTACCATACCTGCAATCGTGGTTTTACCTACGCCACCCTTTCCGGCTAGCGCTATGGTTGTAGTCATTAATGAACTCCTATGCCGTCTCTGTCTAGACTCTCGATCATTTTTTCTGTTGATTCGCGTAAAGATGGGACGTAATCGTATACGGCAATTCCTAAACGATCGGCTTCCTGGACCCCAAGGTCGGCTGGAAGTACACCTAATATGGGCAGACCTGGAGATTCTTCCGCAAGGAATTTGGTCTCATCTTCATTTCTCACCTTGTTCCCGACCAGCCAGAGATCCTCTAAACCGATATCAGCTGCAAGTGATTTAATTTGAGCTGCAGTCCCCAAACTTCGTCTTGTGGGCTCCACAACTAATAACATGGCGTCAACGAAGTCTACAGTTGCTCGGCCAAGATGTTCGACGCCTGCATACATGTCCATAATTAATATTTCATCTTTTCGAAAGAGTAGATGGACAAAAAGTGTTTTTAGCATCGCGCTCTCTGGGCAGATACAACCTGAGCCACCCAGGTCAACCGCCCCCATTTCTAACAATCGAACATTTCGGTGCTCTACGCTGAAGCGCTCTGGTATATCATCAACCCGAGGATTGATAGTGAAGAATCCACCAGTTGCTCCTGGTTTAGCCCCCGTACGTTCGAGTATTAGATCATCCATCTCGGAGATTGGATGTAGATGAGATCGAATTTCATCCGGAAATCCAAGGGCGCCAGCCAGACATGGAGATGGATCCGCGTCAACTGCAAAAACTCGTTTCCCTTTATCGGCATAGGCCTGAGCTAATAACGCAGCTAAAGTAGTTTTTCCAACTCCACCCTTTCCTGTAATTGCTATTTTCATAATAAGTTGTTTCCTGTCTGATTGTATAGTGTTTTGAAATTAATTGTTACGCCCGCTAGCTATCAACGGCGCTCTCGATTTAACCACACACCTATGATAACAACGATAACAGCGAGGACGACAAATAATATCATTAAATTAGTCTGTGAAAAATTTTGGGGTGGTGGAATTGTTGGTGGCGTTGCCGTCGGCTTGGGTGTACGAGTAGGCTTTTCTTGACTATCTTCCGGGGATTCTGTGGCCAGGATAGGTGTGGAAGTTGGTTGTTGGTTCTCGGTCGAAGGGAGTGATAGCAGCATCGGAGGTATATTGGTTCCCGGTCCAAATACATCGATATGTCTATTTCGTGTTGGAGCGCTGTTAACTGACTCCAAAGATGACGGAGCATTTTCGAGACGGAGTACGAATATATCACTTTCGCCTATCACACTTGCGCCTTGGTGAGTTAACTTAAGAAAAGTATTATTAGGAATACCGACAGATACTAGATTTGGTCTGCTGTTCGCGAGTGTTATGAATCTTAACCAGTGGGGTTCGGACAAAATCTGGGGCTCGATCGCCAGATTGAGAAAATTTAATCCAGGTATGACTTCTCCCTCTTTTCGGGAGGATTGATCTTGGCCAATAGTGATATTATCATCCATCGGATTATTAGCGGATGAGTAGGGTGATCCGAGTATCGCTGAACCAGTATTTAATGCTAGTACAGGCATTCCAGATAGCCATACACGTCTTATAGGGGACAATAAATCCAGATTAGCAGGCGACTGGTCTTCACCAATAAGAATTATGCCCACATATCCCCCCCCAATGTTCAGGGGTTGGCTCGATGCCTCCGTGAGAACAACTGAGTCCGAGATGAGGGGCAGATGCTCGGCAATTTTTTCTATCTCAAATCCGGCATCTTCTGCTGACGAGAAACCGAATGCAACGACGAGAATCTTTCCATCGCCCCCTGGTAGCGTGCCTAAGAATTCAGTAATGAGCGGACTTCCCGCAAGAGAATCGCTTAGACTACCACCGAGCAAAAGTATCCCTGCACCTTCGGGCAAAAGGAATAGATCGTCGCTCTCCTGGGCGCTGAGTGGTGTGTGGCTTAAGATCAATGAAATAAACAATATCCCTAAGATGCTTAGGAATTTATTTTTGTCTGACAACTTAACCATCTGCTTTTCTTGGATTTCCGACAAATAGATTTATCATTTACCAGGCATATGCTTCTGGCGCCCTACCACCTGGCCCAGGCCAAATACCGTCTAAAGTTTCAAGGTCTTTTTCTGATAGTTTAATATCTAATGACTGAATGCTTCCTTCTAGTTGTGCCATTGTACGCGGTCCGATAATTGGCGCAGTGACGATAGGGTTATGAAGCAACCATGCTAGCGCAATATTTGCGGGTGTTTCGCCGATATTATCGCAGAAAGATGAGAAAGCTTCAAGTTGGGTTCTGTGTTTTTCGATACTTTCTAATTGTTCGTTAGAAGTTCGCCTTCCTACTTGCTGTTCGTTCTGGACAACACATCCAAGCATTCCTCCAGCTAAAGGACTCCATGGAATTAGCCCGAGACCGAATTCTTGACACGCCGGTATTACTTCTAATTCAATCATGCGAGCGTTCAGATTATATAAACTCTGCTCAGAGATCAACCCCATAAAATTTCGATCTTTTGCAGTATATTGTGCCTGGGCGATATGGATACCGGCGAAATTACTGCTCCCAGCATATAGTATTTTTCCTTGCTGGACCAATATCTCCATCGCTTGCAAAATTTCTTCCCAAGGTGTTTCGCGATCAATATGGTGCATTTGATATAGGTCTATATGATCCGTCTGAAGCCGGACTAAGCTCTCATCGCACGCGCGTCGAATATGGTACGCTGACAAGCGACGGTCGTTTGGTCCATCACCCATCTTCCCGTAAACTTTGGTGGCCAAGACGATTTGCTCACGCCGCTTGCTTCCCTGCGACAACCAGCGTCCAACAATTTGCTCAGTAATGCCTTCCCCAATTTTCCAACCGTAAACATTTGCGGTATCGATGAAATTTATACCCAATTCCAGTGCTCGATCCATGATCTGAAAACTGGTTGATTCGTCTGTCTGTGGGCCAAAGTTCATCGTACCCAGGCACAGTTGACTGACTTTTAAACCAGAGTGACCAAGGTTGCTGTAAATCATGATTTGCTCCTTTTTATCGTTTCTAGTAAGATGCATAAGTATAAAACAATAATGCGTAAATGCCGAGTGTGAAAATGCCAATTAAAATAGTGATCTGGA
>JGI24024J18818_10000068_pt1 | contig 27903 bp, 24 predicted proteins | sample Cruoilmetagenom2_FD_18818 | JGI IMG/M metagenome (IMG submission 18818) | reverse complement strand
AATCTCCCGCAATTGCTCAGGTTTACGCTATGCTCAGCGCGGTGCGGCAGGCGAGGAATGAGTTGGAAAGTGCAGTGTCCCTGGCTCAGAAGGGACTTGATCTAAGTAAGCGCTGGACTCAGGCCGACACCCTGACGGTTAATTACGTATACCTGGCGGACGCTCTGATCGCAGCTGGAGACCTGGTGGGAGCGTCTGATGCAGTTCAAGGTTGTAAACAGCTCGGGTATGTTTCTAGCTGGTTTGATGCCATCGTGGGGCGGCAAGAAGCCACCCTCATGTTGGCGATTGGGGATATTCCAGCGGCGGTGCGCTGGGCGGAACAAAGGGGGATGGATTACCAGGATCCGATTCCCCAACCTCGAAGATCTGCATACCGTGTATTTGCGCGGATTCTGGTTGCCCAGGGAAAGCTTGATGAAGCATCTCTGCTGCTGGATCGATTGATTGAAGCGAATGAGAGGACCGGTGCTTTCGGATCACTGGTTCGTGTGTTAACCATTAAAGCGCTTGTGATGGATAAACTCGGGAACGAGATCGATGCGCTTGCGGTTCTGGACCGGGCGCTGGGGCTGGCAGAGCCGGAGCGGATCATGCGCCCCTTCCTTGGTGTTGGCGAAGAGATGGTGCCGATGCTGCAGAAGGCCGCAGCCCGTCGAACCACACCAAAATATACCCGTGAGCTATTACTTTTATTGAAAGCGGATAGTGGGCTGGCTGAAGCTCTTAACGATAGAGATCGGGGGACAGGGGAAGATGTGTCTATGGATGCTCAAGAGTGGNCGGTCGAACCTCTCACCAAGCGAGAGATGGAAGTGCTGCGGTTATTGAATACTCGTCTTTCTGTCCCTGAAATCGCTCGAGAAATGTACGTCGCCCCGTCGACAATCCGTACGCACATACGTAATATCTACAGTAAGCTGGATGTCCACTCACGATTTGAGTTGGTCCATCGTGCTAAAGATTTGGGTTTGATTTAAATTCTTTGACTGCAATGTTTTTATCCTCCGCCGGCGTGGTGGGGGATTTTTTGTAATCCCCCACGCAATCATCAAGATTGGGGATGACAACTCATCCATATTAGTAGAATAATCCAAGGGAGGATAAAGCAATATTGTATTCTTCTGGATCCAAACAGCTCATTTATTAATGGAGGCTTGATGACCGATAAACGTGAAGCTGATCAAACCACAGCCTATCAAATCAGGGTAAAAGGGATACTTGACCATTCATGGTCGGATTGGTTCGATGGCATGACGATCATCCCTCAGGACCAGGATGAAACCATAATCAGCGGACCTGTGGTCGACCAGGCAGCCCTGCAAGGCATGCTTTGGAAAATTAGTGACCTGGGATTAACCATAATATCGGTTCTGAGGATTGAAGATGAAACCCACTAGCAGTTTTTTTCCTCAAAAACAATCCCAAGGGTATTTGCCCGCAGACGCACACAAAAATTACACACCTTTTAGTACACAATCACGCATCCTGAATGGGATAATGGGAAGGAGAGATTAATTATGAACCGAAATGTATTCATTTGTGGGGCGATGTCCATTGTGCTGGCAGCCATATTGTTCGCTTTGGATGTCACCAGGATAGTCCTGCCACTGGGCAACGGCAGTCTCACGTTTTATCCGGCTGGCTTCTATGGGCTGCTGGGTTTGTTCCTCATATATCGTTCAATAAAACCGCTTTGGCAGGCGTAATATTAAAATGGAATAGCAGGAAAATATGATGAAGAAAATTGTTCGAAACAAAAATTACCTGCAAAATCTGGCAAATATTGGCTTGCTGATATTGTTTGTACTTATCATCACTGCCTGCTCGCAAACAGAAACTACCCCGGCAAACAGCACTCAACAGCCAACAGAAGAGACCACCTATTGGCCTGCTGCGGGCTGGTCTACTTCGACGCCCGAAGAGCAAGATATGGATGGAGAGAAGCTGCAGCAGATGATGGACCTGATCGACGAGCAGGGATTTGCCTACGACTCGGTGGTGGTCGTGCGCAACGGGCACATCGTGTTCGAGCAGTACCGTAATGGGTATAGTCAGAACAGGAGACATCACCTCCAGTCTGCTACCAAGAGCTTCAGTTCGATGCTGATCGGGATCGCTATTCACGAGGGCTTTATCGACCATGTGAACGAGAAGTTGGTGGATATGCTCCCTGAGCACCCTATCGCCAACATGGACGCCCGCAAGGAGAACGTTACCCTGGAGCACCTGCTCACCATGTCCGATGGCTTGGACTGGCACGAGCTGGATTACCCCTACTCGGATCCCAGGAACACACTGGGTCAGATGTGGGTCAGCGATGATGCCGTGCAGCATGTCCTCGACCAGCCCATGGTGCGTGAGCCGGGTGAAGCCTGGGCTTACAACTCGGGGACCTCGATCCTGCTGGGAGGCATCCTCGAGCAGGCGACCGATGGGGACGTACTATCCTTTGCCCGTGAATACCTCTTTGACCCCATTGGTATTGNGGAAGTCTACTGGGAAAAGACTACCGGAAACCACTATCACACGGATGGTGGGCTGTGGATGACGCCGCGTGACATGGCGCGCTTTGGTTATCTGATGCTGAATAATGGTACCTGGGATGGGAGAGAGATCGTTTCTCCAGAGTGGATCGAGCAGTCATCCCAGGCTCATTACCTGACCAGCTCGGGAAACGGGTATGGCTACCAGTGGTGGACGATGGAGCACGGTATCTATGCAGCCAGGGGGCACTACGAACAAAATATCTATGTAATCCCGCAGGCTGATATGGTTGTCGTTTTTACAGGGGCTGTTCCCGATGATGTCCTCCATCCGACCGATGGTTTGACCTACAGCTACATCCTGGCTGCCTGTAATGACCTGCCTGAGGATGCAACTCGCCAGGAATACGATAATTATGGAATAACAATCGAGTACCCGGCCGGATTCAGCATCCTAGAAAGCCCACAACCAGGGACAACGAGTTTGGATAACAGTTCTGGAATACTGCAGCTCAGGCTTGACTCCTATCCGTTTGAACTTATCCAGGTTATGTGGAGCGAAGCAGAACCCGGACTTGATCCACTTGTCTACTTTGATCAGGTGATTGAGTCTATGTTGCAGCAATCCGGCGTTGAATATTCACCGGGTACCTCCTGGGAATCGACCATGGACCGGCACAAAGTCATCCATCAGTANTTCGACTTCGCGGATCATGGGATCCAGCTGAGAGGTGTGACAGGCGTATGGTACTGCGACGAGACCGGGCGGGTGGTTGCCTTCAGCTATGCCACCAATCCCGAAGTATCTGATCAGGACCTAAAAACACGCTATCTGGAGCACCTTGATTCATTGGCCTGTCACGAGGTTCGCTAGGTGATGAGTACTTGCGGGTGACCGCACCGCCAATCTCGTGTATGGAGGAGGTATCTACATGAAAGTTCACCGAATTTGCCTTCTGTTTGTATTAGTTCCGCTATTTGTGTTAGCCACATGCCAGAGTGAAAATCAGGCAACTCAGACAATCGTAGAAACCGAAAGGGTGGCAACGCTTAAACAAGCGCCGCCTATACATACGCCAACCACCATCCCGGTTGACCGCTCCCAGTATGAGGAGGTCTTTGATATGGTCTGGGGTACGGTGAACGAAATGTATTTTGACCCAACTTTTAACGGTGTGGATTGGGAGTCCGTAGGTGACCGCTATAAGCCGAAAATTATGACTACTGAGGACGATGAGACATTTTACATCTTGCTGAACTCGATGTGTTTTGAGTTGGGTGTTTCCCACATCGGTGTGATACCTGCGGATGCTCCCGAACAGTTGGATCCAGTTTTGTCCGCACCGGGCAGTGTGGGTATCGATGTTCGTTTGATCGATGACCAGATGGTGACCGTTTGGGTTGAACCGGGTTCTCCGGCAGACCAGGCAGGTTTGCGGACGGGATTTATCATCCTTGAGATCAACGGAAAAACTATTGAGGACAGTGAAGATTTGATCACATTCAAACTGCCACCCTTCAACGAATGCCGATCTCGCGGGCAGATCATCAGTGCAATCCAATCACAGCTCAATGGGGATGTAAGCCAGGTTGTTACACTTACCTACCTGGATGAGGGTGACCAGGTTCACGAAGTGGCTTTGACGCGTCAGGAGCGAAAAGAGCAGACCTTTATTGCTGAGAATTTACCTCCGTTTTATGTCAAGTCTGAATCCAGGCGTTTGGAGAACGGCATTGGTTACATTCGCTTCACCGGTTTCTTACCGCCGATCCTTGAGGATGTGCTGGCGGCTATTGAGGATATGCAGGATGCTCCCGGGATCATCATTGATATCCGCGGCAACCCGGGTGGGTTTTACCCGGTACGGAAAGCGATTGCCAGCCAGTTCTTTCAAGAACGCACGCTGCTTTGGCGATTCATCACCCGGCCGGGACTGGAATTGCCAGGTTTCGAACGAGAGGCGTACACAGAACCCCCGTCTGACGCTTATACAGGGCCTGTAGTGATCCTGGTGGATGTCTTGAGCGGTTCATCGAGCGAGGAGTTCTCCGGTGCCTTGCAAGCTAATCAGAGAGCCATCATTATCGGTGAACAAACCGCTGGATCAGACCTGGTCGCCGATATCATTTCTCTGCCCAATGGGGCGACATTCATCTACCCTATCGCCCAAACCCAGACTGCGGATGGCACTGTGCTCGAAGGGCGCGGTGTCATCCCAGATATCGAGGTGACGCTAGATCGCCAGTTGCTTCTTCAGGGAATTGACTCGCAGATTGAGGCAGCCATCGACTATCTTAAGAGTCTGGTGGAGCAATGAGAATGTCAAGGATACGAATTTTTTGGGTAGTCCTGCTGATCTGCTTGGGGACCAGCTGTGCCCAGCCGGCTGACTTACCGACGTTAGCACCAACCGTCAACATTGTCACGCCAGTCGTTGTGTCTACAGAAACCACCCCCGTTTCGTCTTCAGATATTGACGAACGATTGCAGAGAGTGGAATATGGTCTATTCCCCATCAACGAAGATGGTCAGGTCAGCTGGGATGAGAAATCTAGCATCGCTGAGCGCATGAAGTACTACAACGTGCAAGGCGTCAGCATCGCAGTGATTAACGACAACCAGATCGAATGGGCCAAGGGGTATGGGGTGCTGGAAGCCGGCACGGACCGCCCGGTTACCCCGGAGACCCTCTTTCATGCCTGCTCGGTGGCCAAACCCGTCTCCGCTGCTGGTGTACTGACTCTGGTGGAGCGCGGCCTGCTGGACCTGGATGAGAACGTGAACGAAAAGCTGGTTTCGTGGCAGGTCCCGGAGAATACGTTCACCGCGCAGGAGAAAGTCACATTGCGTCGTTTGTTGAGCCACACTTCGGGTCTGAACGACGGCTTCGATAGTGGGGGCCTGGAATGCTGCTACGCCACCGAGGGAGAGTCGCCCGATGTGAAAGTTGAGCAGATGCTTGTGGCGGATCCGCTAACGGGTCTATCGGAAGCCACTTATGTGAAGGCTGTGCCTGGTGGAGCATACAGTTACAACAACTTAGCCTTCAGTATCGTGCAGCCGCTGGTTGAGGATGTCACTACAGAGCCCTTCGCCGGTTTCATGAAGAGTGCGTTGCTGGATCCACTGGATATGAACTCCAGTACTTTTGAACAGCCCTTGCCGGTCGAGCTGAGGGACAGAGCGACAACGGAACATGGTGATACTGGTGAACCCGCAATTGGGAAGCGCCGCCATTATGCCATCTTGGCTGCCGGCGGATTGTGGACGACGCCCTCCGACCTGGCGCGTTTCACGATCGAGCTCATGTCTGCGTACAACGGTGAATCTTCTACAGTACTTTCCCCAGATATGGTTAAGGAGATGCTCTCACCCCAGGTCGACATTCTGGACGGATCGATGGAAGATGCCTATGGACTGGGTATGGCGCTGGGCGATGACGACGGGGTATTGAGAATCCAGCACACCGGTGGATGCCCCTGGGGGAGCAATTCCTGGCTGATTGCTTATCCAGAAACAGGGCAGGGTGCTGTTGTGATGACCAATTCTGTTAGCGGTTCCGCAATCCGAGCGGAGATCCTGCTCAGTATTGCTATCGAATATGGCTGGCCGCTGATACCGGATTCATGATCAAACCGAAAGTACGCATCAAATACTGCACTTTACTTTTTTTATCATGGAGGTGAACAAATGGAGAACAAAGGGCAAATTTTTGATTTTGCGGCAGAGGTGGGTCTCACAAAACACCTGGGGGGAGTTGGTGCCACAGAAGAGCTGATCGAGTTATGCCACATCGAGGATGGTAAATATATTCTGGATGTTGGCTGTGGCGCTGGGGTGACGCCCTGCTTCATCGCCAAGAGATTTCGCTGTCGCGTAGTCGGAGTAGACATCTCTGATGCGATGATCGAGAGGTCCAGAGAAAGGGAGCAGAGAGAGGGGCTAACGGATCGGGTTGAATTCAGGGTGGCAGATGCGCAAGACCTGCCGTTTGAGGATAACCTGTTCGATGCGGTTATTACCGAATCTGTGACCGCTTTCCCTGAGGACAAACAGAGAGCTGTCAATGAATATGCGCGAGTCACAAAGCCAGGTGGATATGTAGGCTTGAATGAGTCAACCTGGCTGAAGGTACCACCTCCGCCAGAAATGCTTGCCTGGGCGTCCCAGGATTTAGGCGCCAGCGTGAAACCCCTCACATCTGATGAATGGGAGGAATTGTTGAAGGGCGCAGGCTTGACAGAAATTGTGGTTAAGATATCCGGTATCAACGTTGGAGACGAGGCCGGAGGAATATTGCGGCGCTATGGTTGGGGAGGCATGCTGCGGGTTGTTTGGAGAATGCTGTCCCTCTACGCCAGAAATCCAGCTTACCGGAAATTCGTAAAGGAAGTACGCCAGGATGGCGTCGCGCCTGAAAACCTCGACCAGTATTTTGGATACGGGGTCTATGTTGGGAGAAAATAATTCTTGTATATGTTATTGGATTTTGTTCGAGTATATGCTGTCGAACTTTCTGTCCGTATCCAGTGTGACGGCATCCAGAACCATCAGGGCGGCATCGGGGTTCTTTTCCGGTATCGATTCACAAAAACATTCGATGCATCCGAACCTGTGGCTTGAAAAGATTCATTTAAAATATCCAGACCCACCCCCGGTCCCATTACCAACTCCAATACGCTGGAGCCTTTTTTTAGGTGCGTATTCAAGATTTCGATCAGCTGCCGGCCGTCAAACCCCTCCGCCATCCGGATGTATTCTTCTACGTTCTTTTCATCATTAAAAATGTCCCATCCGTACCTCGATTGACATGTAGGACAAGTTGCCTACTTGTCCTTGTCCGTAATGGGCGCAAGAAAGCACCTCGCGCTACATATCATTGTTACGATCATAACTAAGGCTGCCCCAAATTGGGCAGCCTTGTGTTATTAACCTCAAACAAGATTCTGTCTAGACTTCTGGCGCGCCTGCCGCCAGCCCTTTGCTGCGTTCAATCGACTGCAGAGCCAGATAGCGCTCACCGAACTTGTCGATGCTGTCCACTTCCATATCGTACTGGTCGTAATGCCTTTCTTCGTCCACAACAAGACCCTCGAACACGGTCTTGGAAGCCGAGTCAGCATTGGCCGAGCACTCGTTGGCCCAGATATTGTAATCTCGGGCGCTGTCCTCTTCCATCTTGCGGGCTTTGACCAGCATCTCTCTGACATCGTGGATCTTCTCCACCTCCATCGAGGCGACCATTTCCACCTCACCTTTCAGAAACAGTATTCGTTCCGCGCAGCGCTCGATATGCCCCATCTCTTCGATGGCGGTCTTGAAGAACAGACCTGCCAGCAGTTCGTATCCCTGGTCTTCACAGTGGAAATGGAAATACATGTATTGGTGCACGGCCGTGAGCTCATCTGCGACCGCTTTGTTCAACAACTCGATACTTTTTTCGTGCATTGGTTTAACTCCCGAATTAGTTTATTTTTTAATTTGTGTTCGTATTATACAATAACTCCAAGCCATGAGGTGAGCTCTCTTCATTCATACATATATGAGCTGCCCAATGCTGATAGACGCTATGCTCACCTCTCCAGTGCTTCATAGGCAGGGCGATACCAAATGTAAGACTACTATGGAATTTTGTCGTTACACAATTTCCGCAGGTACGAACACTAAAAGAAGACCGTCGACGATTTGATGAATGCGTCTGGGTGAGAGTATCCCAATGTACTCCCCTAGATAGGATTTGTCCACAGTAAATACCTGGGATACGTTAATCACACTCTGGCGAGGCAAATTGGTCTCCCCGATGTCCAATAATATATTGACAGGAGCTTTATCACGGTGCAGATTTGTTGTCAACTCACATACCACAACTGTGTTTATACGGCTCTGGTTGAACAGGTTGTTTTGCACTATAACATACGGATGTCTGTAACCAGGTCCAGAACCTACCGGTTCATCCAGATCGATCCAATAGATTTCCCCCTGCTTTATGTCCATTCGCTCTCTATCAGGTTTTTCTGAATTCGCAGCATCTTACGCCGACGGTCCTGCTCATCCGAGTCAGGATATTCGCTGTAAGCTTCATTAATCTGCTCAAGTATTTTACGATTTTGATAATCTAATACGAACCTTTCCAGTGCGAGGTTGAACAATCGACTGCGAGAGATCTTCATCTCATCCGCAATCTTCTCCGCACGTTCAAAGATTTCTTCCTGAACGGATATTGCAGTTTTGATACTAGCCATAATAACCTCTTCTATTCAGCGTATAAAAGTATAACCTCCATGTATACCGATGTCAATACCAATTATCGGCACTTTTAGTGTTCACCCAATATACAGTATGGAACTCTCAACGTATTCCGATATATTACTGATCCTTGCATTGAAGGCTTAACCCAATCAGCGATCAAACAACAGGTGAGACGTTTATTGACGTTTACCAAAGCTCGATTAAGATTTTTGGGTTGCCATGTCATACCACTGTCTTACCCGATTTTCGTGTACGTCAATAGTAACTTATGCAACGATCAGTAGTTAACCTATTGGTTGGGTATTTATCTGTAACCAGACTGCTATTTCTTCAATCGTGTGCTCTGACTGGTCGACCTGCAACGTGAATATTTCCAGCTCAGTGTTTGTAGCATTCAGTTGAAAGCCGTTAGTCCGCAGGAACAGGGCAGATGCCGCGATCCCTGTGCGCTTGTTTCCATCCATAAATGGGTGATTGCGGATCAAGGAATCCATTAAAGCAGCAGATTTAATGAACAGGTCAGGATATAGATCCTGCTTGTCATAGCTCGCTTCCGGTTTACCAAGGGCGGATAACAGCATGCTTAAATCACGAACACCGTGGCTGCCGCCTGTTTCAGCTACCAATCTCGCATGCAGAAACAGGATCTGCTGCGCAGTGAGATAAACCATCACCTGGCCAGGGCTCCTAAACATGATCGGAGTGGTAAAATTTGTTAGGGATCAATCGTTTCTCTTGCTAGATGATTGTTGTAATTAATTTGTCCTTCTTGAATACATGATGACATCTCAGAGCCCCTCATTCAGATCAAGCTGCACCACCCACCGGTGCCTATCAACCTGGTGCCGCGGCCGCGCCTGAACGAATGGCTCGATCTCCGCTAGGGGCGTCCGCTCACCCTGGTCTCAGCACTAGCCGGCTGCGGCAAATGCACTTTGATCAGCAGCTTGTTGAAGACACTGGATTGTCCGTCTGGGTCTCGCTGGACGAATACGATAACGACCCGGGCGTGTTCCTGAGCTACTTACAGGCCGCTGTTGGCCATCCTCTTGCTGCTGTGTTCCATCGTTCTGGGCATCGGTGTATTCTTGTCGGGTCAGGCGTTTTAATATCAGAGGTGCCGGGCACTGACGCAGTGCCTTGCACCTGATTGGTTACATCATTACTCACAAATTCCACTTTTAAAAAGGAGAAATAAAATGGCTTTCAATTTACGAAACCGCAACTTTGTCAAACTCTTGGATTTCACTCCCAAAGAGATCGAGTACTTGCTCAAGCTGTCGGTGGACCTAAAGGCTGCCAAGTACGGCGGATACGAGCAGCCCACCCTGACCGGCAAGAACATAGCCCTGATCTTCGAAAAATCCTCAACGCGCACGCGCACTTCTTTTGAGGTTGCGGCCTACGACCAAGGTGCCAACGTGACTTACCTGGGACCGGCTGGTTCGCACATTGGTCACAAAGAGACCATGAAGGACACTGCCAGGGTATTGGGGCGCACTTACGATGGCATCGAGTACCGTGGCTTCGCCCAGGTGACCGTCGAGACCCTGGCGAAGTACGCCGGCGTACCCGTGTGGAACGGGTTGACCAACGAGTTCCACCCCACCCAGATCCTGGCCGACATTCTCACCATGACTGAGCACACCTACAAGGACCTGCCTGAAATAACTTACACTTTCATGGGCGACGCCCGCAACAACATGGGCAACTCGCTGATGGTGGGCGGTGTCAAGCTGGGCATGGACGTGCGCCTGTGCGGCCCCAAACACCTGTGGCCCGAGGAAGGACTGGTCGAGACTTGCAAGCAGATTACCGCTGAAACCGGCGCCCGCCTGACGATTACCGACGATGTGGCTGAAGGCGTCAAAGGCGCAGATTACCTGTACACCGACGTGTGGGTCTCGATGGGCGAACCGGCCTCGGTTTGGGAGGAGCGCGTCAAGCTGCTCAAGCCCTACCAGGTCAACACCCAGGCCATGGAAATGACCGGCAACCCGGATACCAAGTTCCTGCACTGCCTGCCGGCCTTCCACAACCGGGACACCGAAGTCGGTGAAGAAATGTACGAGAAGTACGGGTTGGAGGGCATGGAAGTAACCGAGGATGTCTTTGAATCGGAAGCATCGATCGTTTTCGATGAAGCCGAGAACCGCATGCACACCATCAAGGCCATCATGGTGGCCACGTTGGGAGATTGATCGATGATCACGATCCTACCCGAGAGCACGGATACTTGTATTGGTTTCAAAATAAGCGGGATAGTGATTGCTGAGGACTATGACGTTCTACTACCGAAATTAGGTCAAGCAATAGCTGCTTTTGGCAAGATCAACTTACTGGTACTGATGGAAGATTTGGACGGATGGGAAGGCTTAGATACGGCTAAAGCAGATTTCTAATTCGGCACACACCAATACCGCCAGGTTGATCCAGCCCATTCTAAAGTGGGCTCAAGGCGATAAACGTCTTCTTAGCGCCACCAGCCTGACCTCCATTGGCATCAACATAGTCGCCGGCGACCAGTATATGGCTATTGTGCTGCCCGGCAGGATGTTTAGAAATTCATACCAGGAAAGAGGTCTCGCACCGGAGGCGCTCTCGAGGCAGATCGAGGGATCGGGTACGGTCACTTCTCCTCTTATCCCGTGGAACAGCTGCGGAGCGTACATGTCGGCCACCCTGGGTATCGCCACGATAGCCTATCTGCCATTCTGCTTCTTTAATCTGGCCGATGTGGTTGTTACATTCCTGTTTGCCATCCTGGGTATCAAGATCGGGCACCTCAAGCCGGAGGAAGCTATCAAAGAAGCACCGGAAGAGGCAACGATGTACGGCATTGGCGGTCGCAGGGTAGAGCCATCGGAACACGAGGCTGCGCTGCCAGGATGATCGTGACTGAGTTACGACCTGACAGGTTTCGGAGTCACTCTCCCATGTAAATTTAAGCCCTATAAGGTAGAATAATGGGCATTATGCTATCATTGAAAACCTGTCAGGTCTAGACAAGAATCCTTAACTTATCGATATATATTAGACCTGAGCAACTGATGGACATACGTTTAAAAAGAAAGAACTTATGATTATCTATATAGAGTTGATATAAAGGAGGCATAAAAGCTAATGTTCAAATCACTACTACGTACCATGGGTATGTACAAGCAATTCAGGGCCAGGCTGGTGGTCTCGCAGGTGCTGGTGTTGATATCGGCAACCGCCATCATCGGCGTGGCTTCCCTCAACCAGCGGTTGATCAATGAAGGCATCGAAGCCGGTGATGTAGAAGCAATTCTAAGCACCGGTATGTGGATGCTTTTATTGGCTGTCATATCTGGTGTGTGCCTGGCTGGCACGGCTTACTTTGCGGTCTTCTTCTCCCAGGGGACGGGTTACTATGTCCGCTCCTATCTATACCGCAGGATCCAGACGTTCTCGTTTGGCAACTTCGACCGCTTCAGGACCGGCGATATGCTGGTGCGCCTGAACGCCGACGTGGTCAACATCCAGAATGCGCTGCTGTACATGACCCTGCTCCTGCTATACGCGCCATTTATGCTGCTGATTACCTACGTGTTGACCATTATCAACACACCCTCCCTGCTACTGGTATTGGTAATTGTGACCGTGGTCGTACTGGGCGTGATGGCGTTGTTGATACCCCAGGTTTTCCGGGCATATGATGAGCGCCAACAGCGGCTCGACGATATGAACAACACCATGCAGGAAAACCTGGCCGGCGTACGCGTGGTGAAAGCCTTTGTACGCGAGGATTATGAAGTCGAACGCTTCGACCAACGCGCTGACGCCTTGCGCAAACCCGCTTATACGGCGGCTGTCAGGGTTGCTTTCCTAGCTCCCATGCTCACCGGCATTACTCAACTGGGTATCGTACTATCGCTGTGGGTGGGCGGACAGCAGGTATTGAGCGGTAGCGGCTTAAATGTTGGCGAACTGGTCACCTTCACGCAGTACATGTCGCTGATAGTCGCTCCGTTGGCCATGCTGGCCATTGTTTTCCCGTTCATGCTGCGTGGAGACGCCTCCGCCAGTCGTATCTTCGAGGTCTACGATGACATACCGACAGTACAGGATAGAGAAGATGCCCAACCTCCGGAAGCTGAAACTGTGGGGGGACAGGTCGTCTTCGATAATGTTTCCTTTGCCTTCCGGCGACCAGACGGCGAACTTGATCCACCAGTTTTGAAGAACATCAACCTGACCATCGAACCAGGCGAGCAGATGGGCTTTTTGGGAGCCACGGGCGCCGGAAAGTCCGCCCTGGTGAACCTGATACCCCGTTTTTATGACGTCACCGAGGGCAGCATCACCATCGACGGTGTGGATGTGCGCGATGTCCCCCAGGATAACCTGCGTCAGATCGTCGGAATCGCCCTGCAAGAGGCCGTGCTCTTCCAGGGGGACCTGCGCTTCAACTTGAAATTTGGGGCGCCCGAGACGGAAGACGATGTGATGTTTGATGCGGCCAAAGCTGCCGACTCGTACGGCTTTGTCACCAACATTCCCCAAAAGTGGGAAGCGCCGGTGGCTCAGCGTGGGGCAAACTTCTCCGGCGGGCAGCGCCAACGCCTGTCCATAACAAGAGCTCTTACTACCCAACCCAAGGTGCTTATCCTGGACGACAGCACCAGCGCACTGGATGCATCCACCGAAGGCCGCGTCCAGGAGGCCATCCCGGACTTCACGGACAATATCACCACGCTGTACGTTGCCCAACGCATCAGCGCCGTGATCGACCTGGATAAGATCGTGCTGCTGGAGAACGGTGAAATCGTTGCCATGGGCAACCATGAGGAACTGCTCGAAAGCAGCCCCCTGTATCAGGAGATTTATGAATCACAGCTAGGCAGCGGCATCACCGCTGGATTGGACGTGGAGGTGGAGAAATGACCACAGCAACCTTAGAAAAGAAGTCGTCAGATTCTGTAAACGAGAAATCCGTAAAATACATCGATAAACCAGACGATACCTTTCCAATCATCGGCCGTTTGTTTGATTACATGGCCGGTGAGGACGAGCGCTCCAAATTCATTCTGGCTCTTATTGTGCGGGTGATTGCCCTGATCGGTTTGGTTGCGATACCTTTCCTGACTGGCCAGGCGATCAATGTGCTCAGCGACCCTAACGGCACCACCGCAGAGCTGCAGCGCTGGGTGATCATAGCAGTTATCGCCGCGGTTGTTTACCTGGTGATGAGCTTTTTCGCCGAGCGCCTGTTCGCAGACATGGCAACCAGAGGACTGCAAAAACTGCAGACGCGTCTTTTTTCACATATGCAGACCCTGTCGCTGACCTTCTTCGACCGCCAACCCATCGGTGAGTTGATGAGCCGCATAACCAACGACACCGAGGTGGTCTCCCTGTTCTACGAGCAGGCTGTTTCCCCGATCATCCGGGCTTCCATTCAGATCCTGCTGACTTTTCTGGTGATGCTGATCATCGACTGGCGACTGACAATCGTGGCGCTGTTAGTCGTCCCGGTGATATTAATCTTAACCAATGTGATCGAACGTGTCTCAACGCCCGCTTTCGCCAAGATGCAGGAAGAATTGGGTTCGCTGAGCGGCTTTCAGGAAGAGTCCCTGTCGGGTCACAAAGTCATCATCAGTAAACGTCAGCAGGACTGGGCTGACGGTAAAAATGATGCCCTGGCCGATAGTCTGCACGAGGTGGGCAGCAAAGCTTTCTTCAACTCGCTTTTACAGTATCCGCTGACGCAGGCTTTATCCCTCATTCAAATTGTACTTGTCATGGTGGTGGGCGCGCTCATGGTTGTGGGGGGTGAAACGGACCTGGGCACAGTGATTGCTTTTGCTGGATACGCGGCGCTGCTGACCAAACCGCTATCCGAGATCGCCAACCTGACCAGCACCACGTTGAATGCGGCCGCCGGGGGACGGCGGGTCTTCACCATCATAGATGAAAAGCCCACCGTCAAAGATGCACCAGACGCCAGTGAATTCGAGTTTAAAGGTGGTCACATCCAATGTGTCGATGTCGATTTCAGCTACGTCCCCGGACGTAAGATCCTGCGTCACAATACCTTTGATGTTGCGGCGGGTGAAAGCATCGGTATCTGCGGCCCAACCGGCGCAGGCAAGAGCACGCTGATCAATCTCCTGACCCGTTACTATGATATCGACAGCGGCACCATCCTGATCGATGGTCAGGACCTGAGTAAACTGACCCAGGAAAGCCTGCGCAAGCAGGTCGGTGTCGTGTTACAGGAGGCTTTCCTGTTCACCGATACAGTCATGAACAACCTGAAATATGCCCGCGCCGGTGCAACGGACGAGGAATGCATCGATGCGGCTAAAGAGGCCAACGCCCACGAATTTATCTTGAACCTGCCCCAGGGTTATGACACTATGCTGACTGAGCGCGGTGCCAACCTGAGCCAGGGTCAGCGCCAGATGATCACCATCGCAAGGGCTATGGTCGCCCAACCCAAGATCATGATCCTGGACGAGGCCACCAGCAACGTTGACACCCGCACCGAGAAGCTGATCCAGGAGGGCTTGCGCAAGCTGATGGAGGGCAAGACCAGCTTCTCCATCGCCCATCGATTGGCGACCATACGCGACTCGGCCAAGATTATGGTGCTCAACGGCGGCGAGATCGTCGAGTACGCTTCGCACGACGAGCTGATGGCCATGAAGGGCTTCTACTACGCCCTGTACATGAGCCAGTTCAAGGGTAAAGCGCCGGCTGGTTTGGATGAAGCGGATGTTGATTTTGTGAGCACGTAAACGCTGGAAACTAAGCGAGCTCTTACCGAATACGTAGAGCAATAAGGAACTCGGTGCCAGTGATTGCAGTCTAATTTGCATTCAGCCGGCACCGGTTTCTTTAATGAGGAAACATGAAGCGCGTCTTTCTTACCTGAATTGGATAGTGTTTCTGATGAGCCTCACGATCAATATGTTTACAATCTCGCTGGTGGCCATCGTCCTGCCAGGGATAAAAATTTCTGGATATGTGCCTGATCGCTCTCGCTGCGCTGGCGGTGGCGCTGGGGCTGATCTACCTGGAGGAAGTGACAACTATCAACGTCAATTCGAGTATTACGCATAGGACCTTATCGATTTTTCTTCTATTCAGGTGATCGAGATGAACCTGCCCACATTCATGTTGAGCGGGATGATAAGGTCGCAAAATTTTGGCTGGAGCCAGTCAGACTTCAAAGCAGTGGTGGCTTCAATAGAAAGGAAATCAATCGCTTATTTAATATGGTGGAAGACAATAGAGAACACCTGTTGAGGAGTTGGAATGAGTTCTTCAGCGATTAAGATACAGATGGTAAAAGCGCAAGATGTAAAAATATCAGATGATTCCATCACAATAAGAAACATGTGATGTCCACTCCTGCATTAGAATCCCTCCCTATCATCCAGACCAAGCTGTACCGCCTACCGGTGCCCGTCGACCTGGTGCCGCGGCCGCTCCTGACTGAGTGGCTCAATCATCGCTGGGGGAGATCACCGACTCTTGTATCCGCACCAGCCGGTCACGGTAAAAGCACCCTTATCAGCAGTTGGCTGGCGCACTTCATGAGCAAAGAGATAAAAGAATATCCAATGGAGAGTGAACAATGAGTACCTTTAGTTCCATCATGCGAGCGATTATTCGATTTTTGGTGGTCTGGTTTGTCGACGCGATCTCACTGCTGGTCACTGTCTGGATCCTACCGGGGATGAGCATTGATCCGGTGCGCAATGTGCCAATATTTGTGGTTGCCACCTCCGCGGCACTGCTGTTGGGTCTGGTAAACTTGATTATCCGGCCGATCATTTTACTGGTCGCGGGCTGGATAAGCTGGATGCTCGTGCTGTTGGTCGGTTTCTTCATTAACGCGCTGGCGCTGCTGCTGACCTCAGCCTTGATGCCCGGCTTTACAGTAAGTGGTTTTTGGGCCGCTTTCGTGGGTGGTCTTATCCTTTCCCTGGTCAACACTCTGATGATTGCGTTGTTAGGAATCAATAACAGCGAATCGTTTTACGAAAACCTGGCACTGCGGCAGGCCGCACGCCAGAAAGTTGTCGAAGAGGGTGAAAATAAGCGTGGTTTGCTGATGATCGAGATCGACGGGCTGAGCTTCTACCATATCCAGAAAGCCATCCAGGATGGCTGGATGCCCACCATGAAGAAGCTGATCGATGAATACGGGTACCAGATCTCTCACGTGGACTGTGGTCTCCCATCCACAACGCCGGCCTGCCAGTCGGGCATCATGCATGGTAATAATGATGATATTCCCGCCTTCCGCTGGTTGGATAAAGAAAACAACCGCATGCTGGAAGGTGGTGCCGCGGCAGCGGAAGTCGAGCCGGTGCTATCGGATGGAAATGGTTTGCTGCGCGGCGGTTCCAGTATTGCTAACATGTTCAGCGGCGACGCCGCGAAAGCGACCATGACATTTTCCAAGGTGCTGGCGGGTACCAAGGAAGAGAAGCGGCAGCGCTCGCGAGACATGTACATGCTGATGCGAGACCCGTACTTCTTCATGCGTGTGCTGGTCCTTTTCTTTGCTGACGTGGTCCTCGAGCTGTGGCAGTACTGGCAGCAGAAGCGCAAAGACGTCCAGCCGCGCCTCAACCGGCTGCATAACGGTTACCCGATATTACGTGCGGCAGTCAATATCTTTTTGCGCGACGTTGGCGCATATTTCACCACCCTGGATCTGGTGCGCGGTGCACCGGCGATCTATACGCTATGGGCAGGCTATGACGAGCTGGCCCATCATTCGGGTCCCTGGACGCGCGATGCCATGATCTCCCTGAAGCAGTACGACCGCATCCTGGCCGGCTTCCTGAAAGTGATTGAGACCAAAGCCCCCCGACCGTACGAGTTTATCCTGTTATCCGATCACGGGCAGTCCTTTGGCGCCACCTTCAAGCAGCGCTATGGTCTCACGATCATTGATTTTGTCAAACAGCAGCTCCCAGAAGGTACTGGCGCAGTCGCGACTGGCGGTGGTGACGACGGAACTACACCCGTCGCAGCCATGATGTACGAGTTGGATAATATGCAGAACAGTGGAGTGGGTGGCAGGATCAGCAGCGCCGTGGCAGGTAGTGCGCAGCGTGCTATGAAAAGTAACCTCGACCAGCAACCTGGTTCGGAGGAAGTGAAACCGGCTAAAGTGACCCTGTGCTACGGTGGGAATAATGCCAACATCTATTTTGACCTGTTCCCACGTAAGATCACACTGAATGAACTGAACGCCGCCTATCCCGGTATGGTGGATGCCGTGGTGCAGCACGAAGCGATTGGCTTCGTCGTTGCCTACGAAGACGACGGTACACCGGTCGCATTCGGCAAGAACGGCGCCCGCAACCTGCACACTGGCGATGTGGTCGGCGAAGACCCGCTGGAGATCTATGGGGACGTTGAACTGCGCTCCTGGCAGGTTCGCAGAGTGGCCGATTTTTCAAACTCCGGCGACCTGATCATCAACAGCACCATCTACCCGGACGGTACGGTGGCAGCTTTAGAAGAGATGATTGGCAGCCACGGAGGTTTGGGTGGTGAACAGACCGACGCCTTCATCCTGCATCCGGGCGACATGGAGATTCCCGAGACGCGCAATTCCAGGGATGTAAAGGCGATCCTGGATGCACGTCGAGGACTGCCCGGTACATCGCTGAAACTGGAGCGCGAGGAAGTCGTGGAGGATGTCAACGCCTGGGCGCCGGCCACTATTATTAAAGGCATCGGCCAGGTCGGTAAGTGGCTGCACCTTGCATGGCAGGCTGCCCTGTTGAGCCGCGATGCCTACCAGGAGATTGCCCGCAACGTCTACATGACCGGACCTGCGCTGCTGATCGCACTTGTATCGCAAACCCTGCAGTCCCTCAACAACCTCGAACGTTTCGACATCGTAGATATCCTGGTGCGGTATGGCGTGTGGTTTATAGCGATCCTGCTGCTTTTCTTGGCCGCACGGATTTTACGTGGAAAGGCAGATTACACTACAACGCTGCGCGTGGCAGGTTTTGCCCAAAGCGCCCACCTCCTGGAATTACTGGGATTCATACCGGTGATCGATCCGCTGGCGCGCATCCTGGCGCTGGTGCTGTCCCTGATTGGGGTGTGGATCGGCATCGCCACTGCCAATGAGCTGAAAGGTTGGCGCACCATATTGCTGCCGGTCATCTATGTTGCTACCTTGGTAATTAGCGTGTACTTCATAATAGCGGCGATCGAGGGCACTGCTCTAACCATTGAAGGGCTGCTGCAGGATTTTGGTGCGCAGTCTGGTCAGTGAGTGTAAAAATCACCTAAAAAAAAGTTGGCGAGGTTCTACGAACACGGGGAGGTGTTTGACTTGAAAGATGTTGCCGTAAATCACCTCCTCCTTATTTTATCGCTCTCTAACTATTGGGGTAAAATAGCATAAGAGGAAATTAGGATCTAACCGGTTGATCAAATAGGAGAGAAACATGTCGAGCGAAACGAAAAACCACGCTGCTGCCAACCGTTCAGATATGAAGAAAATGGGCAAGGCGCTGCGCGAAAAAGCGCCGCGAGCCAGCCATGGCGAGTGGACACCGGCGGAAGACCGTCCCGATCCAATCAGCATCCTGCAGGCGCAGGACGAAGGTCGTTTGCAGCACCTGCTGCCCATCAAGTACGGGCGCATGCTGGAATCGCCCTTTGCCTTCCTGCGCGGATCGGCGGCCGTGATGGCGGCTGATCTGGTGGGGACACCGGTTTCGGGGCTTCAAGCGATATTATGCGGCGATGCCCATCTGTCCAATTTTGGCGTTTTTGCTTCGCCAGAACGGAAGCTGGTTTTCGACATCAATGACTTCGACGAGGCCTACCCGGGACCCTGGGAATGGGACCTGAAACGCCTGGCTGCCAGCGCTGTGGTCGCCGGGCGTGAGAACGGCTTCGGCGAGAAGAAATGCCGCAGTTTAGCGGTTGATCTTTCCGGCGTGTATCGCTACGCAATGGGAAAGTTTTCCGAGGCGGACACCCTTGATGTATGGTACTATCACGTTCCTGCAGATGCCGTGCTGGATATTTTTGAGCGCTCATCCAAGAAAGGTGGAAAAAGCGCCCAGAAAATGGTGGAAAAAGCTCACAGAAAAACTCACCAGCAAACCATGGAGAAACTCACTTATTTTGAGGATGGGCGACGGCGGATCATCAGCGATCCGCCCCTGCTGGTACCGTTGCGGGATATGGGACTTGAAAATTATTTAGGTGAAGAAGATCTGCGGAAGTTAGCAAAAGAATCGATTGAAGACTCCTGGCGACAGTATTTGGAAAGCCTGCCAGATGAGCGCCGCTATCTCCTGAAACGCTTCCAGATCAGGGACGGTGCCCTGCGAGTGGGTGGTGTGGGCAGCGTTGGTACGCGCTGCATCATTTTGCTGCTGGAAGGCGAGTCTGAGGATGATGCCCTGATCCTGCAGCTTAAGGAAGCTGTACCATCCGTCCTGGAAGCGCACCTGACCGAACGCAGATACAGCGAACATGCCGAACGCGTGGTGATCGGGCAGCGCCTGATGCAGGCCACCAGCGATATCTTCCTGGGCTGGCACACCAGTATGTATACTGACCGAGATTTCTACTGGCGCCAGCTCAAAGACATGAAAGGTTCGGCGGATGTGGGCTCCATGGATTACAAAAGTTTGAGGACATACCTCGGGGTGTGTGCGTGGTGCCTGGCGCGCGCCCACGCCAGGACAGGGGACGAGGCCGGCATCGCCGCCTATATCGGTAAAGGTGATGTGTTCTCCGAAGCAATCGGCGATTTCGCCGTTGCCTACGCCGACCAGACCGAGCGCGATTACCAGGCGCTGGTAGAGGCGGTGGAGTCTGGTAGAATCACAGCCGAGGTAGGAATCTAAATCGAACGTGGAGTCTGGTAGAATCGCTGCCGAGGTAGGAATCTAAATCGAACGTGGAGTCTGGTAGAATCGCTGCCGAGGTAGGAATCTAAATCGAATAAGGAGAAATATTATGGGACGATTTTTAACTGGAACACGTTATCTCGTGGTCTTACCTGTGGTGGGACTTGCCGTAGCGGCTGCTTTCTTCTTCGTCTTTGGTGGTTATGGTTTGCTTCGATTGCTTTTTGAGCTGACCTTAGGCGCATTCGGCGTTGATGTGCCCGGTGTCGCAGAGATGACGCGCTCGGAAGTAGTGGTTGAGATCGTGGAATTTGTGCACCTTTTCCTGGTGGGCACGGTGCTCTATATCACTGCCGTGGGTTTGTACCAGCTTTTTGTGCAGGAGATCAAATTCCCCGGCTGGTTGAAGATCGACAGCACCGAGGAATTGGAAACAAACCTGATTGGAGTGACCGTGGTCGTGCTGGCGGTCAACTTTATGGGCGCCGTATTTCTTGGTGAATCTGAAAACTTGCTGCAATACGGCGCAGGGATAGCCCTGCCTATCGCTGCCCTGGGGTTGTTCGTCGGTCTGAGAGCCTGGTCGGTCAAACTGAATAAAGAAGGCGCTGCTCTCGAACAAAATGTGGAATCGGAATCAGAAGAACACATCGGTGCTGAATAGACATTGGAATTTCTTAAAGTGGATCTTTTCGGCGATATCAAAAGATAAGACAATAAAAAAGGATGGAGAGAATTATGACTGAAAATATTCCCCAAGCTGGTTCCCCTGAGGAACCGGAAAATGTTGTGGAGCAAAATGTGGAGGTAAGCGCCGAGAATGCACCGGTGCAGGCAGCCAGCGCGCCGCAGGAGGTAAAGACAGACAGCAGCGGTCACGGAGGGCGCAAGGTGGCGATCACGCTGCTGGTGCTTCTGGGTCTGGTCCTGCTGCTGGTCGGTAACGTGACGCTCTGGGCGCGCTACACCCTGCTCAATACCGACGGCTGGGTCAACGCCGTCGGACCGCTTACCCAGGACCCTGAGGTGGCTCAAACCATCAGCTCGTTTGTGGTTGGCGAGTTGGATGACGTGCTGGATGTGGACCAGGCCATGACGGAAATTTTGCCCGCCGAATTTCAATTGCTGGCAGCTCCGCTCTCCAACGCCCTGGAAGGCCTGGTTGAAGACACAATCACAACTTTTATCCAGAGCGATGCTTTCAACACGGTTTGGGTGGCTGCCAACCGGGCCGTCCATAGGGTGGTGATCGGTGTCTTGACAGGCGGAGGCGATTATGTGTACCTGGAGAGCGGCCAGCTGGTGGTCGACTTCAGCGACGCGGTCAATTCAATAAAGAGCACTTTTGGCTTGGATGACCTGGATCTGGATATCGCGGGAGACGGCGGACGAATTGTACTCCTTGAGAACCAGCAAGTAGCCGTGCTGCAGGAGGCAATCTCTTACCTGAAGACGTTCAGCTGGCTGCTGCCCCTGTTGAGCCTGGGCGCTTTCGCCCTGGCGATCTTTGTGTCGCTGTGGCGCCGCAAGACTCTGTTGTGGACCGGTATCGGAGTTGCCCTGACGATGGGGCTTTCCCTGATATTGTTCAGTGTCGTAGAATCCTATGCCATGGTGTCCATCAACGAACCGTTGATTCGCGAATTAGGGCGTGCAATCTGGGGCGTGGTCACCAATGGTCTGGTGACACAGACTATCCTGCTGGGGATAATTGGCGTGGTCATCGCCATCGTGGCCTGGCAGTTAGGCCCAAATTCATGGTACATGGCGTGGCATAATTCCAGACAGTCTGACTGACGATCAGGTCAATTGGTATATGTGCATAATCACCGAAGCATAAAAAACAGGTGTAAATAAATAAAGTGCCACTCGCCTCAAAGACGAGTGGCACTTTGTTTATAGTTGTTGTTTATATTTTTCCCTGCAGGAATGTGATGATTGCCTCCAGCAACGCGGGGTTTAGTCCTAGATTGGCGCCGCGCGTGCCGCCACGTTCTGCGACCGCCGTCTCACGCGCCTCAGGGCTTAGTCCGACCTCGCCTGGGTTGCCACCACCACGACCTTGTCCGAGCCCGGATCCTGGTATTCCGCCACCGGGGAATTCGCCGCTCTCACGGGCTGCCTGCATGGTAGCCTGCTGCTCTGGCGTCAAATTACCAAACCGACCCTCACCACCACCAAATTCCAGTCCAAGTTCCTGAAAGATGGCACTCATGTCCTCTCCGGTCAGACCCATTCCCTCGATGGCCGCGATCTGCTCGGGCGTCATCGAATCCTGGATTTGATTCAAGATCGCTTGAAGCTCCTCCGTTGCTGCGGTCTGGCTTTCACTCAGGCTGCGCAGGGCCTTCCACAGGGGCAGGAGTGAAGCGGCCTGTTCGGCGTCAACGGCATAATCCGTCTCATCTAGCTTGAAAGTACCTAATGTGAGTTTCATTGACAGCGACATTTCACCTTCGGCAAGTCGCTCTTGTACACCTTCTGCCGCGGCTGCCTGGTTAGCATCGGCAGGCGCGTTGCTATCTTCTGCGGCGGCAGCGACGTTGTCTACTAGTTCGCCAGAAATTTCACTCCCGGCAGCACCACAGGCCGTGATAAATATGGCTACCAATAACAGAACACTGATCATAATAGTTGTTTTTTTCATAGTCTTTTCCTTATATTTTTTTTACATCTTCTAAATTTTTAGATTTGAATTCCTCGACGATAAGTTGATTTCAATAAATTCCGCGGTTGACCGTCCATGTCCTGAGCTTGCGAAAATACGTATGTGTAGGTGTGTTTTTCTATTCATGCCGCAGTGCTTCAATCGGATCGAGCTGCGCGGCTTTGTTAGCTGGATAAAAGCCAAAGAAAATACCCACCGCCGCGGCGGAGCTGAACGCCAGCAGGATGGATGTGGGCACAACCAGGGTACGCATTCCTCCCAGTTCGCCAAACAACCATGATCCGCCGATGCCAACTGCTACACCAATTAGCCCGCCAATCAGGCTGAGCAGCAGGGCTTCGGTCAGGAACTGCCAACGTACATCGCTTGGGCTGGCGCCCACCGACTGGCGGATGCCGATCTCGCGCGTACGTTCGGTGACGCTGACCATCATGATGTTCATGATGCCAATCCCGCCTACCAGCAGAGAGACCGCCGCCACCCAGGCCAGCAGGTTGCGGAAAGCTTCCGTTGTGGCTTCCTGTGTCTGGATGATGTCCTGCTGCGTGGTGACCACGAAGTCCGGTTCGTCCAGGCTTACATCATGGCGTTTGGCCAGCAATAACTCGGTTTGCAGGATAACATCGTCAAGGGATTCTGCGTCCTCGGCGACTTCAACGTAGATCATGCGCACCCGGTCGCCCATAATCCTGGCAAATTGGGATGGTGTAAATTTTTGAAACACGACCGTGATAGGCATATATAGTCGTGAGTCATAGTCAACTTCGCCCACCAGACCTTTCTCCTCGAATACTCCGATCACGGTTAATTTCGTGTTGCCCACAGTCACAACCTGACCGATCGGAATCTCATCACCGAACAGCTCTTCTGCCAGGCTGGAACCCAGTACAGCTACCTTCTGGTTGCGGTCGACTTCGGCCTGGTTGAAATAGCGACCATTTGCGATTTCCATATCACGTACGGAGGGGAAATCCGGTGTGGACCCCAGGATGGAAACACCGTCAATGGTGGCGTTTCCAGACTTGATGGTCTCGGAACTTTGTTGTTCTACTACCACACCGCTCACGCCGTTAACTTCTTCAGCAATGGCGAAAGCGTCGTCATACACCAACCCACCGGTTTGCCCCTGCCCACTTCCTGGGCCAAAGCCACCTCGGCTGAAGTTCGCTTGGACGAAAATCAGGTTAGATCCCAATCCCGTGATCTGTTCCTCGATAGCTGCTTCTGTCCCGGCGCTGATCGAGATCATAATGATCACCGCCGATACGCCGATAATCACACCCAGCATGGTGAGCAGCGAGCGCAGCTTGTTGCTTACCAGACCTTTCCAGGCAATTTGTGCTACTTTAGAAGGTCTCATGATGTACCTCCTTCGGCCTGAACCAGCTTTTCCTCGCCATTCAGTACATCGGTCTCAACTCGTCCATCCAGGAAGCGGATCACGCGCTGTGCATAGGACGCGATCTCGTCCTCGTGGGTCACCATGACGATGGTGCTGCCCTGGGCGTGTAATTTCTTTAATAACTGCATGATCTCTTCTCCCGATTTGGTGTCCAGGTTCCCGGTCGGTTCGTCCGCCAGGAGGATGACAGGGTCGTTAACCAACGCCCGGGCGATCGCCACGCGCTGAGCCTGCCCGCCAGAAAGCTCCTGGGGCTGGTGGTACACCCGGTCGGCCAAACCAACCGCATCCAGCACCTGCAGCGCTTTTCCCTTCTGTTCGTTTTCGGTCATGTGCCCGTTGCGGCTGTACTGCAAAGGCAGCATCACGTTTTCCAGGGCATTGGTACGTGGCAGCAGGTTGTAAGATTGGAAGACGAAACCGATGCGCTTGTTGCGGATGATTGCCAGTTCTGTCTTGTTCAGATCGCTGACGTCATCACCTGCCAGGATATAGCGCCCGTCGGTGGGTCGGTCCAGACAGCCCAGGATGTTCATCATGGTGCTTTTTCCGGAGCCGGATGGTCCCATGATGGCCACAAACTCGTTCTCGTCGATCTGCAGGCTGACACCGTCCAGCGCGGTCACCTGTGCATCGCCCATGCCGTACACCTTGCTGACATCAATGGTTTGGATGATTGAGTCTTTCATAATAATTCCTTCATTTGGTAGTTGTCAGTGTTCAGTTATCAGTTCTCAGTAAATACTAACGATAGATTTTACTGATAACTATAAACTGTTGACTGATCACTTCCTACTCCGTCTCCACAATGCCGGTGGTTACAACTTCGCCGGCTTCGAGCCCCGAAAGGATCTCGGCGGAGGTGAAATCCATCAGTCCGACCTGCACTATGCGCAGTTTCGGTTCACTATCTTCCACGACGAAGACCGCGTACTCACCCGGACCAAGCTCTCGCAGGGCTTCTACGGGAACCAGCACGGCGTTCTCCGCTCGACCACCGATCACGTCAACGGAGGCGTTCAAACCGACCGGCAGAGTCTGCGGCTTGACAAACGAGTCTTCATCCAGCACCGCCAATGCCCGCACTGCCTGCACGTTGGAAATCGTCACCAGGCTGGGGTCGACCTCCACCACCTTTCCGGTAAAGGTCAGATTGGGGTAAGCGTCGAATATTGCCTCAATCTCGTATCCCATGGCCACCTTATCCAGGTCGGTTTCATCCAGGTAGACCTCAAGCACGGGCTGCTCCAGGTCCGCCAAAACGATGATGGCGCCTGTTCCGACCTGCTCCCCAACACTGGCCCCGATCGATAATAGCGTGCCGCTCATCGGAGCGACCAGATCAACAGTAACCTGCTCATCCTCTGCCAGTGCCAGTTGGGCCTGGGCGTTGGCGAGCTGGGCTTCTGCGATAGCGATCTCTTCAGGGTCTGGGCCGTCTTTTATCCGTTCTAAATTTATCTTTGTGGATGCCAGTTGCGCTTCTGCCAGGGCAACTTCACCGGGGGTGGCTCCGTTTTGCACGCGCTCCAGTTCGCGCTGGGCTTCGATAAACTGAGCCTGGGCTTCGGCCAGGTCTGCCTCTGCGAGGGCTTTTTCGATCTCGCTGGCCGTGCCGGTGGCGGCGTTGTAATTCGCCACTGCGTTGTCGTATGAATACTGCGCCGCAGACAGAGAACTCTGTGCCTGGGCGCGCTGGATATTGTCTTCCGGCTTGTTGGCGACTGCATCAAATCGTTCCTGCGCCTTTTCCAGGTTGTTCCTGGCGATGATCATATCCGCGTAGGCGTCGTCGATGTTGGCCTGGTTGGCGGTGAGGTTGGTGCGGTTGTAAGCCACCTGGGCATCTTCCAGTGCCTGCTGCGCAGCAGCCACGGCTTGTTGTGCCTGTGCCTGTGTCAGCGCCGGGTTCAATATATCTTCTAAACCCAGATCGGCTTCCTCTACCGCTAGCAATGCCTGGGCTGCGTCCATCTGCCACGAGTCGTAAATTTCATCCAATGCTTGTTGGGCGTTTAATAAGGAGAGCTGCGCTGAGGCAAGCGAAGCTGCGATCGACTCTTCTGTGTTGTTGGTCTGCAAGCGTGCCAGTATCTGCCCCGCTTCGACCTGCTCCCCAATGTTGACCAGCACTTCGCTAAGTGTGCCGTTCTCCTGGAAGCCAATCCCAATCTCAGTGGCCGGAACGACAGACCCCGCCGCGCTGGCGAAGACGATCATATCGCCGTTGCGAGCGACTGCAGTTTGCATCTGCGGTTCATCCGCGGCTTCTATGTCTGTTTGACCGAGGGCGTTGTAGGCGTAGAAACCGCTCACCCCCAGGATGATAACCACCAGGAGAGCGATCCATAAATATTTGTTCCGGGGCAGCTTACTCATTTTTTTTCCTCCAATACCTATTCTTTATTTTACAAACTAAATTGATTGCTGGTGTTCTGTCAAAACTGCAAGTTTAGAAAAGTAAGATCGGTGACAGCACACAAGTCGGTTTTAGATATGATGTGTATTGGTAATCAAAAATTAATCTCGTTTTCCAATAGGGAGTATAAAAAATAGTTGTTCAGAAAATGTGAAGAAACTATTAGGAATTTATATGAATTAAATCTTTATCTGATTATGTACTGAAATTACACAAGAAAACCTACACAATCTCTTTATCCCATGAATAGTAAGTTTTATTATTTTATATCTCCTGAGGGGACATCTGTCCCTGTCTCGATTTCTCGGGTTGAGAATGATGCCAGTATATTATCTACTAACAGGTTTTTGGATATCAGGTGGATCGAGAGAGTCCTGATAACTACAGTAGATGAGTAAATTCAGGAGGACCATCTACTGTTCGATTATGAGGATAGCAAAAAGTAGTTCAGAATTGATGAAGAGCTGATTTAGAGATTGTTTAGATCCAGGGATGCCTGGCAGGATATGCGCGATCCTGGTGCTGGTACGCGTTATAATTGCACCATGGAATCCCTGCCCCTGGACCAGATCCTTCTCGGTAACTGCGTCGAAGAGCTCGCCAAATTGCCGGCGGAGTCAGTGGATTTGATCTTCGCCGATCCCCCCTACAACCTGCAGCTGAGCCATGACCTCTGGCGTCCCAACCAGACCAAGGTGAATGCCGTCGATGAAGACTGGGACCGGTTTGAAAATTTCGATGCGTATGACAGATTCACTAAAGACTGGCTTACAGCCTGTCAGCGAGTGCTCAAGCG
>JGI24024J18818_10000067_pt1 | contig 28095 bp, 29 predicted proteins | sample Cruoilmetagenom2_FD_18818 | JGI IMG/M metagenome (IMG submission 18818) | reverse complement strand
AAATAGCCACGATTTCGTCCTTTTCATTCACTGCCAGGAACCATAATGATGGGTCATAAGAATCGTCGCCCGCCATATGGTGCATAAATCTCTCAAAGCCCACTTCTGGGTCTTCTTTGATGAACCCAAAATGATCCTGGAAGACCTCCTCATCTGTCTCATACACCGCCCTGGCATCTTGCTCGGGATTGTAGGGGCGCAGGGAAATGCCTTCGGCCCAGACTGGTGGATCAGGCTCCTGCTCCATTTCAATTCGCATCCGGAAACCGTGCCTGATCTGTTCTAGCCCCGCGGATTTTAGCGCATTCGCTGTAGAATCGATCACATGGTTAATATGAGCCCTGATCGCCACCCGCAGGCCGGGATCGAGGCGGTCGAAAACCTGCTGAGCTCGCTCCTCAGCCCAACCCATCAGGTAGTCTTCAATGCCCTGGTTCTCCAAATCTGGGTCCACCGTGATCCATATATATGGATGGACCGGGGGATCGGTTTCGTCCCAAACCTCCACAAGGCCTACTAGTGTACCCTGTTGATTTTCAACCAGATGAACACTGATCTTAACCTCAAATCCCGGGAGCTCATACTCGTTCCTCAGCCGTTCCAGGGAAAAGCCGGGGACGCCGTTATAATGAAGTGACTTTTTTTCCTCCAATCGGTGGATTTCGGGCAAATCGTCCATCACAGCCTGGCGGGAAGTGTAATTTTCAGGTAATTTATTTTTCATCTTATCTTTCCTTATTCTAACCCGTTTCCAATTCTGGATTTTCTGGTGAAGGTCTCCAATCCTGATCATGACTTTTGCGGAGCCACAGGAATCCTAAAGCGGCGATCATACCCAGTATGGCACTGCCATACCAAACCCAATTTGGGTCTCCGTTGTCCATGATCAGGCCAGCCAGCAGCGGGCCGATCATCCAGGGTATCATCCAGGAGAATCCCATCACCCCGGAGTAGCGACCCCTCATATCTTCCGGCGCCGCAGAGCCCACATAAGCCTGAGCGACCGGGATTATGACCATTTCTCCTATAGTGATGATCACCATCGCCAACATGAACATCAGGTACACATTCACAAAGCCATACATGCCAAAACCGATCACATACAGCAGCGAACCCAAGGCCAGGATCAACATGGGCGGGCGTTTTGAGATCCTGCGTGTGATCATAAACTGGAACAAGACCACCATGCCAGCGTTTAAGGTCATCAACCATCCATAGCCGGACGCAGGAACACCGTGAACATCCCTTAAGAAGACAGATAATGTGCTGTACATCTGGGAGTACACCAGCGTAGCAATGGTCGAGATCACCACAAACAACATGAATTTCCTGTCCTTTAACACATCTCCATAGCCAATAAAGGTATCTTTGAAGCCCTTTTTGACTTTGGATTCCTTTTCTTCCGGCATGCTCTCCTCAACCACAAGATAAACGATCAAGGCAGTGATCAGGCTGGTTATCGTATCTGCGACAAACAAGATCAGATATGACCTGGACGCGAGAAATCCGCCAATCGCCGGACCAATCGCGACCGAGAGGTTCATCGCCACCCGCATCACGCCAAATCCTTCTGATCGTTTCTTTTCCGGAAGGATATCGATCAACATGGCTTCATGAGCCGGCCCGGCAGCAGTAGCAAACAGACCTGAGATCGCTCCCATGACATAGAACCATTCCAGCTCCTGAACAAATCCCATTCCCAGGCTGGTCATTGCGCTGATAACCAAACCCATAATAATCATAGTCTTTCGACCGAGGAAATCAGTTAACGCTCCACCGATCATATTCCCAATCATATCTGTAACAGAGAACAGGGCAAATAATAAACCCACTTCTGTCATGCCCACCTGAAATTTCGTGGTGATGTACAGAGCAAAGAATGGGAATATCAAGGCCCCGCCAACGTGGTCAATAAAATTTGAACCAACAATGACCCAGAACTGCTTTGGGTATTCCCGGTAGATCAAATTTACTCTCTTCATTGAATTGCTGAACAACATTTTTAATCCTTGTGATTATGACGAATCGTTGCCTGTAAAAAAAACAGGCCACGGGATTTCCCGAGACCTGATCCGATTAAGAAAAAAAGCCCCGGGGTTTTAGGTTCCCGGAGCTGAGGTTATATCTTTTTAATTTACACAAGCTCAAGCAATGGGAAACCTCCCAGCTAATCCTGCGTATCCGCAGGAAGAAAAGATTTTTACATTGAGCTTGTTCATAAAATTCCTTGGTAAATAAATTGAACGAACGCTAGTGTAACATTCTCTTCCGGTTAGGTCAAGAGGGGGTTACTAATATCCCCAGAAGGAGGTATTTTCTCTTGATTGTGCTTCAGCGATCCTAATTGTCTGTCAAAATAGTCTTTGCTTCTTTGAGTCTAAAAGCAAAAATCAAGCTGATCACCAAAAGCCCGATCATGAGGGTCAACGGTAGGGTCATAGACCCAGTCTCGGGGGATTTCATGCTGTCCATAGCAAGGATAAAAACGATGCCCGAGATTTGCCCCATAAGCAAAAGCAGTCCGTTTGACGTTCCTTCTGGTGTTGGATAAGTAATTTCGGCCCCATACTGGAAACCAACTGGACCGGCACTCAACAAGAAGAACCCAAAAACAAAAGCCGAGACCAGCAAAAGCCCGTAACTTGTTGCAAAAGTAATACCGACCAGACCCAGAATCGCACCTATCACAGCCAATAATACATAAGGTTTCCTTTTTCGAAAATGGTCAGAAAGCATCGGTATGACAACAGCACCGATAATTCCCCCCACAATCATCAAACCTCCTATGTATCCAGCCTGGATTATCGAAAAACCTCTTGGCCTGACGATGTCCTCAATCCATGTAGTTACTGCGTTGAACACTCCCAGACCCACAAAAAAGATCACAAGCAGGAGTATGAAATCTCTCAATCGCAGGGATTCCTTCAGGCCATCAAAAACGAGAGAGCGCTCTTCCTGATCAGGACGGCAGGGAGCTGTCGGGGGGCGTTCTTTTACAAATATAAAGAACACAACCGCTCCAACCGCAGAAACGATCCCATAGATGAGCAGCATCCCGTTGATTTGAGATTTAATTGTAAGAAAGGGGGTCAAAACCAATGCTACGACAATACCCAGGTACATCGCCAGGGAACCCAATCCAGCGGCTGTAGCCCTTTCCTTGATCGGAAACCAGCGAGCAGCAACGGTAGTCATCGCGTTCAGGATGAATGGTTGGCCGATGGCGATTCCAATTTGGGCTATCAACACAAATGTAAAATTGTCCGCCAGGATGCCCCTCAGCAGGCCAAATAGTCCTGTCAATATAGCCCCGATACCCACTGCGATCCGGATGCCATAGGTATCAATCGCCCAGGAAGCGGGAATTGAAACAAAGACATAGACGATCATAAAGATCATGGACAGGAGGCCTATACTGAGATTCGATACACCGTAAAACGTGGTTGCAGTACTTGTGATAGGAGCAAAAGTTATCCACAATAGTTGATTAATGGCGACAACAAACATGAAGGCAAACAGTACGACCCAACGATATCGGTAGACTTTAAATTCCGTTCCTTCAATCAAAATAAACCTCCTGGATATATCCTTGATGAGTCCTCGGTAATCAGTATTCAGTTTTTAGTTCCCATCCCTTGTCCAGCATATCCGTCGGCGCTGCACAGGGTCATTGGGAGCGAGGCAATGACGAATATTATATAAAACAGATTTTATTACCATTAGGTACTGATAACAACTTGATTAAGGGAATTTTACTTACTTTTTAATATACTTATAACTTCATATCTAGAGACCTAGCGGATGAGCTCAGCCCAATGGGCTGGATGATCCGTAGCTGATTGGGGAGGTAGGATATAAACCGGATTACTAGCCTTTAAGGATTGGGAAAAGAAAATGTGGTCAATACGGTTTTCTCCAGACATATCCGTACCATCCGAGCTAATTTCGGTGGGATATACACTTACCCATGCATTTGTGTACTCACTGGCAATCAATTGGTATGCTTCTTCATAATTCCGCAAATTGTAATCTCCCAGGGCAATTACGTTGGATTTATCTTTGGAACGTTCCAGGAGTGCTTCTGCCCAAACCAGCATAGCAGTGTCCGAGCCATCGGGATGGACATTGTAGACCGAGAAAAGCTCCCCACCTATTTCAATCTCAGCCTCTGCGGTGCCAATCTCATCCTGATCACTAAATGTAAATACTGTACGCGTATTTTGGAGAGGATACCTGGACAAAATCGCCGTTCCATATGTACCCGTGATTGTCTTCGGTCCATAATAAGAATAATAGCCCAGCTTGCCAGCGTAATAACGCACAAAATCGTTGTTGTTCAAGGAAATCCGGCTGGAGTCTGACTCCTGCAAAGCAATGATATCCGGTGCAACTTCCCGGATAAGAGCAAGCTGCTCATTATAGGATCTCTCGCCAAAATTATCATTTGCCTGCTGGATGTTGTAGGTCATGACCACAATCGAGTTGGTCCTCGGTTCAAACGTCTGGACCCGGGTGGTATACAGGGCGCTCCCACCAGTTCCCAAAAATATAAATAAAAGGAGTACCCCCCATCCCAGAGACAAATCGCTATTTGTATCCACTCGTTCGTCCTGAGCATTAAACCCTTTACGACCAATGATAAGTGTGATCAGCCCGGCCATCAAAAGGTAAGGAAGCCAGAACTTATTCCGGAACCAGAGACTTACGGGCTCAACATAACCCCACACATTCGTGAATATTTGCATGAAGACCAGAATAATCAGGGCGAGACTCCCCAGGAGCATCCCGGGGATAAAATCCCGGGGGGTTGGATTTGCTTGCCGAATGCGGTTCGAGAATACACGCAAGTCAAGAAAAATGACAGGAAAGAGTAATAGGGTCAAAATCAATGGTATCTGCTGCAGCCAGGTAGGATCGCCAACCAAAACCGCAAGTGCGTCTGGCGTCTGTGGGAAAGAGACCCGATGCGCCAGAATGGTCATGGTCAGGGATACGGTGAACAAAAGGTTCCAAATCAGCAAGCCCATCGGAGGGATATTTTCAATCAAGCTCGACTTTCGTAACGATACTCCAACCCAACTCACAGCCAGAAGGCTGACCGCCATAACGATCAATCTGTAATCACCTTCTGTCCAGCGGGCAATCACCGTTGGAGCAGAAAAGGCAAATAAAGCCAGGGCAACTATCAGAAATATTCCAATTACAGCCGGGGTTATTGGTTCGGGGTTGTTTCGTACTTTATCTGGGCTGGTCCATTCCAGTCGGGTCAGAAAATATCCCAATGCTGCCCCTAATACCCAACCAACCCAGGCGCCTTCAGATAGAATGGAGTAATCCAGGCCGTAATTCATGGTTCGCAGTAATACAGATAAGCCGATCGCCAGTGCGAGCCCTTCAGAGGTCCACAAGTTGGGACAGCTGGAATCGTCTTTTGCTCTGGCGGTTATCAGGAAGGGGAATAACATCAAACCCGCACCTGTGCCGATCCCGGATGCCAGCATACGTCCCAATGTATTCAGATAGGGTGTGAATCCGCGAGCCAGAAAAAGCAGCCCAAACAGAATCCATGCTGTTATAAGGGGGTATTTTCTTCGATAAAAGTATAGCAAAACAGGTGAAAAGAAGAATAGTAATCCCAGCGCTTTCTCATCCAGGGAGGTATTCATCAGATCGAGGATATAAATGGATTCAACAAGCGAACCGGCCATTTGAATTAAGAAGAGAAAGAAGATACCAAAGGCAATAACAATTACTTGTGGCTTTTTCATATCTAGCTGCTCCTGTCTATCCGAGTCTGGAATTTCCATCCCTTATAAAAAATACCGGAAGAGATTAACGCTGCACTTACCCTGTGAGGAAACTGAACCTTCTGGTTGATAAAATAATCGATTTTCAGAACTCAATGATCAGCAATCTCGGTCTTAAGCCCTGCCAATAAAAAAGACTTTCCGGTGCAGTCAGCATTCAAAGCTCTATTCCTGATCCAAATTATTTCCTTACAGCATATACATAGTATCTTTTACCGAGAACATCAACTTCTGGTTCATACCCCATATCTCTAAACATTCTTAAATAATCTTTCGGCGCATCATCAGTTAGACTGGCAAACCAGACGATACAGCGTTCTTCAAATGTAAGTGTCTCTGCTTCAGGCCACTCAGCGATAAAGATCCATCCACCGACTCTACATACACGGATCATCTCCATAAGTACTTTTTTCGCATCAATATGGACACCGCTCAACGCATTGGTGGCTACCACGTAATTAAACCTGTCCTCAGGATAGGGTATTTCATAATAACTTGCCCGCCTGATTTCAGTCCCCGGGATCTTTTTCTTTGCTTCAGCTATCATCCCATATGACAGATCGATCCCATAACATTCCAAACCTCTCTTTCCAGCCATTTCCAGGAGCGTTCCTGTGCCACAAGCCACATCGAGGACTGAACCTGAAATCAGTTTCTCGGCGATCCGTACTCTACCTTTTTCACCAATGGGATAGACGAACTTCATAAACTTATCATAATAGCGGGATAATCTGTTATACGTTTTAATTGTCCAGATTCGAGGCCGCTCTCTCTTTTTCACAATTACTATCCTTTTTCACTGCATTCGGGTGATTACCCACAATTTCATTATAAACATAAATGTTTACTATATTCGAATGCCGGTTATGATAATCTCCCCTTCGTAAGCAGAAGTTATCATGGACCCTCACCTGATGGAGAATTTGAATAAGGCTCATGGTATGATACATTTTTACCAAAGATAATTCTCTTCAGGATTGGTGATCATGGGTACAATAAAAAATCGCCGGGAAGCCACAACCTGGCAGCACAATTACGATGCCGGAGCGCCCAAAATAGGCGATTTGGCTCCCGATTTTGAACTGCGTGATATCCAGGGTGAAAATCCCATCAGATTAAGCAGCTTTCGGGGCCACAAGCCGGTAGCGCTGATTTTTGGCAGTTTCACTTGACCGCCCTATGTCAACGGGACCGTGAGTCTCAACGAGACCTACCATACTTATCAGCATAAAATCCAGTTTATCAAGATCTATATCCGGGAAGCGCATCCGGTGGACGGATGGTGGTTTGGTAAAGGTTTGATGAATGCTTTGCTGCGGCTTTCTGGCTCCAAGGTTTCCTGGGAGATCTATGACCCAAAAACCATAGAGGAACGCCGGGCTGCGGCCGGAGATTGCGCGGAATCCCTCCAGTATGGCGTAAAGACTTACGTCGACGAAATGAATGACCAGGTGAATAAAGACTACGCTGCCTGGCCAACACGTTTGTACCTGATCGATAAAAATGGATTTGTGGTCTATGCCGGGGGATTGGGACCTTTTGGATTTAAACCCGGGGAACTAAAACGGGCCCTACAGAAACATCTACAAGAGGATATGATCTTATGAGTGAATTTGTCATGAACAAAGATCAGGAGCCCCTCGAACGTCGAGCTGATGAACTCAGGGAAGATCTCTTTCAAAGGGATGTGAACCAGCTGGCTGAGCTCACGGGAACCTCGCTCAGAAAAGAGGAGGGGGACAATATTTTTGAGTTTCACTACTGGGGAAAACCTGTGGTTTTTTCCAGTAATGATTTTCTTGCCAGGGACCCAGAATTACAACGACCTCTTCCCCCTATTCACCAAGCCATGATCCTGTACTACTTCCATTCCTCCAAAGGTTCTCCCGCCACAGGAAACTGGATCTCTTTCTCTGAATTATCGGATGGTCAATTTTATAATTCCGCTTTTCAAGGATATACCGCCCAAAAACTGACTCAATATTTCCAGATGGATTATGATAAATTCGAAACCAGGAATGAGAATCAGTGTGGGGTGAGGGTCGATTTTGGTGATGGGGCTTTCCGACACCAGATCCTGCCCCAGATCGCAATCCTGGTCGTGTATTGGAAAGGGGATGAGGAATTTCCGCCTTCCTATAAAATCCTATTTGAAGACATCGCAGATTATCACTTACCCACTGACGGCTGCGCAATCCTGGGCAGCATGCTGGTTGGAAAATTAATGGCAGAATAATTTTTATCTGTATCTCATAGATAGAGCAAGGAGAAACACATGAAGTTAGCAATCAGTGGAAAAGGCGGCGTTGGTAAAACCACACTGTCTGCCTTATTAGCCCAATATTATGCAGACAAGGGTAGAGATGTTCTGGCCGTGGACGCGGATCCCTCACCCTGCCTTGCAGGCGCCCTGGGGCTTCCTGAAGACTTGCAAGCAAAGTTAAGCCCGATCGCAGAGATGGATCAGCTGATCGAAGAACGTACCGGTGCCAAACCGGGAACCGTGGGAGGATTTTTTACCCTCAATCCCCGGGTGGACGATATCCCGGAACGTTTCAGCGTTTCTCATCGAGGTGTCCGCCTGCTGGAAATGGGCAGTGTTGACCTGGGCGGATCGGGTTGTATTTGCCCTGAAAGCGCCATGTTAAAAACTCTTTTCACACATTTGATGTTCCGCGAAGATGATATATTGATCATCGATATGTACGCAGGTGTAGAGCATCTGGGACGGGCTACGGTTGATTTTGTTGATGCCATGATCGTTGTGGTGGAACCCACCCAGCGCAGCCTGGGCACCGCAGCCCAGATCAAGAACCTGGCCAAGGATATTGGTTTAAATCGTCTTTGGCTGGTGGGCAACAAGGTCCGCACCGAAGAAGAAAATAAATTTCTGGTGAAGAATTCCCCTGGCATTCCCATGCTGGGCACCCTGCCGATGGACCTGGGTGTACTGGACGCGGATCGGCTGGGAAAACCAGTTTATGACCATGTGCCTGCTTTATTCAAGGCATCTGAAGAAATCGCTCAAACTTTATTGGAACCCTATCCCGAGAGATATTTAGAGGAGTAGACCAAATATGACCAAAACCATTGCCCTGGCAGGAAAAGGTGGCACAGGGAAAACCACCATCTCCGCTATGATCATCAAATACCTGATCAATAAAGGAAAGCAGCCCATCCTGGCCATTGACGCCGACCCCAGCGCTAACCTGAATATGGTACTGGGAGTGGACCTGGACTGCACCGTTGGCGGCATCCGCGAGGACTTGTTAAAGCAGGTCCAGGGCGCTCAGAATGTCAGCGGTGCAGCCCGGGGAAGTATTGCCGGTGGCATGTCCAAACACGATTATCTGGATTATGAGATCCACAGCTCCCTGATCGAGAGCGATAATTTTGACCTGATCGCCATGGGCCGCTCGGAAGGCCCTGGCTGCTACTGTGCTGTCAACCACAACTTGAGGGATATACTCGATAAACTCAGCCATAATTACCCCTACGTGGTGATGGATAACGAAGCCGGCATGGAGCATCTCAGCCGCAGGACCACCCAGGATGTGGATCATTTATTCATTATCAGCGGCCCTACGCAGCGCGGACTATCTGCTGCAGACAACATTGTCAAATTAAAGGATGAACTCGCGATAAATGTAAAAAACTCATACTTCATCCTCAACCGTGTGCCAGGGGAGATTCCTGCACCGATCCAAGACAGGATCGAGAAAATCGATGTCCCATTCCTGGGACCTGTACCGATGGATCAAAGTGTGGTGGAATTTGATTACAGCGGGAAACCGCTAATAGAGCTGGAAGATAATTCCCCGGTATACACGGCGGTTGCCGCTATGATGGACAAGACACTCGGTCTATAACACAGGACATAGGGACGAGGTTCATTAAAGGAACTTCGTTGATAAGGAAACTTAAAACAAAAATGCGGGAACCTGAATAATATCAAGATCCCGCATTTATCAATTTTGGTTCAGGTTATTTCTTCTTTGCTGGTTTTTCCCGATTCTTGAATAAACCCCAGTAGAATATGGCGCCAGCTGTGCCTACTAAAAATGCGCCCAAAGCGCCAGGATTGAGGTACCTGACCATCAAAGCGACAAAAACCAGGAATACACTGTAGATAATGCTCTGCAGCTGCCAGCTCTTTTCCGGCTGATTGATGACGTGTAAGGTAAACCAACCCACTGTGACGCCAAATAAAACCAGGCCCAAAATTTGAACAAATAAACCAAGCATCTCAATGATCTGGTAGAAATAATCCATAATGATTTTCTCCTATAGGAACTGCTCTTGTATTAGTTATTCGGCGGCTTCTACCGAAACATCCGGGAAAAATTGGTTGATAGTGCCCTGGACCCACCCATTCAGGGTGGCAGTCGATAATGGACAGCCAAGGCAAGCACCCCCCAACCTCACCTTGACAATATTATCCTCGAAAGACACCAGTTCCGCTGAACCACCATGATATTGTTCAATATAGGCACTGATACTTTTGATCAGATTTTGCATTTGTTCTGTTCGTAAATTCTTTTGAACCTCTTTCATCTTAATAACCCTCCGGGTTATTTGTCATTCAATCCCCGATGGAGTAGTGCCAAAACTTGCTCGTGTGTGCCGCGCAATCTCCGGGCTATGACTCCCGCNAAACGGTTCAATATTAGTATACCCGTTTCGGGATGTTCCTGGCAGAGATTCTTTAAATCTTCTCCTTCCAGACGGATGAACAATCCACATTCTGAACAAATTGCAGAAGAAGTATATCTGTGGGAACCCAGGGCTGAGGACCATCCAAACACTTCACCCCGGTCCACTTCAGAGACCGTTAGTACTGGACCATCTTCGGGTTTAAAACGAATCGATACTCTGCCATCCAGAACAAAATACAGATAATCCGCCGGATCACCCTGATTAAAGATTACCTGATCAGTGTCAAACCTGATATCCTCGATAATAGGCCTTAACGCCTCGACCTGGTCATCTGAAAAGTCCTCAATTAATGCAAAACGGGTCAATAATTCGCTATCCATAAAAACACTCCACCAACTGGAAAGAACCCTGTAACACCCCCTGAAAATGGGATTTGTACCAATAGTTACCCTAATATACTCAATTCAAGGAGACTTGATTAGTGGAAAAGCTCATAAAAGAAGGGGGATGTTACACACAGGCGTGTGCTCTGCACTCTGACCAGGTGTTCGCTGCGCTCACGCCGGGGAAAAGAAAATGGGATATAACTAACACTTAATTCCGTCTCATCATCCCGGTCCATATTTTCTTGAATTATCAAACTAGGGATTTAGACCGGTCTAGTTTCTTCGCCCATGATAAAAAAAAAGCGGCTTCATCAGAGGAAACCGCTTTCAAACAATGTAATATCTAACGCCGCTAATCCATCATCATCCCCGCAGCCCGACGGCCGATCTCGACCGCAAAATTGGTTCCCCGATCCCAGGGATAGACCTGGCTCATACTGGCAAAATATAATCCCTGAATGGGCGTTTGTATGGATGGGATTCGCCCGGAATGGTTCATTTCTGGTACTGGTTGGCCATATTTGGTGCGGTAAAGCCAGGATTTTTTAACCCAACTGGGGTCAAAATCCGGGTTGATCCTCTTTAGTGGCGGCAGGAACTCTTCCAAGATCTGTTCTTTACTCATCTCAAAATAAGGATGATCTGAATCCCTGTAATCACCGCAATAGATAATATGGTCTCCACCGAAATATTCCGGGGAGAGATAATTGGTATGCTCCACCACAGCCAGGAAAGGATATCCCTGTTCTTTGGGGATGTTGTACCAATAATAACCTTGAGTAGAAAGCTGGTTAGAAATCGATAACGTGAGCACAACCGCTCCCATGCTCTTGAGATCCTTCAAACCGGATTGGTAGCTGTCAGGGAGGGCTGGTACCATCCTGGACAATAGATCAGGCGAAGTGGTTACCAGAACACGATCATATTTTTCCTTACCAGGATCAGAGGTGACCTCCAGGCTTTCAGTGATCTCTTTGACCGGGGTTTCCAGGCGAATCTCAACGCCGAGGTCTTTCAGAACGCCAACCATATCATCTGTAAAAGCTTGAAAACCACCTACATAAGTGCCCAACCGCGAGGTGCGGGCATGCATCCTGGCCCACATCCAGGCCATATTGACATCCTTATAATGCGGGCCGAATTTTCCTTTCATCATCGGTTCCCACATCGTTTCATAAACCTTGTTGCCAGCCCATTTACGCATCCAGGCATCTACGGTGGTTTTTTCCATCGCCTGCCAGTTATTGGTCAATCGCAAGTAAAGGCCAACCAGGCCAAACCGGATCTTATTGATCCCCCAACCCAGTCCCGGGTACATTAAAGCCTGCGGAATGGAATCAAAGGGATACCATTTCCCTTTATGCATCATTACTGTATATGGCCTTGGGAAACGAACCTTCCCAGAGAAACCCAGCTCTTCGATCAAACCCAGCATATGTTCATCAGAAGCAAACCAGTGGTGGTAATAACCTTCTACTGACCAATCCCAATTGGATTCTTTAAAACCGACAGCCAGCCCGCCAGGCCGATCCGTGGCTTCATAGATAACAACGTCATGTCCAGAGCGCGCTAAATCGTAGGCTGCCGATAATCCAGCATATCCAGCGCCAATAACTGCAATTTTCATAAAGGTTTCCTTTGAAATTGAAGATTATCCAAACTGGCGAGCTAATCGCCCTGCCAGTACCTGGAGTCTCATCCAATCCTGGCGGATGATGTACAACATGGCCAGAGTTCGCAGCCAGCGCACTTCACACTTGGGATTTGCCGCCAGCTGTTCGAAGACCTCCACTGCCTCATCATCTGTCCGCCTGGTTTTGGAGTATTCAGCCGCTAGCTGCAGCAGGAACGAAGCCCGCTGTTCTTTTAAACGATTTGCTACATCTGCTTTTTCCCGTTCGGACTTCACAATATCACCCACGCGTTTAACTGCGTTATTCAATTGATAAACTGTAAATGGTTTTACCAGATACTCCCGCGCACCCACATTCATGGCCGTCCGGAAGGATTGGTTATCGTCCTCGGCCGAGATGATCACACAGGCCATGGTGGGGAAGATCTTGTACATTTCCTGAAAAGCTTCAAAGCCATTCATCTCCGGCATATTGATATCAAGCAAGGCAATATCTGGCTGGTGTTTTTTGGCCAGCTCAACTGCCTCGCGGCCGTTATGGGCAATGGCAACAATATCCACCATGGGGTTATCCGCCAGCATAAGCCGGGTGTTCCGGCGCGTTTCCAGAACATCATCGGCGATCAATACGCGGTAAGGTGATTTTTTTGCCTGATTCATAAAAATGTACTCCTTCGAAAAGACAGTTCTAAAGACTAAGAATGTCTTGCAGTTATTATAATGCCAAAATTAATCAGCTTCTTCTTGGAGCGTAATCTTTTGGTCAACCACCTCACCGCCCTGCCAACGGATCCCCTCCCTCACCATATAATATGCGCCCAGCAAGGTGATCGGAAACCATAGAGCAGCATGTAAAACCAGGGTGTAGCCGGCTGCTACACCTTGATCCACCCCATAAGCCGATAGGACCGCAATTCCCGGTGCATCAAAGGTGCCAACGTATCCAGGGGCGGAAGGAATAGTAGTTGCCAGGTTTACAATGCCGTTCATTAACATCAAAGCAAAAAAACTGACCTGGAAATCAAAAGCGTGCATCACAAACCAGTATTTTCCGGTTTCCAGGAGCCAGATCACGACCGAAGTCAACAGCACCATCACCGCATCACGGGGAGAGCGCAGAGATTCCAAGCCGTGCATGAATTTATAGATGATATCCTGTATTTTTTCCCGGAATCTCTCCGGCAGGAAGATCTTGATCAGCCTGGCAACCACTTCTTCGGCCTGAACGGGAAACATGGCTGCCAGCATAAAAACTGCCAATGCCCCTAAAAATGCAGCCGACCCCCATAATGCCAGGGTTTGGATATTGCCAATAAATCCAGAGGTTCCGGTTAAAGTAGCCAGTTCGGGCAGGTTGAGGAACACAAAACCCAGCATGACCACGCCGTCAAAAATTCGCTCGACGATCACAGTTGCCAGGGAAGCAGAAATGGGGATCGCTTCTTTGCGTTTCAGAACCACTGCTCTCAGAACTTCGCCAGCCCGGGCTGGGTAAATATTATTGCCCATATAACCGATAGCAACAATAGGGAACATTTTCTTAGTGGGGACAGGTTTAACAGGCCTTAGCAAGTAGTGCCAGCGCCAGGATCTGATCCAGACACCGATAAAATATACCGCCACCCCGGGTAAAAGCCACCAATATTGGGCGGATTTTAACGGCTCCCAGATCTCATTTATCTCCAGACCGCGCAAAGCGAAGTAAAGGAAAACAGCGCTTAAAGCCAGTCCAACCCAGAATTGCCAGCGTTTCATAGCTATCATTCTAACATGAACAAAAGCCCAATTATCTGTCCTCTCAAAGCTGTAAAATCAGCTTTTAGCCAAGCTATCAAGACCCAATTGGAGGAAATCAATTACCAGATGATGTCGATTATAATTGAGCCATGAAATGGAAAATCGGGCTGGGCGTGGGTATTGTTGTTCTGCTGATCTTGGTATTGATCGGCTGGCAGCTTTCGCCCCGGGTTGAGGGAATAGAGCCTTCGGAAGGAGAACTGCATGGTCGACAACCTCTGGTAATCAACTTCACCAGGCCGATGGATGGTGATAGCGTAGAAAGCCGAATATCACTGGAACCAATCTGGCTGGGAGAATTTATTTGGAACGAAGAGTTCAACCAGCTTACTTTTACACCTAATAAATCCTGGCCTGCGGGTCAGACCATCTTCCTCCAACTCAGGAGTGGGGGCCATTCACAGATCAGGCTGCCCCTGTTGGGTAAATTCAATATAGAAATGACAATCAGCCCGATCCTGCTGACCTACCTGTGGCCAGCAGACGAACTCAGCAACCTCTACCTAGTAAATCCAGTCAACGGGGAGAGTCAGGCATTAACAGAAGAAGCTAACGGGGTCCAAGATTATTCCATTTCATCTAGCGGAGAATGGATCTACTACAGCTCAACCAGTGAAAACGGCATCAGTCGGATCATGGTTCTTAATCTTTTAAACGGGATATCGGAACAGGTTACGTCCTGTTCCGATGGGCTGTGCACTACGCCTAGAATTTCTCCTGACGGGTATCTATTGGCTTACGAATATATTCCCAGTGAACCGGGGATGCTTCCCACAGTTCGAGTTNTGGATATCGAAGTCATGACCCANATCAATCTAGGAGAAGACAATCAATACCTTGAAAAGCCGATNTGGTCCCCATCGGGGTGGCTTACCTTTTACAACCAGACCGGGAAAGGCTACCAGTTCTGGAATCCAGTTTCCGGCGAGAAAGAATTCCTGCCCAATGAGACTGGCGGGGATGGCAGCTGGTCTCCCGATGGACGTTATTTCGTCTGCTCTGAGATCCTGTTCCTGAGCGACACCCTGGCACCTCGCCATTTACAACTTTATGACCTGAGGGAAAACACCATCCTTGATCTTTCACTCGGCAGCTATCCCGAAGACCTTAACCCCAGCTTCGCTCCTACTGGATTGACCCTGGCCTACAGTCATAAATCCCTCGATCCCGCTTTGTGGACTCCAGGACGGGAGCTGTGGGTTTTAAATATACTTAGCGGGAAAAACACTCAACTTTCAGATGTCATTGATTACCAGCACACTTCCTTTGCCTGGCATCCGGACGGAAACCTGTTAGCTTACGTGCGCTACAACCAGGCGGCTCTTTCTGATCCCCCAGAGATCTGGCTGATCAATACCAGCGGTGGCGATTCTCTGCGCCTGATCATCAACGGGTTCCAGCCGGGTTGGGTTCCCTGAGATTATGGATAAAAGCGAACTGACCCGCAAGATAAAAGACAAAGCCATCGAGCTGGGTTTTCCCCTGGTAGGCGTAACCACCGCAGAACCACCGGAGCATTTGAACTTCCTCCAGAACTGGTTGAAATCCGGATATAACGCTTCCATGGACTGGATCGGGACTGAACGCTCCCTGAAGCGGCGTTCAGATCCCCATAATATTCTTCCGGAATGCAAATCCATCCTGGTCCTGGGCTGCCCCTATCCAGCTCCCAGAGGAAATGTTAAAGGCGGCAATATCGCTTCTTACGCCATGAACCAGGACTACCACGATATTCTGGTAGAACGATTGAAAAAATTGATGGGTAATATTGAGGAGTGGGTCGGCAGAGCCGTACCTAATCGCTGGTATGTCGACACTGGGCCTATTTTGGAAAAGGAGCTTGCTATGCGGGCCGGTCTGGGCTGGATCGGTAAAAACACCACCCTGATCAATAAGGGGATTGGCTCTTACTTCTTCCTTTCTGAGATCCTGTTGGGCATTGAATTGAATACTGACCAACCGATCACTGAAAACTATTGTGGTGCCTGCACCCGCTGCCTGGACACCTGCCCCACCGGTGCCCTCAAAGAACCCTACACCCTGGATGCCAATCTTTGCATCTCCTACCTTACTATCGAACATCGAGAGGAGATCCCCAAGGAACTGCGGTCCAGAATGGGTGACTGGATCTTCGGCTGCGATATCTGCCAGATCGTCTGCCCCTGGAACAAGCCGGGGAGGCAATCAGATTCCATACTGGAGGCTCTGGTGCCGCGAGGGGAATTAACTGCGATTGACCTGATTGATGAAATGGAACTCAACCAGAAGGATTTCAGCGCCCGATTTAAGGGCAGTCCTATTAAAAGGACCAAAAGACGGGGGTATCTACGCAATGTGGCTATCGCCCTGGGCAACCGTGGAGAAAAGGATGCTTTACCGGTCCTCGAGAAAGCGCTGGAGGATGAAGAACCGCTGGTGCGGGAAGCCGCCAGTTGGGCATTGGAAATTATCGATTTTAAATAACATGGACGACCTGAGGAAAAATTTAAAATGGCCAGATTATTTGATGAATATCTTGAGGATTACGCAGAACTGATCATGAAAGTTGGACTCAATTACAAAAAAGGCCAGCGGATCCGAATTGGGGCTTTACCCGGAAGATCTGCCAGATTCTACACTCCCCTGGAAGCCGCTCCTCTGGTGCGGGAGCTCACGGCCAGGGCTTACCAGATGGGAGCTCCACTTGTGGAAGTTTTTTGGGGAGACCCGGCTCTTGACCTGATCCGTTATCAAAACGCGCCCAGGGATTCCTTCCAGGAAATCCCGACCTGGGCGGTAGACGAGCTATATAAAGCAACCGACAGGAAGGACGCCCGCATCTATATCGGGGGCTCAAACCCCTACTTGTTCAAGGAAATTGACAGCGCTCTACTATCCGAGCTGCAGAAGACCCGCTCTGAAACTTTTCGGGAGGTCAACGAATATCTAGTGCAGAACCCAACCCCCTGGATCATCTTGCTCTATCCTACCGCGGATTGGTCCCAGGCAGTCTTCCCGGATCTTTCTCCGGAAGACGCAGTGGATAAGATATCGGAATACCTGGTCAAGTTCTACCGGTTGGACAAGGAAGATCCCGTTCAATATTGGAAGGGACACTTCTCTTCCCTGATCGAACGAGCTGAGGCGCTGACAGAAAGAAGCTTTCAAACCATACATTTAAAAAGCCCCGGAACAGATCTGAAGGTCCGCCTTCCAGAAGGCCATTTGTGGAAAACCGCCGTACTGAAGGATAAACAAGGCCGCGAGAATGCCGTTAACATGCCTTCCGAGGAGGTGTTCACTGTACCTGACAGGATGGGCGTGGATGGACATGTGTCATCCACCAAGCCCTTCACAATGGGGGATGGCTTCGTGGACGGCCTGTATCTGGAATTTAAGGAAGGCAAGATCACCAAGGTCAAGGCCAAGACCGGTGAAGAGTTCGTAAAAAAGACCATAGAAATCGACGAGGGCTCCTGCCGGTTGGGAGAACTGGCTCTGGTTCCTAACAGCTCTCCTATCTCCCAGGCCGGGGTGATCTTCCACAACACCCTGCTGGATGAAAATGCTTCCATTCACATAGCTCTGGGACGGGGGATCCGGGATTGCCTGAAAGGCGCAGATGAGATGACTACGGAGGAATTCCTCAAGGCAGGCGGCAACCACAGCACAGTTCATTATGATTTTATGATCGGATCCGCGGAAATAGAGGTGGACGGGATCGACCAGGACGGCAAGACCCATCCCTTGATGAGAAAGGGTGAGTGGGCTTTTGATGTTCAGGATGAGATTTAGGATAATGGATAATGACTGAAGACGGGGGACGGGCAGGGAAGAGACCGGGGTAATGAGGGCGGTGGCGCCTGCGCCAGACCGGGAAAGGGAGATGGGTAGAACCTGGTCCCGATGGGGGGCAAAGGCCAGGACTGGTACATCCGGGATCTCTTTGGAGTGATCTACAACCTGTGGGAGATCGATGAATAAGGGGGACAGAACTCCCAAAAACGCAGTAAAGTATGCTGTAATAAAAAATCATTTGCTGAAAAATATCCGGTTTTCCTCCGATCTGAAATAGGATCCCAGGTTGGCATTGACAATGCCGGTTAGCGGGAGTAACATATTCACGATTATGAATATGAAAAACGTGGATGGGGAAACCCGCATCGCAGAATACTCTATTGAAAATCCTTGGAGCGCCATTCCGGATCCAGATCCTATACAGCATCGGTTACGGTGAAGCCTGTGTCTGCCACCTGGAAGCCGTACTAAAAAGGCGGCAGGCCTATATTTCCCAACACCTGATGGTGATGCGGGATGCCGGCGTCCTGGAAACTCGGCGGGAGGGCAAGTATATCTATTACCGCGTAGCCGACCGAAGATTGTTCAAGATCCTGGAATCTACTGCAGGGCTTCTCAATATTCCAGAGAATAAAATACCGGAAATCAGTGGTTCAGAAAAACTCACCCAATGTGATTGTCCCCCCTGTCAAACAGGAACTATTATTATCAACTAGTCAGGAGCCATTATGTTAGATATCAAGATCCTGGGCACAGGATGCCCCAACTGCAATAAACTGGAACAGGAGATCAAGAAGGCTGCCGAGAATCAGGGCATTGAAGCTGAATACGAAAAAGTGACCGACTTCCAGAAGATTATGGACTATGATGTTCTCAGTACACCCGGACTGGTGATAGATGGAAAAGTTGTTTCAAGCGGGAGGATTCCCTCCCAGGATGAATTGATCTCATTCTTGGTTAGCGCTTAAGAATAATAACTGTTAAAATCCCACAATTTACCCACATCGTCAGGGCTATTTGTGGAAATTTTATATTCAAAATATTGAGTTTTTTGCGAGGATTTCAACATTATGGAATCAGTTCTAACGGCATTGTATAATCTCTTGTTCAGCGGTTTGAGCAATCTTACATCTTACCTGGCAGCCCATGTTCTACTCTGCTTGCTTCCTGCTTTTGTGATCGCAGGCGCAATGACCGCGCTGATCCCAAAAGAAACAGTGACCCGCTACCTGGGCAGGAATACACCCAAATACATATCCTATCCTGCCGCCGCAGCAGCAGGATTTCTGCTGGCCATCTGCTCCTGTACAGTTATCCCGCTCTTCGCAGGCATCCATAAGAAGGGCGCCGGATTAGGTCCTGCTATCACATTCCTGTTTGTAGCTCCCGCTGTGAATATCCTGGCCCTGACCTATACCGGGGCAGTGATTGGCCTGGACTTGGCCATCGCCCGACTGGTGTTATCGATCACATTTGGCATTGGTGTGGGTATAATCATGGCCCTGATCTTCCGAAAGGAGGACGCCGAACATGACAAGAAAACAGACGCTCTGTTTGCAGGTCAGGCTAAAATGAGAAAAACGGCAGTCTTATTCCTGTTGGTACTGGTTGCCCTGTTGGTCGTGGGGACATTTCAGATCGACATCCTCAAAACAATTTATAAACAGATAGACCTTGCACTTCCCGGCATTCATCCCCTCCAGGAAAGATTGTTCGAATTAGTGCCTTTTGATCCTTCCAGAGGTGAAGAAGGGATTACTGTTCAGGGGCTGTTCTTGATCGGCATGCTGGCCTTGATAGGCCTGGGTGCCTGGAAGGGTATTGAAAAGATCCATGACGGGATCACGGGCTGGACCTGGCTCTCAACCATATTAGTAGGGTTAACACTGATTTTTGCCAGCCTGGGAATCAATCCTTATCCCGGGGGAGTTTCTCTGCTCCTGACAGGCAAGTTCTTTGGGGTTCTGATCCTGATCGCAGTTCTAGCCTGGATGATTCCCACTCAATTGACGCAAGATGAAACCAGGGATTTCCTGTGGGAAAGTTGGCGCTTTGTCAAACAGATCTTTCCTTTATTGATCGCTGGGGTATTTGCGGTGGGTGTGATCCGGGAGCTGATTAAACCAGAATGGATCCAGGCCATCGCTGGCGAAAACACTGTCCTGGGGAATTTTGCGGGAGTGGTCTTTGGTGTCTTTATGTATTTCCCGACCCTGGTCGAAGTGCCGATCGCCCAAATGTTCCTGAACCTGGGAATGCATCGGGGGCCTCTGTTGGCTTACTTGATCTCTGATCCAGAACTGAGTCTGCAAAGCATCCTGATCACATCCTCCATCATCGGCCGGCTAAAAGCCTGGGTTTATGTGGGATGGGTGGCCCTGTTCAGCACAATAGCGGGGCTGTTATATGGAGCCTGGGTGAATGGGACCAGCCTGGGTATGGTAATGATCTACCTGGCTATATTCCTGGGCATACTGTCGGGAATCTTCTGGTATATAGAAACCAGATTGAAAATCAAACAGGTTTGATCTCTTGTTTGGAATCCAAGACCATTCTGCGGGAGCGATACTTTGAATACCCCCAGGCAAGCACAAATATACCGGTTGCAACCAGCACGATAGCTGGTCCAGATGCCACGTTGACATAATAGGAAAAATACAGGCCAATCACACCGGAAGCTGAGGCAATGATCGCTGCCAGGACCATCATAATCGGCAAGCGCTTGGTGAGCAGATAGGCCGCCGCGGCTGGAGTGATCAGCATCGCTACCATCAAGGCCACCCCCACTGTCTGGAACGAGACTGCCACAGTCAGGGCAATTAATATCAGCTGCAAATATTCAAATACCCTGGTGGGGATCCTTAAGGTGGTTGCCAGGGTGGGATCAAAGGTCATGACCAGGAACTCCTTATAAAAGGCGATCACCAGGATCAGGATCAAAAAACTGAAGACTGCAATGGTGATCAATTGATTCCCGGACACCCCCAGCACATCCCCAAATAAGAAATGAGTCAAGTCTACAGTATAGCTCTTTACAGTGGAAATAATAGCAATGCCCAGGGCAAACATACCAGCAAAAATAATGCCGATTGCAGTGTCTTGTTTGATCCTGGCACCCTTGCTAACCGCGCCGATAACCAAAGAGACAACCACTGCGGTACCGGTGCCCCACCAAAAGAGAGGTTCCCGGGCGCCATCCGTAAGCAGGTAACCTACTGCCACACCTGGCAGGATCGAATGCGCCAGGGCATCACCAAAAAAGGCCAATCCCCGAACTACTACGTAGACACCTATCACAGCGCAGACGATTCCAGTCAGCACAGCTGCGGTTAAACCCCGCACCATAAAGGAATAGCTAAGGGGGGTAATTAACAGATCAATGATATTCATGTTGCTCTCCCTCACAGCAGTCGTCTCCTACAGCCAGGGTATCAAATTCCCCTTCCACAAAATGCAGGTGCCCCTGGTAGGCTTTTAGAAGCAGGTCCCTGGTAAAGACTTCTTCAGGGACACCAAAACCCAATAATTCTTTATTTAATAGCATTACCCGATCAAACTGTTCGGCGGCCATACGCAGGTCATGCATTGAGATCATCACGGTCACGTTTTGCAATTTTAGCGTAGCCAGGATCTCGAGGATCTTCTCCTGGGCCGGGACATCAAGCCCGTTAAAGGGTTCATCCAGCAGCATCAGTTCAGCTTCCTGAGCCAGAGCCCTGGCCATGAACATGCGCTGCTGCTGCCCGCCGGAGAGTTCACTGATCTGGCGTTTGGCGTAGGCAGACAGGTTCACAAAATCAAGCGAGCGTTGAACCACATCCCAATCTTCTTTCTGAGGCCACAAAAATGGACCCATCTTGTTAATCCGGCCCATCATGACCACATCGGCCACCGTAGCCGGGAAGGTCCAGTCCACCGTGCTGCGCTGGGGTACGTAAGCAATGCAGGTGTGTCCGCCAGGTTCATGTCCGGATACCTGGACGATCCCTTCACCGGGATCGAGAATGCCGGCGATCACCTTAAATAGCGTAGTCTTTCCTGCCCCATTGGGTCCCACCACAGCCACGGCTGTGCCCGGCGTCAGATCGAAATTGATGTGGTCAAGCACTAACCCGGTTTCATAATGGACCGAGACGTCCTGCATTGCCAACAGCGGCGCATTCTCCTCGTGAGGAGCATAACGCCGGGAGAAGGATTGTTTTCGAAAAGTGTTGATCAGTTTTTTCATAATATTCGCCTAGTGCAGTGCCTCTACAATGGCGCTCACGTTATAACGCATAAAAGAGAGGTAGGTCCCGGCCGGTTCCCCATCAGACAATGAGCCAAAATAGAGGGGGACCAATTTCACTCCGGTCTCATCGGCCACTCGCTGTGCCAGATTGGGGTCAAAGTCCACTCCAACAAAAATGGCCTTGGTCTGATGATCTCGTATCGTGTCGATTAACTCCGCCAGCTCCATGCCAGATGTTTCCGCTTCGGTAGTCAGAGCAGGAATAACAGCCCCTATTGGGATCAGTCCGTACTCCTGAGCAAAATACCCCAGGGTAGAATGGTCTGTCACCAGCTCTCTCTGGTTTTTGGGTATTTTCTTGATCTGGTCCCGGATCCAAACATCCAGTTCCATCAATTGCCCTCGATAAGCGTCAAAGTTTGCCTGATAAAAGGCCCTGTTCACTGGATCTTGTTCTGCCAGGGCGCTGGTGATATTTTCCGCCCAAACCAGAACGTTATTGGGATCAAACCAGACATGGGGGTCCTGGCCCATCACAGCATCCAGGGAATCCTCTGAACCATGGTCGTCATCTTCAAGATGCTCATCCATTATCAGCGGGGTAATGCCCTCAGAGACCACGATCACTTCTGCTTGTGTATCCGTACCAGACAGCAGATCGTCCAGGAATTCCTCCAACCCAAAACCATTAACCAGGATCAAATCAGCTTCCGAGACGGCCACCATATCCATTGGAGCAGGTTGGTAAGAATGCGGATTCTGCCCTGCCGTCAGCATTACAGAAATGTCTGCTTTATCGCCCGCAATATTATTCACAACATCGCCAATAAAGGTAGTGGTGACTACAACCCGGGTTTTACCTTCCACCGGGATTTGATTTCCATTTGTCGGACTCCCGCAGGCGGAAACCAGCAAAACACTAAGAAAAAATAATCCCAAACGAAAAGCCTTTTTCCAAATCCCTACCATATATAAATTTCCTTCAAACCTCATTTTGAGCATTCACTACAGATACCAAATAACTGCAGCCAATGTTCGTCCACTTCAAAACCAGTATCTTCTTCTATCCTTCTGATGTACTCTGCTATCTTTTCGTTACCTTCAATGACCTGCATCTGGCCGCAATTTCTGCACATAAGCAGATGTTTATGTCCGTCCACTGCAGGCCAGATCCCATGACAGCCGCCTGGCTGGTGAATTTGCTGGATCAATTCCAGGACATCCAGCATTTCCAGGGTTCGGTAAACACTGGCAATACCCGGGGGAGATTCCAGATCCAGGGATTTATGATAAATATCCTGGGGAGTGAGCGGAATTAGGGTGGCGGCGACTATTTCCATCACCTGCAGTCGCGGTTGGGTCACCCTGTAACCATGTTGACGGAGGGAATTTTTCCAATTTGAGAGAAGTTGAGTAGTTTGATCTGCCGACACGGATCGCTTCCTTATTGATAATGGTTATCATTATCAATAAGGAGTATACCATTAAACAAAAAAGGATACGGTATCCTCTAAGGAAACCGTATCCTTTTTATTGTAAAAATATTTACACTACGGTGTCGGAGTCAGGGTCGAGATCGATCCAGGCGTGTTAACTGGTCCTTCGTCAGCCCCTTCTTCTGTAGGCTCAGGGGTTACTAAATTGACACGTACCAACAGGAGCTGGCCAGGGTATATCGCGTTGGGATCTTCCAACTCGTTGTATTCCAGGATGTCATCCACAGTGCTGCGCAACTGGTAAGCAATCGATCCAACTGAATCTCCAGGCCTCACCATATACTCCACCCGGAACCCGGGGAGCACGTCAAATGGAATGGCTGTGGGCGTCGGTACGGTTGCGCCAGGCGCTGGTACCAATACCTCGTCGCCAACAAACAGGATCGGGTTGGACATATCAAGGTTCAATCGATCTTCACCGGCGTTATAAACAAGCAGAGTAAAGATATCCATGCCAAAACGCTCGGCAATGGACGAGAAGGTGTCATTCTCCTCAGCAATATAGATCACCGCACCAGAACGGGTGGCCGTTGGGCTGGGGGCAGGCGTATCTGTCGGCAGCGCTTCCGTCGGTGTTAATGTGATCGTGGCGGTGGGCGGAACCGGGCTGGGTGTAAATGTTATGGTAGGAGTGGGTGTCTTGGACGAAAAAATTCCTCCAATATCCAGCTGCGCGCCTGTCAGCCAGGTGATCAAAAAAGCTGCTCCAAGGATGATTAAAAGCGCAGACCCCACAAACAGGGCAACATTCTGCCAGGTTTTGTTTTGTTTCTTCCGGTAAGAGTCTATGATCTCTTTAGTTGATTCTTGTTTACTCATAGGGTCTTTTCCTTCCTGCATTGAGCAATCATTGTACCACTTGAGGTGTGCTCTACTGGGCGTTCAAATTAATTCTACCTTAATTTTAGAGGGCTGGCACGGGGCCATTTCAGCGATGGATAGAAAGAGAATCCCATACCGCGTAATTTGCTGCCGAGTCGGAATTAGCGATCACAACAAGGAATATCTGTGCCACCTCTCCTTTATAATCATCCAGGTCTATCTCAAATGATTTCATCTGATCATCACAGACTTCACTCCAATCCCAGAGGGTGACCAACGTTGCCGGATCCCCCCCTAGCATCAGATTTATCCGAAATGTCACATCTCCATTGCCGCAGACCCCGTTGGCATTGGTTGACAGACCAACCCGCCCGAATAACAGATCCCCTCCATTAACTTTATAGTTTGGGAAGCGGCCGATGATATATTTTCCTGCACCACGGGGAGGGTATGCAGCAAGCAAGACCCCCGAGATTCTCCCGCCTTCCAGAAACTTCTGGTCCAACAGCGCAACATAGGGGTCCTCTGGATCTCCGGGGTGGTCAAAGTTAAGGATATCTCCGCCCAAATCAATATAATCGACAGGCACAGATCCGCTGCCCCAGGCCGCTTCATCAGCCCGAACATTAAAATCTAACATCATTCCTGCCCCTTCCACCACGTTGATCTCCACCCAGAAGGCTTTTGAGTACTCTCCAACACCAAAACCCTCTCCCCTGACATTGCGAAGTTTCCAATAACCCTGGTAGGTGCCGGTCTCCAGGGGGGCCACAAGGTCAACGGAAATATCCAGATTCTCACCGGGCTGGATGGTCTCGGAAGTCAGGTCCTTGGAAGATGGACCTCCCATGATATCGCCGGTTTCAAAATAAAGCAGATAGCCGATCCCCCAGGGGCAGGAGCCGGCATTTTGCAGGCGCCAGGTTTTAGTAAAACTTTCTCCTGGTGATATATCCATTTCATCGGGGATAGTGACATCTTTGACGAATTTCACCTGATCGCAGACCTCAGGGGTCGCATCTACAGCTCCTTCAGGAGTGAAAGATGGGATCACAACGGTTGTTGTGGAAACTACCGCCGGAGAACCATCAGGTGCTGGCGTTTCAGGCAATTGGGTGTTTTGCGAAAGGTCGATTCCGGCTGCAGTTAGCTGAACCGATACAGTCATAGCCGCTTCTGTATATAAAGCCCCAGGTTTTCCCTCCAGCCCGGGACTTTCGTCCGGCAAGTTGCAGGCGCCCAGGATGATGGCTAGAATAATGGTTAGGGAAAATATTCGTCGTTTATATTTCTGGTCCATGAGTGAATTTTATTGTACCTGTAAATCATGCCCCAATCAGGTCACCCTCGGGTCACTCCAGGATGTGGGGGTCTTCCTGAATCAGATCCAAGGAGTGTTTAACGTAACCATCCACCGGGTAGTCATCGATCCTNTCGATATCAACCCAGGCGTAGTCCTGGGCTTCTTCGTTTAGCTGCACAACTCCATCTTCCACCCGACACACAAAATCAAAAAAGATAAAATGCCTTTTCTCCCAGAAACTATCATCAAAAACGAACTCCTGATAACAAAGGTATTTCGCCTTGACCATATTCAGGCCAGTTTCTTCCAGGATTTCCCTTTTCAAAGCATCCTCTAGATATTCCCCCATTTCCACATGCCCCCCGGGTATAGTGTAATTCCCCTTCCATTTATGGGTTTTAACGATCAAGAGCTGATTCTTATTATTAAAGATAAGTGCACCAACAGTGGGTTCAGGATATTGTTTTGTAGGTTTCATCTTTGGACCTTATACCCCATACTATCTCTCTAACAGCCGTCCCTGCATGGACCAGGGACCGGTCCAGGTAATGGAAACAGGCTTGATTTTTCCCAGCAGATTCTGATCACTTTCCACGAACACCAGCTTATTTGTAGGAGTCCTGCCCCGCCAGCGTCCCTTATTAAGACCCTCAAATAAGACTTCCACGGTTTGATCCTGGTAAGCTCTGTTAATTTCATCAGAAATACCCTCCTGAAGCTCCTCGATCAATCGGAAACGGCGCCATTTTTCTTCATCCTGAACATCGTCTTCCATTTTCCGGGCAGCAACGGTGCCGGGGCGAACCGAATACCGGGCCAGGTGAACAACATCCAGCTTCAACTCCTTCAAAATATCGAACGAGCTTTGGAAGTACTCCTCTGTTTCTCCCGGGAAGCCCAAAATCACATCCGTGGCAATGCTCACACCAGGTATGCGATCACGTATATCATGGACGAGCTGTCGGTATTGGTCGACACTGTACTCCCTCTTCATGGCTTTTAACACCTCGTCATGCCCGGCCTGATGGGGCACCTCAATATGGGGCATAAGTTTTGGGAGTTCAGCGACCACATCCATCAAGTCTTTGCTGAACCAGTTGGGATGGGAGGTTAAAAATCGAATCCTTTCCAAGCCCTCCACTTCATGGATCAGCCGCAGCAAATCTGCCAGGGAAGTTTTTTCTGGCAGATCCAATCCATAACGATCCACGATCTGCCCCAACAGGGTGATCTCCTTGACTCCTTGAGATGCCAGGGAACTCACCTCATTGACCACATCTTCAACCGAACGGCTGCGCTCAACCCCTCGGCGATAAGGAATGATGCAATAGGTGCAGGCATGAGAACAACCCAGGACGATGGGCACAAATGCTGAAACTAGATGGTCCTGATCTGCTGCGGGCAGAGTCAGTTCTCCATCCATGTAGGCAAAACGGCGCGAGGTTGTTTCCTGCTCCCATTCTTTGCTGTCGTCCTGGGTCAGATATGCCATCAGCGGACCAGGATCCGAGGGAGCCGAAAAGACGTCCACATGAGGGAACTGTTCTTCCAGGTCCCGGGTGCCTTTAACTCCAACCAGGCAGCCCATCACATTGATAACAACATTCGGGCGTCCTTTTTTCAAGTTTTTCAACGAGCTGATCCGCCCCACCGCGCTGTCTTCGGCGCTTTGGCGAACCACACATGTGTTTAAGACAACCACATCTGCATCTTCTGCGCGATCAGTTGGTTGATAGTCTAAATCTTCCAGCGCAGATGCAACCCGGCGAGAATCCGCCACATTCATCTGGCATCCTGATGTCCATATGTGATATTTCATGGCAGTCATTATATCTGTTGAATAATACGCGTCAAGTTGGGAATAATTTAACAAAATCGCTCCCTTCCAGGCAGCGCCTTTTCAGGGAGCGGATTCTATCTAAAAGTTAATCGCTGTAGGGCAGGAACTATTCAAATGTTAGATCAGCTTCCTGGACCAAAATACGTTCCAGCGCCATGGTATGACTGCAGCGCTCTCTCGTCTGAAAAAAATCACAATCACAAAGCCATTTACCTTCCTGGAAAGTAACCTCATGGGCGTTGTTTTGGCCTTCAAAAGTCACCGAAAGGGACTTGATCTTGATCCGTTCCGGTTCCGAAGCATATTGTTTAGATTTTTGAATTTTTCCGATCATTCCGGAATCCATA
>JGI24024J18818_10000065_pt1 | contig 28404 bp, 24 predicted proteins | sample Cruoilmetagenom2_FD_18818 | JGI IMG/M metagenome (IMG submission 18818) | reverse complement strand
CCACATAGTGACCTAGCGTGATAGCCCTAAAGTTTAAAAAAAGCTTGACAGGGCCACATTGTGGTACTATTAGGCAGACAGGGTTATATTGTGGCTCTATGCGACAGAATATGTACACAATCCAATTGCGATAGCCTTGGGCGTTGTTGATTTAAGCCAATTTCGATTGATGATTGACCATATCAATAAAAACCGCGCCGCCCTTGGCCTTATCTGTTTCACGCAATAGAGATATTTAATCGGAATGGGGATTTGATAATTACAATGGAACGTCGTCTAACCACCATCATGGCCGCCGACATCGTTGGCTATTCTCTCCAAATGGGCACATCCGAAGATGAAACGATCGAGAGACTAGGTGTTGTTGCCAGAATTATTGACCACCATGTCCGCGACAGGGGCGGGCGGGTTTTCTCCCAAGCTGGCGACGGCTTTCTATCAGAGTTTTCGAGCCCTATATCGGCAGTACGGGCAGGATTCGAGATCCAANGAGTACTTCATNCTCAAGGTAAAGAGATGAAAGANCCNCCACAGTTACGCATCGGGATACATCTAGCCGATGTCGTGGTCGAGGGTGAGAATCTCCTCGGTGACGGCGTGAATATTGCGTCGCGCGTGGAGACGGTAACCAATCCCGGTTCTGTTTTCATCACCCAAACTGTTTTTGATCAGGTCAAGCGGACGGCTCAACTGACCTTCGAGAATCGCGGAGCGCAAGAGTTAAAGAATATTTCGGAACCGATCGTGCTCTACAAAGTGATTGGCGAACTGGGAAACCACAGCTACAGCACCGGAACCCTCGGGGAACTCTCTTCGACTGCTATCGCTGATGCACCGCAAACGGCGGCAAACTCGATTGCAGTTCTTCCATTTACGAATATGAGCACCGATCCGGATCAGGAATACTTCGCGGATGGCTTTTGCGAGGATTTAATTACCGAGCTTGCCAGATTCCGTGATCTTTTTGTGCTTTCCAGGAATGCGAGTTTCGCTTTTAAAGGCCGTCATGTAGACGTTCGGCAGGTCGGTGATGACCTGGGCGTGTCTTATTTTCTTGAGGGTAGCGTGCGCAAGATGGGTGCGCGGGTAAGAATTAACGCGCAGTTGATTGAAACGCAAAGTGGTAACAATATATGGGCGGAAAAGTACGACTTTGGCGTCGACGAACTTTTTGATGTGCAAGACAACCTCGCCGCGTCAATCGTGGCGATGGTTGCCGGTCGCCTGAGCCGTCTTGCCGAGGTGGCCGCCAAGCGAAAAATGCCAAAAGACATGGCTGCGTACGATTGCATGATGCGAGGTCTCGAACACCATCGACTTGGAGGCGTCACGCGAGAGTCGGCCGAAGAAGCCCTGCGTTGGTTTGATACGGCGATCGAGAAGGACCCGACATTTGGCCGTGCCTACGCCTGGCAGGCTTGTGCCTTGGTGGCTCTCGCCGAGTGGACGGGCGAAAACAAATGGGATGCCATTCATGAATTGGCACGTAAGGGGATCGAGTTCGATGATGAAGACGCGGAGTGCCATCGAATCATGGGCGCTAGTAGCCTCTATACAAGGGCCTATGAAAAGGCCAAGTACCACTACGAGAAAGCACTGCAGCTAAATCCGAACCATGCCTATATTGTTGGGCGAATTGGGGAACTCTACATTTTCTTGGGTGAACCGGAAAAAGCACTTGAGTATCAGTTGCGCGCTCGGCAGCTCGACCCCTTCCTGCCGGGATATTGCCGAGAACTGGAGGTGGTCGCCAACTATCTCCTCGGGCGGTATGATGAAACGCTCAACGTTGTGTCACAATTGCCCAGGCTTACCCGCAGGGCTGCTGCATACGGGGCGGCCGCAGCCACTCACATAGAGAGTGAAGACGCAAGAAATGAAACAGCACGTCAACTTCTCGTGATTGACCCTCAATTCACGATCGATAAATTTCTAAAGACCGAGCTCTATAAGAATCGAGCACTGCGCGACCAGCTGAAAGAAGATTTAATGAGTGCCGGCTTATCAGTGGCACACAGTAGCAACTTAGAATTGGGAAAGTATAAATAGTTAAATGGGAGTAATGATGCCGGATGTTTATAATACAATAATTGATGCCGATCGAGAGATGGTTGAACGGATCACTGAGGCTTTGGAGATACGAGCTACGGACACGCAGCAGCGGAACATGCTGGCCTCTTATCTATCTGAGATCAATTTCCCGCCGAAAGCCCGCATTGTCGAAGTCGGATGTGGAACCGGACCGGTGTCTCGTCGGTTGGCAATCTGGCCGAATGTCACGGAAGTGGTCGGAATCGATCCTTCACCGATTTTTATCGAAAAAGCGCGCGAGCTCAATGGCAACTCATCTAATGTGAATTTTCGAGCCGGCAATGCCTATGAACTACCTCTTGCTGATAATGAATTTGATGTCGTCGTTTTCCATACGACATTATGTCATTTATCAGAGCCGGAAAATGCACTCAAGGAGGCATTTAGAGTCCTTCGATCTAGAGGCTGGCTTGCCATATTTGACGGTGATTATGCTTCCACGACATTTGGAATTGGAGATTTGGATCCGTTACAGATTTGTGCGGAGTCATTCAGGGCGTCCTTTATTCACGACAGCTGGTTGGCAAGACACACACCGGAGTTAGCCCAAAAAACCGGTTTTGAAGTGTTGAATTTCCGTAGTCATGGATATACTGAGACATCATCGCCCGATTATATGCTGACAATCGTTGATCGTGGGGCTGATGCCCTTGTGGCATCCGGACAAATAGGAGAGACACTGGCCGATGCTTTGAAAGCAGAGGCTCGACGACGGGTAGAAATAGATCAATTTTTCGGATATATCACCTATACCAGCCTTATTGCGAGAAAACCGGCATAATCTTAGAGAATACATTGACAATTTTGAGCTGATAATTTCTTAATGTATCTTGCCAGTATCTGACTTTGATAACCCAAAATGCCCAGTATAGACGCATACCATATCTTGTGGTTCTACCAGCTGCTAAAAAATTAAAAATATCATTCCAGATAAATTATATATCCCATGGTGTCAATGCCTTGTGATGTATTGAGAATTCCGTTACTTATTGAATAAATTACATTATTGCCGATATGCTTTGGTTATTCCCAGCATACCATTGGGCCATCAATTAGGTTAGGCGAAGCGCTTCCAATTCTTGAAGACATTTTCGTTTCCAGATAGGGATGCCCCAATTTTCAAATAACTGACTAATTTTGGCCATGATCATTTGACTCCGATCAATTTCTCCTTTTTGCTTCAGCATACATCCAAAGTAATAACGTTTTCGGGCTCCAAGTACCACAGCACCGGATTCCTCATCCGCTTTGAAACTCCTTTTAAATAATTTCTCCGCTTGATCATAATCCGGTGAGTTACTACTTGAGATTAGTCGTGCTTTTAAGTAATCAAATCGCGCTGTATTTATCTTCGGGTTAAGAGGGATCAGATCCTGAGCTTCTTCAAAATATTTTTTCGCAGACGAAAAATCACCAAGTTCAAGCAGGACTTCTATAAAATTGTGATAAACTTCATCCAGATATCTTCTATGGGCCGTCCCTGCGATCATGCTCATTGAACTTTTATAGGCCGCCATAGCTGATTCTATTTCTTGATTTGCCATGCAAGCATTACCTTTAGCTGCATATAATAAAAATAATAGTATTGGAGAATCCGTTTTTTTAGCAAAATCCAGAACCTCAGATACCCTTTCATAAACGTCAAAATCTTCTCCGATTAAGACTGAAAAGGCACTGTGCCAGAGTGTGCAATAAGCCTGAGATTGCAGATTAGAGATATTCTTAAAATCTGGTGTGTGGCCCTTTTGAATTAATTTCTTAGCTTCTTTTATATGTCCTTGAAGGGCTCTAATGTATGCTAAATGGTGACAGGAGTGTGTAAAGGGAAGAAATGGCAATTCTTCTGAATACTCTCCTTCAGTTCCGGCCTGCTCTCTGTTAAATATGACTTCCGAATATAGGTCTGCCGCGTTTTTCCAACTCCCTGTTGAAAAATAGGTTACGGCTAATGGGAATTTTACAGTCTCAATGAGCTCTTTTAACTCCACCTTGACAGGATTCTGTAAAATTTTTAGGTAATACATCTCCGCCCAATCATATTGATTTTCAAAAAAATACAACAGCCCATATGCAAAGTCGATTTTACCCCTTCTCATTGGGTCATTTAAAACATCTGCCACTGATTCTGCTTCCTTGCAGATTCCCAAGGCTCGATCTTGTTGCCCAAGAAATTGAAGAGGCCAAATCATCTCTAATTCCATATCAATCAGTTTTTCCTGATTAGTTCGGGTTTTTGACAGTTTTTTAAGGCATAATTTTGCATTATCGAACATGGACACAGATTCCTTGAACTGGCCAAGTCTATAGGCTCTTTTCGCAGCTTTGCCACCGTATTCGGCTGCCTTCGTCCAGTTTTCGGCCCGACTGAAATGGCGGTACAATAAGTTCACCTGCTCTTCAATCCGATTTTGATACAATTCTTCGATGGCCCTGCCTACCAGATCATGTAGTTCTTTTCGTCTTTTTAGTAGGATAGTTTCGTATGTCACTTCCTGAATGATAACATGCTTGAACATATATTTTGATTCTGGAATAACGCGAATTTGTTGAATCAGTTCCGATACTTTCAGATCGTCAATCGCCTCGGAAAGCTGTTCTTTGAATGTGGTGATTTGTTCGAGGATGCGATGGGAAAATTCCCTACCGATAACTGAAGCTAAACGTAGTACTTCGTGGTTGTATTGATTGAGCCGATCGAGTCGGGCGCGGATGACGGCTTGCACAGAGTTTGGCAGACTGAGATTTTCCAATGATTGAGTCATCACTGCATGGCGGTTCTCGGTCCGAATCTTTCCATCTTCGAGGAGAGCGTTGCATATTTCTTCAATAAAAAATGGGTTTCCATCGGTACGTTCGTGCACCAAAGGTGCAATGCCCTCGGGTATATGACCAACATTCCAAATGGATTTGGTTATTTCTTCACAACTTTGTAAGTCTAAGCGGTTTAGAGTGACTGAAGTATGATGACTCCAGTTACCCCAGTATTTTTTATAATCAGGTCGATATATGACGATTAACATGACCTGGTGAGACGGGATAACGCTAATGATATGTTTCAAGGCCGCATTGGATGCTTCATCAACCCAATGCCAGTCCTCCAAAATCGAAACATACGGTTGCCTTTTAGAATTGAGGATGATAATCGCAGAAAGTGTTTCATGGATAGCATCAATCAATTCTTGGCCGCGTAATTGTTTTGGAAGAGGATATTCGTTGCTGGGCACAGCCAACAAATGTAAATAAATTGGTAGATATTTCTCAAGGGAAGGGTCAATTTTAAGCACATTTGAAACTATTTTTACATGTAATTCGGAAAGTGTATCATCTTCATGCAAGTTAAGCCCTCGCCGTAAAGCATTAATGTGTGGAAAGTAGGGAATGCTTTTACCATAAGATTGGCACCGCCCCTGAAGCACAGTAATTTCCGATCTGTCTAAGCTGTGGCGAAATTCATAAACTAGACGGCTTTTTCCCAATCCAGCTTCACCTACAACAGTGACGAATTGTCCTTTTCCTTCCTGCATATTTTCAAAGCAAGAATGTAACATCATCAATTCACTCTTTCTGCCGGTAAAGTGTGTAAAACCTTTATCTTCAGCGGCCTCAAAACGGGTCTGTATAGCCGATTGGCCTTTGACTTGATATGGAATTATCGGTAAGGTTTTACCTCTGACCCTAATAGCGTCCAGAGCCTTGACATCAAAAAATGGTACCATAAGGTTTTTAGTTTTGGGACAGACCAATATCTCGTTAATTTTAGCACTTGAGGCCAGACGTGCACCAATATTGACAGCATCTCCGGTCATGCCGTAACTGCCATCTCGGACGTCCCGGCTATGGGTAACCACCAGACCAGTACTAATACCGGTATGCATTCGTAGTTGAGCTCCGGTCTTTTTTTCTACTTGAAGGCTGATTTGGCATACCACCTCATGGATTTTCTTGGCGGCTTTAATTGCTTGTACGGCGTCATCTTCGTGGGCAGTAGGAATACCAAAAATTGCTACGACTTCGTCGCCTATGAATTGATTGACAATACCTTCATGGCTCTCTACAATTCGTACAGCCTCGTCTTTAATCTGACTCATGAATGCCTCGACTTCCTCAGGATCAAGCCTTTCGTTCAATGAGGTGTAGCCCGATAGGTCTGAAAAGACAATGGTGGCTTGGCGACGTTCGCCTTCGGGTAGGGCTGCAGGTTCAGGCGGTGTGGAAGACAAAGTCGATTGTTGTAAGGATCGTGATGATAAATCCGGATAAAACTGATTTGCAAGATTGAGACCACATTCATTGCAGAACTTGCTTCCCAATGGATTTAGCTTTCCGCATTGTGGGCAGGTCGGTTTTAGCTTACTACCACATTCGTTACAAAAATTGGCATCCTCAGGATTTTGACATTTGCATTCTTGGCAATCCATTTTTATTCCCCCTGTTTATGTTGCAGGAGCTATAGATTTGAGAAAAATTGAAAGGGAATTCTGAAATATATATTACGAAAAGGATTCTTATGTCAATTTCTGAGAAACCGTTAATGCCGAACAAAGGTGTGTATCAAATTCAACGTATTTGACCGATGTTTAAATAGCAATATTATAAACGCGACGTATCTTGCCAATACCCCGTGCTGGTAACAGTCTGTGATGTATTGAGAGTATATTGTCCCAATAACATTGAAAATCTTACCTGAAGTTTAATCTTCCGGCAAGGCTGAAAAACTGTGATACTATCAAATCGTCGGGAAGGTGGTGGCCGGTGATAATGATACCGTATCTTAGAGCTGTCTGATTTAATCGTATCTTTATTTCTGATAACTGAGAGATTAAATCCCTATCAATGTATATTGATTACATGTAGTTAGGGCCTCGGCAAAAAATAAATGCACCATCTTGCTTGTCTTTTGGTTCATCTTCGGCGTTCCATCCACCGACACATATCCCGATATGCACCGGCGGATGCGCCTTGAATATGAACCAAAATCCGGCCCAATCTGGCCCATTTATTTTTTGCCGCGGCCCTAAGCGTCGGCCTGGGCTTTTCGTTCAAGCACCTTCTCGTTGTAAAAGGCGATCACATCCCGCCGGTTGAGCATTCCCAGTAGGACGTTAGGATCGTCTTTTTTAACCACCGGCAGGCTGTCGATGTTTTTCGTGGTAAATTTCTGCAAGACCGCGTTGAGGTCTTCGGCGGGGGTGGTGACAATGATATCCGACGTGGCAATATCGCGCATCACCACCAGGCGTTCAATTTCCTGGGAAAACAGGACGGCGCGGATATCGGTACTGGAAAAGATCCCGGTCAAGCGACCTTCGTCGTCCATTACGGGGAAGTAATGCTGCTTGGTGCTGGAGAAAAATTTCTTGAACTCCAAAAAGGGCATCTTCTCCGGAATCAGGTTTACCGTGCGCACCCGTTCCATCAGGTCTTCAACATGGATGGCCTGAAGGATGTCCACGAAGAATTCACCGGCATGGGCCGCTGACTCGACTTTGGTGCTGACCTGATTGTGAAAAATAGTCCAGTGCCGGGAGGCAAGATAGGATACGGAACAGACCAGCAGGCTTGGGAGGAGCAGGTGATATGAATTGGTCATTTCGCTGACAAAAATAATGGTCGAAATAGGGGTATTGGATACCCCCGCGAAAAACCCGGCCATACCCACCACGACAAAGGCGCCCGGCTCGGCGACGATGTTCGGCATCCATTGGTGAAACAACTTTCCCACAACACCGCCCATGGCACCGCCAATAACGATCGATGGACCGAATACTCCGCCGCTACCGCCGGAACCGATGGAAAACGAGGTGGTCAGGGTTTTGCCGATGGCCAAGGATAGTAAAAAAAGAATCGACACCCCGGCCGGGCTGGTGAGTGCTTGCTGGACATACCCGTACCCAAAGGCCAGCGTATGAGGAAAGAAAAAACCGATCATGCCCGTTACCAGGCCGCCCACCGCCGGTTTGAGATGGTTGGGGATGCCCAGGCGGTGAAAGAAGCCGGTAATGCCGTAAAATGACTTCACATAGAAATAGCCGGTGGCTACCAGGACAAGGGTCANCACCAGATAGGGTCCCAGCTCCAGGGGATTGGAAAAAACAAAATCAGGGGACTGAAATAACGATCCCCACCCGAATACGAGGCAGAACTCACAATAGGCCACGACCGATGAGATGCCGGCCGGAATGAGCACTTCCGATTCAAACTCGGGATCGCGGTACAATACCTCGGCGGCGAACAGCGCCCCGGCCAGGGGCGCCCGGAAGATACTCCCCACACCGGCGCCGATACCGGCGGCCATCATGATTCGGCGATTACGGTCGGACAATTTGAAGCGCGTGGCCAGAAAAGATCCGAAACCGGCCCCGATTTGAGCGATGGGGCCTTCCCGGCCACCCGAACCGCCCGTGGTCAGGGTGATGGCCGACGCGATTGTTTTGATGATCGGTACCCGGCCCCGGATAGCGCCGCCTTTGTTGTGATACGCATCGATGGCGGCATCGGTCCCGTGACCCTCGGCTTCCGGAGCAAATGTATAAACCAGCCAGCCGCTGATAATACCGCCCAGGGCGGGGAGAATCAACAGAACGTAACGGTTAAAAGGTGTGGTCGTGGGAGGCAGGATATGATGTTCTCCGGCCGGTGGTGGGGGGCGATAACCGGCGAGAAGATCCATTAAATAGTGCATGCCAAACATGCAAAGGTAATGAAAAACGATCGAGCCCAGCCCGGCGATGATGCCGATGATAAAAAAATTAAAGGCCCATTTTCCGGCCATGGCGACATCGAATGATCCGCCCTTGCCGGTAATTGCCTTAAAGCGGGAAGCGAGCGTTTTTTCCATGCCTTAGTGCATTCATTCCCAAAAATTGTTGCGTTTTCCGGGGTATTTATTATTAACCGCAGAGTTCGCCGAGACCGCAGAGGCCATGATTATTATTAAACGTCATCATTTCTCTGCGTTCTTTGCGGGCTCAGCGGTGAGATTTTTATGCGTTACCGCATTTATGAAATTGTGTACTTAATCAAGGGCCTTCAAGCTCCTTAATCCCTTTAAGGATCGTATCGAACAGGTCCGACACTTCATCTTCTTCCAGACAGGAGAAAGCGATTCTTAGATCGGTTTTCCCCAGAGAAATAAGTCCCACCTGGTAAGTGTTCAACAAATGGCGCCTTAAGGATTCCGCCTCAACCGTCTTTAAGCGGATACACATGAAATAGCCCGAATTAAAGGGGTAGGCGGTAAAGGCATCCTGGTACTTGGGATCGGACAAAACCGCTTTGACACGTTCCGCCCGACGTTTTAAGATATCGTATTTCTCTTTTATCTCATCGGTGAACCGATCGTCCTGCATCGATTTTAAGACAATGGACTGGCCCACGTGGGAAGCGTTGGATATGGTTCCGCGGATGCAGCCGGCGGTCTTTTTTTCAAGGGCTTCATACACCGGCATGGCCTCATTTTGAAAATAACCGCCATAGGTGATGAAACCGACCCTTAATCCCCACACATAGTTTTCTTTGGTGGCTCCATCCAGCTTGACGGCCAGCAACCGGGGATGGCGATGACATAAAAGTGCAAAAAGCGACTCTTTCAGGGTTGCTTCTTCGTAAAACAAACCGAAATAGGCGTCGTCACAGGCGGCGATGATGTTGGTTCCACCCTCGGCCACGGCCGTGATGATATCAGCTAGGGCCCTGCCCTCATCCTGAGAAACGGTATAACCGGTGGGGTTATGGGGAAAATTGAGGACCACGATGATTTTTTTGGTCGTGGCGGCCCCGGCCCTGAGCGTCTTTTCAAAGGTCGACAGGTTAAATCCACCGTCAGCCGAGAAAACGGGATATGGTATAAATTCAGCCCCCCTTTTTACGCGGAAAATCATATTGTAATTTCCCCACATCATTTCGGGGACCATGACCGTATCTCCCGGGTTGACCCATACATCCGACAAGGTACTCACCCCGTGGGTAATCCCGTTGGTCACCACGGGCAGGCTGATTGCCTTCCCTTTAAGAGATGGATTCTTCCGGACCAGCATCGTTTGCCACGTTTTTCGTAAGGCCGGGATGCCAAAGGAAGGCGCATAGGTCAGCGATTCCCGGGGAGGGATAATATCCTCAATAAGATCGGTGACCGTTTTAAGGGCCATAGTGCGAGCCTGTTCTTTGGCAATGCCGATGGTCGCATTGATGCGATGCGCCTTCTCTTTGGCCTCGGCACCCTGGCTGAGGATCCCTTTCGGGAAGAAGAGGGCTTTGCCCATGTCGGACAGCATGTCAAATATATGGGGATTTTCAGTTTCGATCACCTGATTTAATTGTTCCGCCAGCGGGTTTAGTGTCGTCATTTTTCGCTCCCGTAAAAATTAGATTATCGGATTTCTCTCCCTGCACCGGTAACCGGGAAAAAATATCTCATCGTTTCGGGACGTAGCGCCCGGATCATTCGATAACTTTTACAAGTGGATCAAGAAAAATGTCAAGGAGAACCCTCGGGTGTCGGTAATCACGCAAAAGGGGGAAGGTAGCCTTGATTGGGTAGAGTGGCAGGAAGACATGGCCGGTATCACTTCAGGGAAGCGTTACCGGCCAAGAGAGACCTTTGAAAAACGCCCCCTTTTGCCCAATTTCGGCGTCAGACTTAAAATTTAATCCTCGAAATATTCCATATATTCCTGCGGTTAAATTTTTCGTCTTCCTTGAACTTGAACAAAAATTAACATTTTTGAAAGGTCTCCAAGTAGAAATGCGCATTATCTGGCTCCCCTTTTGGATGCCTTCAGCGGATTGATTTTCCCATTCTTTGCTTCGGTCATTTTTCCGGTTATATGACTGGCAAAGTTGCAGTCGCCGTTTTTCCACTTCGTGGCCGGCTCCGGGAAAGCACCGCAATACCAGCCGGATCCAAATTCAACCGAGCGGTTGCAGCCGTCGCACCGATCAACGATCTCATGGCAGATTCCACCATTATAGGAACATCCCTCGGCTGTCATGAACGGACACGGTTTTCCATTACGTACAGTTGTACAGTCCATCGGATTCACCCCCTTTCATTATAAAAAAGCCGGGCGAATGTGGCACCCGGCCTCATTGAAAATTTATCGAAGAGAATATAATCTTGAACTGATCGATTGTCAATATATGAACCGCAGAATATCGAACAAGGAATATCGAATGTCGAAGTGATCCCTTCATCATTCTTCGGTTCCTTGTTCGATATTCAATGTTTTAGGGCGAATACAAGAACCCCGAAATGCCCTCGGTGTTAAGTGTGTGCATTGACCAGCTTTTTAGAGGGAAACGATCGTGTTTTGGGTTCAAAATTACAATTGCTGATCCGGGTCTTGCCAGGCCCCACCGGTGCAGTGTAATAAATGCGACGGTAACCATTTTTGCGTCCAAGCACTGGAGGGTAATAAATGATTGATCACGACGTAAACGGGTTTCGCGTGGCGGGAATTGCAGCAGGGATCAAGCCGAATGGAAAAAAGGATCTGGGCCTGATTTTCAGTGATACACCGGCAAGTGTCGCCGGTGTGTTTACCCGCAATCAGATACAGGCCGCGCCGGTGGTACTGGACCGTGACCGGATTTCCAGCGGTGTGAGNCAGGCCNTGATTGTCAATAGCGGTATTGCCAACTGCTGCACCGGTGAGCGGGGCATGCAGGACGCCGTCTCCATGACACGGATGGCGGCCGGGCACCTGGGCTTTAATTCCGATAAGGTATTGGTGGCCTCAACAGGTGTTATCGGGACGCGGCTGCCCATGGAAAAGATCGAGGCCGCCATACCGAGGCTGGTGGCCGAGGCGCGACCGGATGGATTTGTCGATTTCGCCGAAGCCATCATGACGACGGATACGGTTCCCAAGCTGGTCACACGTCATGGCGTGTTAAGCGGTATTCCATTTACCGTCACCGGCACGGCCAAGGGCGCCGGTATGATCCATCCGGACATGGCCACCATGCTGGCGTTTATTTGTACCGACGCGGGGGTCACGGCCGGGGAGCTTCAGTCGATTCTGAAAACAGGTGTTGAGCGATCTTTAAACCGGATCACCATCGACGGTGATACCAGTACCAACGATACGACCCTGCTTTTAGCCAACGGTCAATCCGGTGGGATCCTTCGGACCGAAAAGGATAAGGATTTGTTTCAGGAGATCGTCCATCAAGTGATGGAAGCGCTGGCCAGGCAACTGGTAAAAGACGGTGAGGGCGCCACCAAACTGGTCACGATTACGGTTAAGGGCGCTCGCTCCCGGCAGTCGGCCCATACCGTAGCCGATACGGTGGCCAAATCCGCCCTGGTAAAAACAGCTCTGTTTGGCGAGGATGCCAATTGGGGCCGAATTGTGGCGGCGGTGGGCCGGGCAGGGATTCCTATTGAACCGGATCAGATAAAAGTTTTCTTTGACAATGTGCTCGTATTTGCCAGGGGGGGTGGAGTTGATGAATCCAGCGAGGATCTCATAACCAAAGTCCTCAAGCAGTCTGAGTACACCATCACGATCGATCTTGGAATGGGATCGTCGGAAATGACGGTTTTTACTTGCGATTTATCCGTGGATTACGTTCGGATCAATGCTGATTACCGAACCTGAAGAACTTGGTCCTCTGAGCCAGTCGAAGATCCCGCCTTCGGTGGTCAGAATTCTCCGGCTCTGCCATGCTTGAATGATCCCGGGATATTGGAATAGTGGAATGTTGGAATAAGGTTTAGCGGAATGAGGCTAATTTTTATAACGACAGAACTCATCAGAGGTTAAAATCAGGCCACTATCCGCTTTTCATACCCAATATTCCATCGTTCCAACATTCCATTATTCCAATCGGTGGTTAACTGTAATTGCCACCCATCCGAAAGCCCATAGAAGGGTAAAATGACCCAAATACGTCTGCAAAAATTTCTGTCGGCCGCGGGTGTCTGCTCCCGAAGGGAAGGTGAGAAACACATCCTTGCCGGTGATGTTCGTGTCAATGGGACAGTTGCCAGGGTTCTGGGAACCAAAGTGGATCCGAAGAATGACCGGATCGAATTCCGAGGAAAACCGGTTATAAAGTCGTCTCGCCCTGTATATATCGCCTTGCATAAACCGTCGGGATACGTAACCAGCTGTAAACAACCCCAGGAGCGAATCGTGACGTCATTGGTCGATATCCCTGAGCGGATTTTTCCCGTCGGTCGCTTGGACAAAGCATCGGAAGGCTTGCTTATTTTGACCGACGACGGCCGTTTGCACCATCGGTTATCGCATCCATCCTTCGATCATGAAAAGGTTTACCGGGTGACGGTGGCCCGTGGAATTGCCGATGATGTTTTGAAACAATTATCCAGTGGGGTCGATTTAGAAGGGAGTCGAACCCGTCCGGCCAAGGTCCGGCGAATTTCAGAAAAACAATTTCGAATGACGTTGCAGGAAGGTCGGAATCGCCAAATACGACGGATGGTGGGAAAAGTAGGGCATCGGGTGAAACGATTAAAACGCGTTCGCGTAGCCAATATCTGTTTGGGCAACCTGAAACCTGGTCATTGGCGGCATTTGAGCGAAGCGGAAAAAACCGTTCTTTTAAAGGGCCTCTAAATGTGCTGTAAAATCAGGTCAACACGTAATTCAACCGGCAGAACGGGGATTCTTATCAGGGTGTAACCGAGTCCGGCATAGCTTTTTTTCAGCACGACGGCCAGGGTGGCGGCAGTTGCGTCGTCCTCTATCCGGGCAGAATCAGCGGCGCAGGGCAGCCGGTCAAGAAAGAAGATCCGCCGATATTTAAATTTCTGGCTGACCTTTGTCGGTTCATCGGGGTCGAGACCGGCATGAAGGAAATAGGCGATGCTGTCTGGTACGGCCCGGTCGAGAAAGATCGTTTTATCGACAGGCAATCGGCGTTCCGTTTGGGTTTTTTTTATGAGGATTTGCCGTTCAAAAGTCAGCGCGTCGGATCGGATTTCCGCAAGAGACAGGCCTCGGGCCCGTTGATCATCGATGAAGGCCCGGGCCGCTTCGGGAACGACCCGGAACCCTTTTTGCTCCAATGCGTTAATGACCGTGGTTTTTCCCGAACAGGGGGCACCGGTGATGACACACCAGCGAGTTTGCCGGTGCGGTCTTTTACAGGTTTTTCTGTTGAAATGCGGTAGACCCATGTCTATATGTATTGTATAAAAAACAGGTTATCTGATATTCGATAAAAGAATTATAGTTGAATGACAAGGCCTTTATTCGCAAGGAGTTAATATGTTGACATTGAAATCACTGCTGGCCCGGGAAGAAATAATCGGTGTGGTAGGGCTCGGATACGTGGGACTGCCTTTGGCGGTTCATCTGGCCGCTGATTTTCGGGTGATCGGCTTCGATCTGAACGCGAAGCGAATTGCGGAATTAGAAGGTGGTGAAGATCGTACAATGGAGGTTTCAGCTGACGAATTGAACAAGGTGGATGTCCACTACACCTCTGATTCAACCCGTTTATCGGCCTGCCAGTTAATCATCGTGGCTGTTCCCACACCGATTGACGGACAACGCAATCCTGATCTTTCACCCCTTTGCGGTGCCAGTGAAATTGTAGGAAAACAGATGCCCCGGGGCGCCTGCGTGGTGTTTGAATCGACGGTCTTTCCGGGAGCTACCGAGGAGGTGTGCGTACCGATTCTGGAGCAGGAATCCGGTTTGTCCTTTGGTACCGATTTTACCGTGGGTTATTCTCCGGAGCGAATCAATCCAGGCGATAAAGTCCATACCCTGGAAAAAATTACCAAGATTGTTTCCGGTTCCGATGAGCAGACAACCCGGCTTCTGGCAGGGGTTTATGGTAAAGTCGTGAAAGCAGGTATTCATGCGGCCAGTAGTATCAAGGTGGCCGAGGCGGCCAAGGTCATCGAAAACACCCAGCGAGACCTGAACATCGCCCTTATGAATGAACTGGCGATGATTTTTGATCGAATGGGTATCAATACGTGCGAAGTGCTGGAGGCCGCCGGGACCAAATGGAATTTTTTAAAGTTCACACCGGGTTTGGTGGGAGGTCACTGCATCGGGGTCGATCCGTATTACCTTACCTTTAAAGCCGAATCCATTGGTTATCATCCCGAAATGATTCTGGCGGGGCGCAGGATCAATGACAATATGGGTAAATACATCGCCGAGCGTACCGTGAAAAAACTCATTGCGCAGGGGAAGCAGGTGCGTGATGCCCGAGTGGCCGTTTTTGGCCTGACATTTAAAGAAAATGTCCCGGACTTGAGGAACACGCGGGTAGTGGATATTATCCATGAGCTGGAAGATTACGGGATCCAGGTAATGGTTCATGATCCCCTGGCCGATGCGAGCGAAGCCGAAGATTATTACGGTTTGAAGCTGGTCGATATGAATCTGATCAATCGCGTGGAAGCCATTATTCTGGCCGTTTCCCACGATGTTTATAAAAAGATGGGNTTAAAACGCATCGGGGATCGTTGCAATGGCATTCATGCCCTGGTTATCGATGTTAAAGGTATTTTCAGCGAGCAGGAGGCCGGGGAGCTGGGGATTGATTACTGGCAGTTGTGACGGTTCCGTAAAAAGTCTTTCATATAATTTCGTACCGCTACATAATGTGTCGAATCGTAAGAAAACACTTGCATATTGGATTTAGGTTCAGGTGGACCGACTTTTTACGAAATTATCATTATTGAGTTCTGGATTCGAAAAATTATCAAATATTCTTGATATCCTTAACGGCATTCTTGCCGCTGGCTTTAACCCCGAACATAGCGCGATCGGCCAGTCCGATCAAGGCGGTCTGATCATCGGCGTCATCCGGGCAGGTGGCCACGCCAAAGCTGGCTTTCAGTTTGACCTCCAGCCCCCGATTCGTGAGGTAAACGGTCCGGCGCATCAGTGAGCGGATGTGTTCCGCCATATCCAGCGCGCGATTCTTATCAAAATCGGGCAGCACAATGATGAATTCATCCCCACCATAGGCGACACCATAGGCGGGTTTTTTAATGGCCGCCTGTATGGAAGCGCCGATTTCCCGGATCGCCTGGCTGGCGTTTAAATGACCGTGCACATCCACAACTGTTTTGAAGTCGTCGATATCCAGAAAAATCAATGAAAATTTCCGTTTTTCTAAATGGCTGGATTCAATCAACCGGTCCAGTTCTTTGTATAGATAACGGGTATTGTAAAGGCCGGTCAGATCATCATGGGTGGCCTGGTATCGAAACCGTTCTTCGCTTTTGCGAAGGGCCGTTTCCATCTGTTTGCGGGCTTCATCGGCCTCCATCTCTTTTGTAACAATGGTCAGACAGCCAAGCGAAAGATAAATTTGATCTTCGACATACGTTTCTATAATTGCTTGATCTTTTAACCAGATAACATCCCCATTTTTTATCCTGAACTTATAAACCGCTTCCGTTATACCTTTGCGTTTGACGTCACGGCGATAATCGGTCCTGGATCCGGCCAGGTCCTCCGGGCCGATGATATTTTCGATTATCCGCTGTTTGGCAGGTTGATGCTTATAAATTCGTTGTTCGAGAACACTATGCCGAAAGGTCCGGGCCACCCGGGAGGGCTCACAATCCATCATCCGGAGAAAATGCCGGCTAATAAATTCGTACCAGATGGTTTTTTGATGCTCCCGCCAGGCGGCGATATAGGGAATGACAGGTGTGCCGATTTGATCGAAGCTCCGAAACGCTTTAATGCGTTCGGCAGTTAGTTGTTTTAGCATGGCGCTATAAGATCCGGTTAGTATTTGTCCGCAATAATTCGCGTCATCGCTTAAATGGTTGATTTCCTCTGGTTTCATGTGACGTTAGACCTTGGCGCGCTATCTATTGGTTTACACTCTTTTTAACGGTGTTTTAGGGTAGATCTGTCATTAACAATAATCAATAAAATTGGCAAGGATCAGATCGTTCGAGGATGCCCATTTGGTCTTTTGGGAGAAAACAAAATGGAACGGGAAACGTCTTTGCCTTTTCAACGGAGTAGCCGTTACGAAAGCAGATATTGTCCGTCGTTTCGGGTTGCTTCTATTCTGATTACAAATACGGATCACTTATTTCAAATCAAGCTATTATCAAAGCCTGCGGAGGATAGCTTTACCTGGGACATATGTTTTAACATATTGAATATAAAAGGATATGTCTATTATTGACAGGTTGGCGCAGTTATTGCATCTTTACAATAAAAAAATGGAACCTATCAGGATCAGATGGCTTTTTCCAAGGACAGGAAGGATCAATGACACAGATTGCCGATACGGATTTAAAATCGGGGGAGCTTTTCGATCGGGCTTTATCGAATATTCGCCATCTACTGGGCAACTCGGTGAGTACCCTGAAGATCACTCTTGAAGTGTTGCTGGAAAATTACGACCAATTCGATGAGACCAAGAAAACGGAATTTTTAGAGCGGGCGGTGAACCAGGTTATCGTCCAACAGCGCCTGCTGGAATCGATGAAAACATACAGCCGATCCGTCGTTAATCGAGTTCAACCGATCAATTTTGATGCATTTTGGCATGACTGGATTCAGGAAAAAAGGGAAGAATTGACTGGGGAAGGTATACGGCTGATGGTCAAGGAACCCGACAAGCCATGTTATATATTGGGAGAAAGCAGAGTGCTTAACCTGGTATTTAACACCGTGATTGCCAATGCCATTGAAGCACTGATGCAAACCGATGATCCATTGATCGAGATTACTTCACTTGCATCAGGTGATTTACGGGTTGTTGTTCGGGACAATGGATGTGGCATCGAAAAAGATAAGCTGGAGAAAGTGTTTATTCCTTTTTATTCGAAGGATTCGGATAAGTCGGGGTTAGGACTTCCCTTGGCCCGCAAGTTACTGGTGGCCATGGGAGGAGGTATCGCTATCGACAGCCGGCCCGGTCAAGGAACAAGTGTTTGTGTCCAGCTAAAACGGGCACATCGTAATCGTCAGCCCGGATAAAATCTCTAATGATGAGCAGGCTATCGCTCAAGAGTAAAGAGGAGGAAATTAAGTGTCTTACATTCTCGAACAGAAACAACTGGATGAGATCGAACAGATATTAAATAAGGACTTGATCGACCTTGGGGTCCACAGTGTGATTCTCATCGATATGGCGGGAAACATTGTCGTTGACCAGAACAGTGGAGGTAGCGACCATGACATTTATTCCCTGGCCGCACTTGCGGCCGGCAATTATGGCGCGATGAATGCCATGGCCAATATCGTCGGAGAAGATGAGTTTTCGCTTCTTTTCCATAAGGGAGAAAAAGCGAACATTCACTTCAGCAAGGTCTTATCCGATTATTTACTGGTGACTATTTTTGGAAAAGAGGTCTCCTTGGGCTTTTTAAGGCTAAAAGTGGCCGAGGTCATAACGAAAATTGGAGATCTGTTACCGGCACAATAATGTTAAATTATATTTGTTTCGTTCTTAATCGGAGCATAACCATGCCATCTACACGGGGTAAATACTGTGGCATTTGTCAATCTTAAGAAAAAAGAGGTGCAGGCCAAGATTGTTTATTACGGTCCCGGCCGAGGGGGGAAGACATCCAACCTGGAGTTTATCTATAATCGGATCCGTCACAAGATGAAAAATGAGATGGTAACGATTAAAACCCATGGGGATCGAACGCTTTTTTTCGATTTTCTTCCTCTCAATATCGGTACGATTAAAGGATACAGTATCCGGACACAATTGTATACCGTTCCCGGCCAGGTGAAGTATGATGCGACCCGGCGTCTTGTTTTACGAGGAGTGGACGGGATCGTTTTTGTGGCTGATTCCATGACCGTAAGAAGAGAAAAAAATATTGCTTCCTTAAAAAACCTGGAGGAGAATCTGGCTGCTTATCAAAAGGATCTATATAAAATTCCCATTGTGATGCAGTATAACAAGAGAGATTTAGGGCAAAAGGGGGTCCCGCTATTGTCCTTTGCTGAGATGGAAAAAGATCTTAATTCGAAATTGAAAGCCCCGCGGTTCGGTGCCAGCGCAATGACGGGCCATGATGTTGTTGCCACCTTGAAGAAAGCGATTCAGATAACCATGATTTCTCTTAAAAGAACACTCATGTAGGAGGCCTAGACAGATGAAGACGACCAGTAACGAGCGAACCGGCGGGATGGAAGAAAAAAACAGACTCCCGAAAACGGATCAAGAAACAATTCCAGAGCCCTCACAAGATAAAAGGCAGCCGCACGAAATTCAGTTATCGGCTTTGCAGGATCTTAAAGCCATTTTTCTTGCGATGGACTGGGAGATCAACGATCAAACCCTGACTAAGCTGATCGACGAATCGGAAAAGCTAATGAATAATTCCGAAGGCGACCTGGTTTTAGTGGCCTATTTTAAAATGCTTTCCTCGCTTGGGAAATACATAAAAGCGCATAAAGCCAATTCCGATAAGGACGCGGTGGGACTTCTTAACTCCGTTTATGAAGGTATGGAAAAAGTAATTGCCGCAGAAGAAATGCCGTATCGGGAAAGAGAGCGCCTGGTCATCGATGAAATTAGTAAATTTCAGATCTTGAAGCAGAAGATCACGGAGTCCAAGGTTGGCCATGAATCAGAAAAACGGTTGGATCAAGTTGCAAGCGATGCTGAGATTAAGGATATCAAAGCGGATGTGGTCTCATTACGCCAGGAAGTAACCGAATTACGCGAAGAGGTTACGAGGGTACTGGAAGCATTAGACCGGTAGACGGGGAGGGAATCCAATGCCTACAGACCGATCAAGCTCAATGTTTTTCGATGACTTGTCAGAAGCAACCCTCAGAATATCCGACTTGTCCGGCGAAACAGACCGGTCGGAATTTACAATGGATATTGACATGGTAAGGGTTCTCGTCTCGCTGGATGGAGAAACGCCCATCAATGGTATTGCCCGGGATATGAAAGTTCCCAGCGAACAATTACACGACAGCGTTGAAAAATTGATTAAGATGGGACTTATTGAAGCGCTCGAAAGCAAACCGAAAGTTCTTGACCGGTTTTTTTTTGATTCGCTTGCAACCACAATGGCTCGCATGATCGGCCCGATTGCACCGATTCTGATTGATGATGCGGTGGCCGACCTGGGGCATGAACAGTCTGGTTTTCCAATTCAGCGGGTGGCTGAATTAATCGATGCGCTGTCAGTTGAAATTCAGCATAAGGAGAAGCGCCTCGCATTTCAGCAAGGCATGATGCAATTGATAAAAGAAAAGGGCTATTTGAATTTATAGAACCTTGTTCTGGTATATTAAAACAGGGTGTGTCATTTCACTTGAATATTAAAAATTTTGACAGGAGAGCAGTGTGATTATCATTCCCAAGGGGAAAATCGTTATAGCGGGACTCAATAGCTACTATCTTGATATTGAGAGGTTATGCGAATATCATCGTGAAATTGTCGGCTCATGTGGAATATATTTCAAGTCTGTTTCAGTCGGCGGTATAGTCTTTTTTGACAATTCCGATTATCTTGGTGGTGGGCTGCTAACCAATAAGGTTAATGAATTTGATACGGATGATGTGATCAAAAAACTGGTTGCGTCAGCAGCCAGTGATAATTTTGATATTACGGTCTATGAAATCGATCAGGAAGATGTGTATTATTGGTCCAGCCTTTTCCAGACCCAATCGATATATAATGGTTTGAAATCGGATTTTACCGATCTTGCCGCGCTGATTATAAAGATGAAAGCCGAGAAATTGTCGGGCTATATTGAAGTGTTATTCGATAATACTCATGGGGGCTATCTTTTCTTCCGAGACGGAAAAATAGTTCATAGTGTTTCCAGTATGACACAAAATCCACCGGGTGAACTGCCGGGAAGTAATGAGGATTTGGCTACCCTAATAAATTTTTCAAAAAAAAAGCCAGGGGTTTTTAATGTAAAGGAAATTTTAATGCGTCAATCATCGACTGGAGAAAAGAGCGGGAAAAATATTCTGCCGGCATTTGATTCCAGTCGGATATACGCTATCTTGGAATCCCTGTTAAATTCACTAAAAAATGCGTTGTCCGAAAAGCACCCGCGTAGTTTTGATTTTGATCTGACCTTAAAGAAGAAGTTTATTGAAAAAGCGGATAAATACGACTTTCTGGATCCGTTTGCGGCTGAATTTGAATATAACGGCTCGAAAGTTATCTATCAGGGCAACGCCGATCTAAAACTGGTAGCCGCAGCGGTTTTTGAATCGGCTCGGGAGCTGGCCGCCGAAAATGGTCAGACCGACCGTTTCGAATCTAAAATCGAGGCATTGAAAACGCAACACCCTAAGGAATTAACGGAGATAGGTTATCGTGCCTGAAAAGTTATCCGTACAGAACGGCGGTATCAAGCAAGTTTTGATCATCGATAATAATCAGGAATTGCTCGAGTCTCTAAAGGTAGGGCTGGGTAAGTATCGCGCGCAGTTCTCCACGCTTTACGCCAATGATGGGAAGCAGGCCCTTGAAATCCTTAAGCGCGAATCCGTATCCGTGGTCGTATCCGACGTTAGAATGCCCAAAATGAACGGTTTGGCACTGCTCTCGAGCATGACCAGCTTGTACCCGGATATCCCCGTGATTATTATGACGGCTTATGGTCAGGATGAGCTGGAATGGCTGGCCAGGAAGAGCGGTGCCGTGGCATTTATCGGCAAACCTTTTAGCGTCGATGAAATAGGCAACAAAATTCTCTCATTGTTGCAGAAAGAGTCGGACGGGGGTGTTATTAAAGGGATATCCGTCGGTGTTTTTATGCAATTGGCTGAAATGGAAGAGATGACCTGTACGATTCGGGTGTACAATGAGGCAACCGCTATGCAGGGGGTCGTTTTTTTCAAGCAGGGAAAGCTATTTGATGCTCGTTACGGTACCTATGGCGGTGAAAAGGCTGTCGTAAAGATTTTATCGCTGGAACGGACCCATATCCGTATTCAAAACAGCTGTCCGGGTTTTCTCCAACCTAAAATTGGGGTCGGTTTACAAGCCGTTTTATTGGAGGCGATGCGCCTTAAAGATGAGGCAATCTTTGATAAAGTCGAAAACCCTGAAAACACTGTTGTGAAATTATCGAAGCGGGATGAGATCACCACCGATTCCCCGAAGCAACCATCCGCGTCAAAAGAAAACGCAGCAAATCAAAAAAAACAGCGCCCCGCGAAAGTATTGCATGATATTCAAAGGGAGCTAGGAAAGGGTTTCGGTTTGAGTCAAGTTGACAGTGACCATGGATGGGAGCATACCGTCACCCTTGCTTTGAAAATCGGTGATCTCTTTAATGCCGGACGTCTCAAATGCGGTTATATTCAAACGAGTGATAATAGTTCGAACTTTTTTATTCCCGGATCGCCATCAACTGTTGTAAGCGTTGATCAAACCTGCCCGCGGGACAGAATTTTTCGTATCGCCGAGCGGATTGATTAAAAATTAGATAGTTAATCGACAATCTGTCAACAGAAGGTCGAGTTAGATTGTATAATATGAAAATGTTAATCGATGACCTATTCAATGTGAAGGGAGTATTGGGCGTTTTGGTTGTTTCATCTGACAGGAGCGTCGTATTTCAGGATTTGGCGAGGTTGAAATTGGACGGTTTAAAGGAAACAGACCTTGAAATGCCGCTTTTACTGTTTGACCGGGTCGAGGAGGCTGATCTGCTTTTCGAGTACTACCGTATCTATATTCGAAAATGCCCTTTAGGGCTTCTTTGGGTGATCATGCAGCCTGACGCATCAGCGGCCATGATACGTCTGCAATGCGATATCATCGCCCCCAAGATGAAACAGCAAAAACAAATAAAAAGGGGCATCGGGCGCCTTTTCATGTAATAGTGTGATGGAGTTAAAAATGCATACTAACGAAATACCCATCGGACGAATTAGGCCCGGCCAAGGTGAAACGATACTGGCAGTAGATGATGACAAAGCGTTGCTGCCGGCCATCGTTGATCTTTTGACCCTGATAGGTTATCGGATGATTACCGCCGACAACGGTCAGACAGCGGTTGAAACATATCGCCGCAACCGTCCGGACGCGGTTCTGATGGATCGTAACATGCCTTGTATGAACGGCGTAGAAGCTGCCCGACAGATTCTTGAATTTGATCCCGAAGCAAAAGTCGTTTTACTGTCCGGATTTGATGCCAGCGGCTATGATGGTATTGAACCCAATCTTTTAAAACAGATTAAAGCCTATTTAACCAAACCGATTCAAATAAAAGAACTCAGCCAGGTCTTATCGGGAGTGATCAACGGGTGAAAAAAAATGACTACGCATGATAATATAAAAACAATTCTTTCCGAGGCCCAGGTCTATGAATCCATGGGGCTTTATGCGGAAGCATTGGCGGCTTACGAAAAAACCCTTTCCGGGGATGAGCCCAAAGACTCGGAAATGATAGCTGAGATTAATGACCATATTGAGCGCTTGAAAAAAAAGCTGGCCGATGATTCTCTGGAAGACACTGAAGAAAGCGAGCTCTCCCGTGAATCGTTCGACCATATCAAGACGCATGCCCTCGATGAAAAGGACATCGCTCCCATCCTTGATCGCGCTTCCGTATTTCTTGAAAAGGGACTGTATGAAGAAGCGGCGGATGAGTATGCCATGTTGTTTAGCATCGGTTATTCATTCGGAACAGTCATTCCCCCCATTATTGATTTTTTGATGACCATTTGCCCCTATGGGCAGGTGGGCAGGGAAGTATCAAGGGTTGTCGATAAATTTAACCTACAGAAAGATGAACTATCCGAGATAACCGCGCTTTTCGGAAAGGAAATTGCCGATCGGGCCCAGTATACCTCCGCTGCCGGCCTGTTAGAAAAGGCAAAGGGCCTGGATCCTGACAACGAAAATATTGAGAAGATGTATGACATAATCGTTAGCCGTTTTATGGCCGAACCCCGATCCGTTTATATGACCCGTCGTACCCGGTTGACGGATGATCAATTAAAGGAGGCGCTGGTCCTTTCTTTTAAAGAAGAGAAAAGTCTCTTTTCNGTTCTGNTTNCGAACAACTATATTGATAAGGACAGGCTGCTTCGTGCCCTGTCCGACTATCATAAATGTCCTGCCTTCGAATTTGATACCAAGCTTAATCCGTCGAAGCGGATCGTATTGAAATTGAAAAAAGCGGTTCTTCTTTCTCAGGGATGGGTCCCGCTGGAATGGAACGATAACGGTGCAAGCGTTGTGGTTGAAAATCCGGAAGATAGCTATCAAAGTGAACAGATTAAAACGATACTGTCCACAGACGATGTTCAATTTTGCCCGGGTATCCAGGAGGATATCGAATTACTAATTGAGCATTTTTTCGAGCAGGGTAAAAAGCTGGAAGAAATTGAAGCACAAAAAGATCCAGGGAATGCAGAGGGTGGTGTTGTCATGGATATTGTTGAGATGCTCGAACGGAAAAATGGCTGGAGCCGTGAACAAAAAATGTCCATCAGGCCCCAGTTGATTTCGGCCGAATTGATGCTGAAAGAAGAAAACGGTAAACAAAATTCACTTCTGGTGCGGTTAAAGGATTCTTCCGACCATGGCCTCGGTATGTTGATTTCATCGGAAGAGTATAAGCGGCTCAATAAGATAAAAGACGGGGACATGCTTAACGATATTATCTTTTATACCGGATGGGCCATGGTTCGAACGAAGTCAGTCGTTCGGAATGTAACCCGGATCAGGGAAGGTAAAGATAAAGGACAGTATTTCGTTGAGATTGAATCGGAAGATGTTATCTGATGAAAACACGGTAGCGGCTTTCATTACCTGTCAATATGACAATCCGATAATTGGAACAGGTGGTCCACTAATCTGATTTTATTTCTATAGGGAAAAGCAATGAGAAATAAATACAATCAGGTCATTATCGGACTTTTGGTTATATCGATAATATTTCTATCGGCATCCACCAGTATCGCTGATAAAACTTATCACTTTGCAGTGTTGCCCCGATTTTTTCCAATAGTCATCCTGGAACGGTTCGGGCCACTGGCAGACTATATTGCTGAGGAGACAGGTATCGATGTGGAATTTGTCATGCCGAAAAATTTCTCAAATCATATCGATATGGTCATGAAGGGAAAAGCGCTTTTAAGTTATCAGAATCCGGTAGTTTACGCCAAGGTTTCAGGAGAAGTAAATCCACTGGCCATTGCCAGCAAGGGGAAACATAAAACCCGATTCAGGGGGATTATTATCGTCCGGTCAGATAGTGACATCAAGACGATAGTGGATTTAAAAGGGAAGAGCGTGTCCATTGTATCGTTACAATCCGCCGGAGGGTATATTTCGCAAAAAGATTTTCTATCCCAAAACAGCATCAGCGTTGAAAACGATATGATCGTCAGTGAGGCTGTGGATAACAAACAGGAAAATGTCATTTTCGATGTTTATTCCAAAAAATCAGACGTGGGATTTATCAGGGAATCGGCCCTGCACCGGGTGGATAAAGTGATCGAACCCGAAAAAATCAAGGTTCTGGCCGAAACCAGCTGGCTTCCCAATTGGGTGTTTACTGTTCATAAAAGCGTCTCGGCTGATGTGGCCACCCGGATCCAGGGAGCACTGTTAAATCTCCCCGCAGGTGGCGGGGTGTTGAAAGCGGCCAAGCTAGAGGGATTTGTGACGCCGGACCCTGAAGTNTTAAANAATGTGCGTAAAATGGTTCAGGGTAAATAAATATACAGGCCATCACCGAAATGCAAGGAGTGAAATCATGATTCTCATCTGTGAAGAGTGCGGAAAAAAATACCGGACAATAGGTACCCTGAAAAAAGACAAGGTCAGGTTTATTTGTCGATCATGCTCACACGTTATCACGATCACCAAAGCAGATGTCTCGTCGGATAACCAAGACGAGGCAATGGCATCAGATTTCCAATCGGTATTGCTGACCGAGCCCCAGGAAGAGATAAGTGCAGAGACCGGTATGGAAGCCGAATCAGGTGATCCCATGAATCAGGAAACGGATGAACCGGCGTCGGATAAGGATGTGCCGTTGACGGCGTCGATGGAAACGGCAGTTGATGTTCCCAGTCAGGGGGGGATGGGGCTGCGTACTAAAATGATGCTCTTATTTTTAGTTGTTCCGGTTGCTTTGTTTGCGGCCGCCGGGATTTATTATTTGGTGCAGATGAATAAGTTTTCGGATACGTTGACCAGCGAATCCACTCAAGTGGTTAACAAGCTGGCTGAAGACAACATCAAGGAAATCGCCCGGCTGGTAGCCAGTCAGTGCAAGCAGTACCTGATGGCCCACCCGGAATTGTCCAAAGAACAATTTATGGATGACCCGGAACTTGCAAAGATAGCCACTCAGCGGGTGGGGTTGACCGGATATGCGGCGCTATACTCCGGGGGTCCTTTTACAACATGGGCCCACCCGAACCGCAAAATCCTTGGTAAACCGTTGGCCCCCATTCTTCGCAAACCTCTGGGCAATGAGTTTGATCGGTTTCTTGAGATTATTAAGGACATTGAAAAGGGAGATAATGTTGAAAATTCCGGGTACTACCTGTGGGCAGATCAAGACGGCGTTATGAGGGAAAAATTTATGGCCGTTACTCCCCTGGAAGGAACTAAATTTGGTGTGGCCGCAACTGTTTACCTGGATGAATTTACCCGGGATATCAAGAAGGTTGAGAGCAAGGCCAACAAAAATACCCGGGCAGTCAGAAACGTCATTCTGACTACCCTTGGAATAACGCTCCTTATCATGGCGATAATCGTTTTCTTTTATGCCCATCGTATTACCGAGCGAATTCAAAATCTGACCGATGTGGCCGAACGTATCAGCGTCGGTGAAATGGATGCTGAAATCAACATTGAAACCAACGACGAAATCGGGACCCTCGGTGAAGCCATCAGTCGCATGCAGGAAAGCATCCGGCTTTCCATCGAAAGGCTGAGAAGGCGAAGATAGCAGGTGTTACAGTTGGAATTTATACCGTTTAGAGATGGGTTCTATGCTCTCTATCCTACCAGCCGGCCGGCTTAATTTTTTACTGGCCGACTGATCTACATATCCATGGTTGCGCCCTTGTCGGCGGAATTGACATGCCGGGCGTACCGGGCCAACCATCCCCGTTGTACCTTCGGCGCGAATGGCGACAGGCTGTCAAGTCGTGTATTAAGTTCTTCTTCATCGATACATACATCGATAAGCCGTCGGTGGGCATCGATACGAATCCGGTCACCTGCCTGAATGGTGGCGATGGGACCGCCCGCGGCGGCTTCAGGGGATATATGGCCAACGCAAAGCCCCCGGGTACCGCCGCTGAACCGGCCATCGGTGATCAGGGCGGCCCGAATCTCTGCGCCCTGGATCGCAGCCGTCGGCGAAAGCATTTCCTGCATTCCAGGTCCACCCTGGGGGCCTTCATATCGGATAACGACGACATCGCCATCCTTGACTTGTCCTTCGAGAATACCTGCGAGAGCATCTTCCTGGGATTCGTAAATCACCGCCGGCCCTTCAAAAGTCATCATTTCTTTCGTCACACCGGCAATCTTTACGACTGCCCCGAGAGGTGCAAGATTACCAAAAAGAATAGCCAGGCCCCCATCCGGTGAAAAAACATTTTTGGCGGAGCGAATCACATCCCCATCCGGTTCGGGGGCTTTAATAACAGCATCATTAAGGGTTCCATAAACGGTTTTGGCGGTCAGCGCAAGACCGGTATTTGAGTGGTGTCCGATTTCTTTCAGGATGGCGGGTATTCCCCCCACCTGATGGACATCTTCCAGATGAATTTCCGGGCGGGAAGGGGAGACTTTGCAAATGCACGGCGTCCGTTCGGAAATGGCGTTGATCCGCTCCAGATCGTAATCGATACCGGCTTCGGCGGCCAGGGCCAGGGTATGCAGTACGGTGTTGGTGCTGCCCCCCATGGCCATGTCGAGTATGAAGGCGTTGTCGATGGCCGCGGGTGTCACGATATCGAGGGGCCGGATGTTTTTCTCAAGGCAAGCCCTCAGTGTTTTAGCTGCGCGTCGGCACAGGGTAATTCTTTCCGGATTCAACTGGGTAGCCGTTTTTTCCGAATCTTTCCAGACCTGGGCGGTAATCGTGCCGTTGCCGGGCAGCGCCAGGCCAACCACTTCGCCCAGGCAGTTCATGGAATTGGCGGTGAACATGCCGGCACAGGATCCGCATCCCGGGCAACTGATTTCGGATAGGTGTTCCAGTTCGGTTGTGCTGATTTTGTCGGCCGCGTGCTGGCCGACGCCTTCAAATACCGAGATCAGGTCGCCTCCTTCCCGACTGGCCAGCATCGGTCCTCCGGATACGTAAACGGCCGGGAGATTCAGCCGGACCATGGCGTTGTACATGGCCGGGACGATTTTGTCGC
>JGI24024J18818_10000064_pt1 | contig 28477 bp, 30 predicted proteins | sample Cruoilmetagenom2_FD_18818 | JGI IMG/M metagenome (IMG submission 18818) | reverse complement strand
GAGACAAATTATTATCCTAAATGTCCGTTATATGTTACTACTGGTATTTATTGCCCTGGTTGCGGTAGCCAGCGAGCAACGTACGAATTATTACATTTTCACTTTCTTGGAGTTCTAAAACAAAATTTACTTTATATTTTAGGAATTTTTATTTTAGTATATCATTTAATAGTAAGTTTATTAAATACCGTTTTTAATAAAAAAATATATAATTACCTTTATCATCCTAAAACCCCTTGGATTCTATTAATTATAATTTTAGTTTTCTGGGTTTTAAGAAATTTACCTTATTACCCATTCAATTTATTAGCTCCTCATTAACAATTTTATATGAATTTACTCTTTTTAGCAACCGTTCCTGTTCTTGTAGTTATTATTTACATTTATATAAAGGATAAATTTGATAAAGAACCAAAAAAATTACTTTTTTTTAATTTTTTGTTTGGAGCAACTATTAGTGTTTTAGTAAGTACTATTTTATATTATTTATACGATTTATTGCTCCCTCATCCAAATGCAATGAAAGTTTTTCACCAATTTTTAAAAGCATTTTTTATGGTGGCTTTGGTGGAGGAATTTAGTAAATATCTGATTGTTCGCTATTATGCACAACCAAAAAAAGAATTTAATGAACCTTTGGATGGTATTATATATGCTGTTATGGTTTCTATGGGTTTTGCCTTTGTTGAAAATTTACTTTACGTATTTAAAGGAGGAGTTAATGTAGCGTTAAGTAGAGCTTTTACTGCTATACCAGCACATGCTGTTTTTGCCATTTTAATGGGTTATTTTATGGGGATAGCAAAATTTTCTAAACACAAAACAAAATGGAATTTAATAGGGTTAAGTTTAGCCATTCTTTTTCATGGAAGTTATGATTTTTTCCTATTTATAAACTTTATACCTGGAATTACCATAGGAGCACTTATATCATTACTTGTAGGTGTTTTTTTAGCTAAAAAGGCAATTATAAGACTTCAAAATATTTCTAATTTTAAACCATAAAAAAAGCACTCATATGAGTGCTTTTTTATATTTTAATTTAAAATGAATTTATTCAAATTCTGTATCCATTTTAATATAGTCTAAAAATTCGCGTTTAATTTCCTTTTCTTTAAACTTACCACCAAATTCTGAAGTAACTGTGCTGCTTTCAATATCTCTAATTCCACGAGAATTTACACATAAATGTTTAGCATCAATAACACAAGCAACATTTTCAGTTCCCATTGCTTCTTGCAATGCTTGTACTACTTGCATGGTTAAACGCTCTTGAACCTGCGGTCTGCGAGCATAATAATCCACTATTCTATTCATTTTTGATAATCCAATTACTTTCCCATTAGAAATATAAGCTACGTGTGCCCTACCAACAATAGGTAATAAATGATGCTCACAAGTAGAATAAACTACAATGTTTTTTTCCACCAACATTTCACCATATTTATAATTATTGTCAAATGTGGATAACCTTGGTTTATTTGCAGGATTTAACCCTCCAAAAACTTCATTGACATAAGCTTTAGCAACTCTTTTTGGAGTTCCTTTTAAGCTGTCATCTGTTAAATCCATTCCTAAAGTGTCTAAAATTTCTTTAACACTTTTTTGAATTCTGTTTATTTTTTCTTCATCGGATAAGTCAAAAGCATCATTTCTTAATGGTGTTTTTGCAGAAGAACCAATGTGGTCATCACCAATATCATCAATATTGTTTACCATACTTTTTTTACCTTCAAACATTTTCATTTTATTAGAGTGCAAATTTACAATTAAGTTTTAATGTTAAATAGAAATATTCATTAATTCTTGTAAATCGCATAATTTTTGATCACCTGTATGCATATTCTTTAGTGTGTATTTATCCAATTCAATTTCCTTGGAACCCACAATAACCACAAAAGGAATTTCTCTTTTGTTAGCGTAATTCATTTGTTTTTTCATTTTAGCAGTATCAGGATATAATTCTGATTTAATTTGGTGCTTACGTAATTCTACCAAGGCTTTCATACAAAATGAAGCTTCGCTTTCTCCTAAATTTAAAAACAAAATTGTAGGTTTAGGTAAATCAACTTCCTTAAATAAATTCAGTTCTTCTAATACCAAATAAATACGATCTAATCCAAATGAAATTCCAACACCGCTTATATTTTTTAAACCAAATATACCTGTTAAATCATCATATCTGCCACCACCACCAATAGAGCCCATTTTTACATTTTTTGGAGCTGAAACCTCAAAAATTGCGCCTGTATAGTAATTTAAACCTCTGGCTAAAGTAACATCTAATTCTAAATTTGCAGATTGCAAACCTAAGGTTTCTACATTATTTACTACAAATCTTAAATCTTTCACTCCTTGAATTCCTTCTTCTGAATTTTTTAATAATTCTTCTAATTGATTTAATTTTTCTTGATTAGTGCCATTAAAATTAAATAACGGAGTTACTTTTTTAATTGCCTCTTCTGAAATACCTTTTAACAACATTTCTTTAGAAACACCATCAGCACCAATTTTATCTAGCTTATCTAAAGCAACAGTAAAATCAATTAATTTATCTTTTTCACCAATAATTTCAGCTATTCCTGCCAAAATTTTTCGATTATTGAGTTTGATAGTCGTTCCCAGTAATTTTAGCTTACTAAAAACGGCATCGTACAATTGTACAAATTCCACTTCTTGCCATAAACTTTTACTGCCAACCACATCTGCATCGCATTGATAAAACTCACGAAAACGTCCTTTTTGTGGCCTATCAGCACGCCAAACTGGTTGCATTTGATAACGTTTAAAAGGAAAAACAATATCATTTTGATGCTGCACTACATATCTTGCAAACGGCACAGTTAAATCGTAACGTAATGCTTTTTCAGAAATTTGAGAAGTAGCTTTTACACTATTTTTAGAAACAAGTATAGCCTCATCTACCTTTTTTAGATAATCTCCTGAATTCAATATTTTAAAAATCAATCTATCTCCTTCTTCTCCGTATTTTCCCATTAACGTAGAATAATTTTCAAAGGACGGAGTTTCAATAGGTTGAAATCCATACGTTTCAAATACTTCTTTTATGGTTGAAAAAATATAATTGCGTTTTGCAACTTCAGTTGGTGAAAAATCGCGTGTTCCTTTTGGTATGCCTGGTTTTTGTGCCATTATAAAAAATTAGTGTGCAAATATCCGAAATTTTAAAAACTAATTAAAGCTTTTCTAGTATTGATTTTTCTTTGGATGTTAAAGGAATATCATCCGCAAATTTAACCTTAGTAGGAAAAATTATTAACAACATTAATAAAAGTATTGCTACTAAAATAAAATAAAAACTATTGTGAGATTGCAATACAAAAATTATGCACATAATTGCAGGCAATTCTAGCATTGCCACTCTAAAAATATGAGCTGAACTATATTTTGTGGTTTTTACGCTTAAATCGGCTTCTTTCGATATTTTTTTTATCAATTTTAAAAATAAACTTTTACTGACCAAATTACCAATATAAGAAATGGTTATTGCTAAAAATAAAAAAGCTTTATCTGATGAATAAGAAAAAGTCAATTGTCCATTTAAATGAATGGAAACATAAGCAGCAAAAATAATTACCCCCATCATTAAAGCAAAATGAATAATTTGCAGGGACATCATAAAATCTTTTGGTTGTTGGTTAGCGTAGCTCATTTGTTCTATATTAAATTATTTTTTATTAAAAATTGCATTTGCTTTTTCTAAATCTTCAGGAGTGTCAATACCAATTGCAATATGTTTTGTTTCTACCATTTTTACTTGTAAACCATTCGCTAAAAATCGTAGGTTTTCAAGTTTTTCTGCTGCTTCTAAGTTATTAACTGGTAATTTCGTAAATTTTAATAATGCATCTTTTCTAAAAGCATAAATACCAATATGTTTAAAATAAACTGCTTTGGTTATATCTCGCGGATATGGAATAGCAGAACGAGAAAAATACAATGCAAAATTATTTTCATCCGTAACTACTTTTACATTATTAGGATTATTAATTTCCTCCTTTTCTTCCATTTTAATCATTAACGAAGCAATATCAATTTCCTTATTTTCATCTTTTTTAAAAACATTAATCAAATTTGATAAAGGTTCTGTTTGTGTAAAAGGCTCATCACCTTGCACATTTATTACAATATCCACATCTAAATTTTCAATTGCCTCAGCAATTCTATCGCTTCCAGATTCATGTTCTTTTTTACTTTTTATTACTTTCCCTTGATTATTATTGATTTCCTGAAAAATAATATCACTATCTGTAACTACATAAACTTCATCAAATAAATTTGAATTTTTAACGGCTTCATAAGTTCTTAAAATAACCGATTTACCAGCCAAATCTTTCATTAATTTACCAGGAAACCTACTAGCTTCATATCTAGCAGGAATCATTGCTATCACTTTCATGTGTTCTTATGTTTTAAGTTTTGCTTTTTTAAACTAGTTATACTTGCATTTAGTTCAAAACCAAGTAATAAAATTATGGAATTTAACCAAACGAATAGCATTAACACCAACAAGGTTCCAATAGAACCATATAATTTGTTATAGGTGGAAAATTTTAATACATAAATGGCAAAAAGTTTAAAATTTAATATGGTTAGCAAGGTTGTTAAAACAGTTCCTGGTGAAAAAAAATAATATCGTTTTGTTTCTTTTGTTCCATATTTATAAAGAAAAGATACCGAAATAAATAAGGTTATAACAAACAATAGCAACTGCCCTTTTTCAATCCAAAAAACATCGTTTTCCAGCCATCCATGCGCCTTTAAATCGTTAATAAATATTTCTAAATAAATTGCTACTGAAACAGTAATTACTAGCACTAAAGCTAATAATATTGCCATACCCATTGCAATAAAATATTGCCTTAAAATATTACGCATTTCTGTAATGTGATAAGAGTATTCAAAACCACCTAAAATTGCATTTACACCATTGGTCATTAAAAAGATTGAAGCTATAAATCCAAACGACAATAAACCTCCATACCTATTATTAGCAATATCTGTAATTACTCCTTCAACCGAACTAGCAGTATTTGGTGGTAATAATTGCTCAATCATAAATAAAAAATCCTTTTGAAAACCTTCAATTGGAACGTAAGGAATAAGGGTTAATATAAATAATATGAAAGGAAACAATGCCATAAAAAAACTAAAGGATATACCACCCGCACGCGATGTTAAAGCTCCTTTAACAATTCCTGAAATATACATCTCAATTACGTCGTATAACGACATACCTTGCAAACCTGGTATTTTTATTGATTTCCCAAGTTTAACAATCCAGTTTACAACTGGAACTTTATTAAGATTATCTTCTATTGGTTTACTCATGTATTGCTTTTAAACTTAAATCCATATTATAAACAGAATGTGTTAATGCGCCTGAGGAAATAAAATCTACTCCACAATTTGCATATTCTTTGGCAGTTTCTAAAGTAATTCCGCCTGAAGATTCTGTAAAACATGTATTACCAATTAGTGCAACTGCCTTTTTTGTTTCTTCAAAGTTAAAATTATCAATTAATATTCTATAAACACCATCATTTTTCAAAATCTCTTCAATTTCTTCTAAATTTCTTGCTTCTACAATAATTTTTAAATCTAAATTATTACTAGCTAAAAACTTTTTAGTTTTAGTAATTGCAGCAGTAATTCCACCAGCAAAATCAATGTGATTATCTTTTAGCATAATCATATCATATAGTGCAAATCTATGGTTTTCACCACCTCCAATTTTTACCGCCCATTTTTCTAAGGCTCTTATACCTGGTGTAGTTTTACGTGTATCTAAAATTTTAGTTTTTGTTCCTTGTAATATTTTAGAAAACTCACTAGTTTTTGTTGCAATTGCACTCATACGCTGCATGGCATTTAACACCAAACGTTCTGATTTTAAAATAGATAACGAACTTCCAGCAACATAAAGAACAATATCTCCTTGTTCAACTGGTTCGCCATCTTCAATAAAGGTTTCTATTTTTAAATTAGCATCTACATACTTAAAAATCATTTTTGCAAATTCTACACCTGCAATAATACCAGCTTCTTTTACCAAAAGTTTGGCTTTACCATGAGCTGTTTTAGGAATACAAGCTAAAGAACTATAATCGCCATCGCCAACATCTTCTCTAATAGCATTTTTAATAATTATATCTAGTTCCTTTTCAAATTGTTTCTTTGAAATCATATAAATCACATTTTAAAAACAAAAATAACTTTTTTATTTTCAAAAAATACCTCTTTATTTCTTTTTATATTTACCGAATGAAAATTAAATTATTGGCTATTGGTAAAACGGATGATAAACATTTAATTTCCTTAATAGAAACTTATAAGCAGCGTTTAAAACATTATATTAATTTTGAATTAGAAATAATACCGGATATAAAAAATGTTAAAAATTTAAGCCAAGTACAACAAAAAGAAAAAGAAGGAGAATTAATTTTAAAGAAATTAACCAATACCGATGTGCTATTATTGTTAGATGAAAAAGGTAAAGAAATGCGTTCTATTGATTTTGCAAAATTTCTTCAAAAAAAGATGAATTCAGGTATTAAACAGTTGGTTTTTGTTATTGGCGGTCCTTACGGATTTTCAGAAAACATTTATAAAAAATCGCAAGGAAAAATTTCTTTATCAAAAATGACCTTTTCTCATCAAATGATTCGTTTATTTGTAGTGGAACAAATTTATAGAGCATTTACCATTCTTAAAAATGAACCTTATCACCATGAATAAAAACAAATTAGTTTTTGCAACAAACAACAAACATAAACTGCTAGAAGTTAAAAACTTATTACCTAATTACAATATAATTAGTTTAGCTGAAATTAATTGTTTTGACGATATTCCTGAAACGGAAAACACACTACAAGGAAATGCCATTTTAAAAGCAAATTTTATAACGAAAACTTATAACCTTAGTTGTTTTGCAGATGATACTGGTTTAGAAGTAGCAGCGCTAAATAATGAACCTGGTGTCTATTCTGCTCGCTACGCAGGCGAGGATAATAATTCTGAAAATAATATGCAGAAATTATTAAAAAATCTTGCTAATAAAAATAATAGAAAAGCACAATTTAGAACGGTTGTTGCCTTAAATTTAAACGGAAAACAGTATCTTTTTGAAGGAATTTGTAAAGGAAGTATTTTAGAAAAAAAACAAGGAGAAAGTGGTTTTGGTTACGACCCAATATTTAAACCCGATGGTTATCAAAAATCATTTGCAGAAATGAGTTTAGAAGAAAAAGGAAAAATTAGCCATAGAGGAAAAGCCATAAAAAAATTAGTAGAATTTTTAAATACCAACATTTGATCTTAAAGCAAAAAAACTATCATAAAACCTTTATATATTTAGCAATTTCACTTGTTATATTTTTTATTTTAAATGTAAGTTTAGGATCCGTTTTTATTCCTTTAAAACAAATTATTATTGCTTTGTTTGATGGCAAAATAGAAAATGAAGCTTGGAAAACTATTGTTTTAAATTACCGATTACCAAAGGCAATTACGGCTATTATTGTTGGTTCTGGATTATCCATAAGCGGTTTATTAATGCAAACTTTATTTAGAAATCCTTTAGCCGGACCTTTTGTTTTAGGAATTAGTTCTGGTGCTAGTTTAGGAGTTGCCATTTTAATTTTAGGAGCCTCTTTTTTAGGAATAAATACATTGGCTTTTGCTTTTTCAAATTGGGGTTTAGCATTGGCTGCCAGCCTAGGTTCTTTTTTAGTTTTATCTGCAGTTTTATTGGCGGCAATAAAGGTCAGAAATACCATGTCTATTTTAATAATAGGTTTAATGTTTGGAAGTTTAACTGCTGCATTAATAAGTGTATTAGCATATTTTAGTAGTGCAAGCCAGTTACAACAATATCTATTTTGGAGTTTTGGAAGCCTTGGAAACTTAAGTTGGAAAGAAATTGGAGCATTATTTACAATTTTTTGTTTAGGCGTTTTTTTAGTAATTTTTATAATTAAACCATTAAACAGTTTACTTTTAGGAGAAAATTACGCTAAAAGTTTAGGTGTAAACATTAAACTTACAAGAAATATTACGTTAATCTCAACAAGTTTACTAACTGGTGTAATTACTGCTTTTTCAGGACCAATTGCTTTTATAGGTTTGGCTGTACCGCATTTAACTAAATTACTTTTTAAAACATCAAACCATAAAATATTAATTCCGGCAGTTGCAATTAGTGGAGCAATTATAATGTTAATTTGTGATAGTATTGCACAACTACCCAACAGCGAATATACTTTACCAATAAATGCTATAACCTCGCTATTTGGAGCACCCATTATTATTTGGTTATTAATTAGAAAAAGAAAAATTTATTAGATTTTGACAGCTTCAAATAAACATATTATTAAAACTTCTAATTTAACCATTGGTTATTCTACTAAAAAGAAAGTTACCACAATTGCAAGTAACTTAAATATAAATCTTGAAGCAGGTAATTTAGTCTGTTTGCTAGGTGAAAATGGTATTGGAAAATCTACTTTATTACGAACCCTTACAAAAGTGCAACCTGCTTTAAATGGAGCAATTTTTATTGAAGAAACTAATTTAAAGGATTTATCGAACTTAGATTTATCTAAAAAATTAAGCTTAGTATTAACGGAGAAATTACCTGAAAGTAGCTTAACCGTTTTTGAATTAGTAGCATTAGGACGGCAACCTTATACTAACTGGATTGGGCAATTATCTACTAAAGATGTAGAAATCATTCAACTAGCTTTAAAACAAACCAATACGCTTCATTTAACTAATGCCAAGTATTATGAACTAAGTGATGGACAATTACAAAAAGTATTAATTGCCAGAGCATTAGCTCAAAATACTTCGATTATTATTTTAGATGAACCAACCGCTCATTTAGATATTCATCATACCATTGAAACGTTTACTTTATTAAAAGAATTGGCTACAAAATTTGGTAAAACTATTATTATTTCAACTCATGAAATTAATTTAGCTTTACAGTTAGCAGATGAACTTTGGCTAATGACCTCACAAGGCTTAACTAGTGGAAAAACCAGTAAATTAATAGAAACCAATCAATTAAATTCTCTTTTTAATTCTGAACTAATTCATTTTGATAAAAGCCTTAAGCAATTTACCATTTCAAAGTCTAAATAATTTTTTGATATATTTGATATTACTAAATTATTTAAAATGAATAAACTTTTCTACTTTTTTCTTTTTGTTGTATTATATAGTTGCGGAAGTAATTCTACCATTACAGAGCAAAATAATCCTTTATTAGTTTCTAATGCAACTGCAACAACTTATGCAAATTCCATAACTTCGGAAGATTTAAAAATGCATTTGTACAAATTTGCTTCCGATGAATTTGAAGGAAGAGAAACTGGTGAACCCGGACAAAAAAAAGCTGCTAATTATTTGAAGAACTTCTACATTCAACATAAAATAGTTTCTCCTTACGGTGGCGAAGATTATTTTCAACCCATTCCAACTTCTCATTTAAAACCTGGAATAAAGCCTTCCGAAAATGTGGTGGCATTTATTAAAGGAAGTGAAAAACCAGATGAAATAATAGTTATATCGGCTCATTACGACCATTTAGGAATGCGAAATGGAAAAATTTATTATGGTGCAGATGATGATGGTTCTGGAACCGTTGCTTTACTTGAAATTGCGGAAGCTTTTGAAAAAGCAGTTAGTGAAGGAAATAATCCAAAACGTTCTATTTTATTTTTACATGTTACTGGTGAAGAAAAAGGGTTACTTGGCTCAAAATATTATTCTGAATTTCCAATATTCCCATTAAAAAACACCATTACAGATTTAAATATTGATATGATAGGACGCGTAGATGAAGCGCATGAAAATAACACAAATTATGTATATTTAATTGGGTCAGAAAACCTTAGCCAAGAATTACATATGTTATCTGAAGAGATAAACAACAAATTTACAAAACTAAATTTAGACTATAAATATGATGATGAAAATGATCCAAATCGTTTTTACTATCGTTCAGACCATTATAATTTTGCTAAAAATAACATTCCAATAATTTTTTATTTTAACGGAACTCACGAAGATTATCATAGACCAACAGATACTCCGGATAAAATAAATTATGACTTGCTGGCTAAACGAACTCAACTCATTTTTTATACCGCTTGGGAGATTGCAAATAGAGAAAATAGAATTAAACTAGATTAATTGCGGTTTAGTGAATTATTTTAAAAATTAATTCTTTTAATATTTCAATGGCTGGTAAACCATTAGCGCCAACTCCTTTAGCTTTTACATCTGCTTCTCTAATTAATCCTATAATTTTAGAAACTTTTCTCATAGGATAATTTTTAGCAGCAACTATATAATCCTTCATAAAATATGGATTTACTCCTAAGGCTCTGGCAGCGCTATTGCTCGATTTATCTTTTAAACTGTGATAAATTAAAATTTGGGTAAAATAACTATTTAATAAAGAAACCGTTAGTGTAATATGGTTTGCCTTTTGGTTCTTTCCAAAATAATTAATTATTCTATTGGCTTTAACCACATCTTTAGCACCAATAGCACTTCTTAATTCAAAATTGTTAAAATCCTTACTAATTCCAATATTATCTTCAATATCTTTAGGCGTAATTGTAGAGCCAGCTGGCAAAACAACCTGCAACTTAGTAAGTTCATTACTAATTTTACTCAAATTTGTACCTAAAAACTCAATGAGCATTAAAACAGACTTTGGCTCAATTTTTAAGTTATATTTTGCCAGAATTTTTTTAATCCAATCTGCTGTTTGATTTTCATAAAGTTTTTTACTCTCAAAAACTACTCCGTTTTTTTTAATAGTTTTATATAATTTCTTTCGTTTATCTAAAGTTTTATATTTGTAACAAAGCACTAAAACAGTACTTGGTGATGGGTTTTCCACATAAGCCACCAAGTTTTCTATTGTTTTAACTAAATCTTGCGCTTCTTTAATAACAATTACCTGATATTCAGCCATCATTGGAAAACGTTTGGCATTATCAATAATATCATTTATGGTAACATCTCTACCATACAAAACCATTTGGTTAAAGCCCTTTTCTTCTTCGGTAAGTACGTTATTTTCAATATATTCTGAAATTTTATCTATATAATAAGGTTCTTCACCCATTAAAAAATAAACTGGTTTAATATTTCTGTTTTTAATATCAGAAACTATTTTAGTAACATCACTCATTTATAAAAAAAAATTAGCATTTTTGTTATATGCAACGCTTGAATTTGCCTACATATTCTTTCAAAATCAAAAGTAGCGAAAATAACTATGTTATTTTTGATATTATCAGAAAAAAATATGTGGTTTTAACTCCAGAAGAATGGGTACGTCAACATATTATTCACTATTTAATTAATGAAAAAAAGTATCCTATTTCATTAATCGCAGTAGAAAAAAAACTAATTTTAAATAATTTAACAAAACGAACGGATATATTAATATTTAATAACGAAGGATTACCTCATATTATAGTAGAATGCAAAGCTCCTTCTGTAAAAATAAATCAAAAGGCTTTTGACCAAATTGCTAGATATAATTTAAAATTAAATGCTAATTTTTTAATAGTTAGTAATGGGTTAGAGCATTATTTCTGTAAAATGGATAAAATTAAAGAAACCTATATATTTTTAGAATCCATACCTACCTATAATTTTTAAAACGATGAAAACCATGTATTATAAAATAACTTTTTTAGTAATTATTTTAATCCTAATTCTTATTTACTTTATTCCTGCTTCAAAAGTAAATTTTTTTAAGCTTTATGCTAAAAAGGATTCTTATTCTATAAGTTTGAAGAATTTTTATGCTAAACCTACAAAAGAAATTATTGTAAATGGTGTTAAATGGAGATATTACACTGGCGGAAAAGGGACTAAAACTATTCTTTTTTTACACGGAATGGGTGGTGCTTATGATTTATGGTGGCAACAAATTTCTGAATTTGAAAAAGATTACAAAGTAATTAGTTACACCTTACCAGAAAGCTTAAGTACTTTGGAAAGTTCCTCTAATGGTATTTTAAAAATATTGGAAACAGAAAAAGTAGATAAATTTTATGCGGTTGGTACTTCTATGGGTGGTTATATTGCACAATATTTGGTTAACCTAATTCCTAGCAGAGTTGAAAAAGCAGTTTTTGGAAACACTTTTCCACCCAATACTTTAATAGCAAAAGTAAATGCTAATAAAAGTAAAATTATACCTTATTTACCTGAAATATTAATTTCAGAATTAGGTGAAAAAAGGTTAAATAATGAACTTGTTCCTGCAGCTAAAAATTCTAAATTATTAAAAACTTTTTTACCAAGTTTACCTTTTAGTAAAAAACAATTTATTAATAGGTATTATATTGTTATTGATAAATTTATTGCAAACCCAACTTCCTATAAAATTAAACGGGTTCCAAAACTAATAATTGAATCGGATAACGATCCACTTATTCAACCAGAATTACGAACAAAATTAAAAGCACTTTATAAAAATGCTACTGTTTATACTTTTCATAATGAAGGGCATTTTCCAAATATTAATGCATCAGAANTTTACAACAAAGTTTTGCATGATTTTTTAAACAAAAAAAATGAATTTTTAGAAGTTGAAAAAACTATTACTAATTATTTTGAAGGAAGAAAAAATGCAGATGTAACACAATTGCAAAGTTCTTTTTCAAAAAACGCTAAATTATACACGACTAAAGATAATACAGAATTAATAATTTCCCTTGATTCTTATTTAAACAAAGTTAAAACGGATGGAAAACAAAAAGTAACTACTAAAATTTTAGATGGAGATGTAACTGGAAAAATTGCTAATTATAAAACTAAATTCAGTTATTCAGAGTTTTCTTATACTGATTACTTAACCTTATTAAAAACAGATAATAATTGGAAAATTATAAGTAAAACATTCTCTAAAACCAACTAATTGCATTCACTTTTCAAAATTATAAACAAGTATGGTTCCAAAAAAAACATAATATTTGGCATATTTATAATTATTGTTTTTAATGTTATTCTTTTTCCAAAATTTGCTGAACTATTTTTAGGAGTAAAAATTGATATAAAATCTATTTTAGATGTAAAATTTTCATACACAACAACTATGGCATATACTTTATTTAACCATTTAGGAAAAGATGGAAGAAATGCTTATAAATTATCGGAACTATTAATTGATATTCCTTATGCAATAATTTATGGATTTGTATATACTTTTATATTAAATTCTTTCAAAAAATTAAAAAATTATAAAGCCTTAATTTTAGTCCCTTTATTAATTAGTTTTTTTGATCTATTAGAAAATAGTGGGATTATTTTTATGCTAACAAAATATCCAATTAAATTAGCTATTATTTGCAATTTAACTTCTATTTTTACTTCTTTAAAATGGATATTTGCAATAGTTACCTTTGTACTAATTTCAACCAATTTAGTTTGGTTAATTATTGCTAAAATTTCTTCAAAAAAACATATAATTAATTAAAAATGTTAAAATTAGCTGTTGTTATTTTAAATTGGAATGGTAAAGATTTATTGGAGAAATATCTTCCTTTCGTTATAAAATATAGTGCAATTGAAAATGTTAAAATTTATTTAGCTGACAATGCTTCTGCAGATAATTCGGTAAACTTTGTAAAGAAGAATTATCCAACTATACAAATAATTCAAAACAAAGAAAATGGCGGATTTGCGAAAGGATATAATGAAGCTTTAAAACAGATTAAAGCAGATATTTTTTGTTTGTTAAACTCAGATATTGAAGTAACTGAGAATTGGTTACAACCTATTCTTACAACTTTTAAAAAGGAAAAAGAAACTGTAATTATTCAGCCTAAAATATTAGATTACAAAAATAAATTAAGTTTTGAATATGCAGGCGCTGCAGGTGGCTTTATGGATAAATATGGCTATCCTTTTTGCAGAGGAAGAATGTTTAATACAATTGAAAAGGATAATGGGCAATACAATGATATAAAAGAAATATTTTGGGCTTCTGGTGCTTGTTTTTTTATTCGTTCAAAAACATATTTTGAGTTGCACGGATTTGATGAAGATTATTTTGCGCATCAAGAAGAAATTGATTTATGCTGGCGTGCACAAAATTTAAATAAAAAAATAAAATATGTTGGTAATTCCACTATTTATCATGTTGGCGGAGCAACTTTAGAAGAAACTAATCCAAAAAAAACTTTTTTAAATTTTAGAAACAGCCTTTTTACTTTGGTTAAAAACCTTCCAAAAAAATCTTTATTTCCCATTATTTTTACTCGTTTGATTTTAGATGGAATTGCAGGAATTAAATTTTTACTAGAATTAAAACCAATGCATACTTTTGCCATTATAAAAGCGCATTTTAGCTTTTATAAAAATCTAAGTAAAATGCTTAAAAAACGAAATGGAAATAATCAGAAAACAGATTATTATATAGTTAAAAATGTAGTTTGGAATTATTTTATTTTAAGTAAACGAAAATTCGAAGATTTTACAATAAAGTAGCATCTCCTAAGCCTTCTCGCAATACTTCAAACTTACCTTCCGATAAATTAATTACTGTGGATGGAATATTTCCCCCAAAACCTCCATCAATTACTATATCCACTTTATTTTGCCATTTTTCATAAATTAGTTCGGGATCTGTAGTGTATTCCAATAAATCATCTTCATCATAAATAGATGTTGAAACTATTGGGTTTCCTAATTTTTCAATTAGCGTACGTATAATATTGTTATTAGGAATCCTAATTCCTACTGTTTTTTTATTTTTAAACGACTTTGGTAAATTACTATTACCTGGCAACACAAAAGTAAACGGACCAGGAAAAGCTTTTTTTAAAATTTTATACGTTGGCGTATCAATTTGTTTAACATAATCCGAAAGGTTGCTTAAATTGTTACAAATAAATGAAAAATTAGCTTTACTAAGTTTTACGCCCTTTAATTTAGCTATTTTTTCCATAGCTTTAGTATTGGTAATATCACAACCAACACCATAAACCGTATCCGTTGGGTAAATAATAAGTCCACCTTTTTTTAATACTGCAACTACTTTATCTATAGCTTTTTCGTTAGGATTTTCTTCATATATTTTAATTAATTCTGCCATAAACTCAAATTTAAACAAATTCCATAAAAAAACCTGCAAAAGCAGGTTTTTTTATAATTCAGTTTTTATCAATTAACCTAAATCCTTCTCCATGAATGTTGAGTATTTCAACATTTTCATCTGGTTTTAAATACTTACGAAGTTTGGCAATATAAACATCCATACTTCTAGAAGTAAAGTAGTTATCATCGCGCCAAATTTTTGTTAAAGCAAGTTCTCGTGGCATTAAATCGTTTTTATGTTGGGTAAGCATTTTTAATAATTTACTTTCTTTTGGTGATAGTTTTAATGCCTCGCCATGATCAAAAGATAAATGACGTAATTTAGAATTAAAATGAAATTTACCTATTTCAAATTCAAAAATTTCTTCTTCTTTACTTTCTTCCCCTTCTTTTCGCTGCATAATTGCTTTTATTTTGTACAATAATACTTCTGAATCAAAAGGTTTATTTAAATAATCGTCTGCTCCTACCTGATATCCTTTTAAAACATCTTCTTTCATAGTTTTAGCAGTTAAAAATATAATTGGTATTTCGGTATTAGTTGTACGAATATCTTGTGCTAATGAAAAGCCATCTTTACGAGGCATCATAACATCTAAAATACACAAGTCATAATCATCATTTTTAAACATTATTAATCCTTCTAAGCCATCTTTAGCTAAAGTAACATTATAATCGTTTAAAGCTAAATAATCTTTTAAAACCGTTCCAAAATTTGGATCGTCTTCTACTAATAAAATTCTTTTATTATCCATAATTTTAAGTTCTTATATCAAAGGTAATTTAACAAAAAAAGTACTTCCATTTCCTTTTTCGCTTTCTACATAAATTTCTCCTTGATGAATTTCTACTATTTTTTTAACATATGCAAGTCCTAAACCATGACCTTTAACATTATGTATATTTCCTGTTTCTTCTCTATAGAATTTTTTAAATATATTTTTTTGTACACTTTTATTCATCCCAATTCCTTTATCTGCAATTTTTAATATAATGTTTTTAGGGGAATTTTCCGTACTAATTGTAATTTTTGGAGCATCATTTGAATATTTAATGGCATTATCTAACATATTTACTATAATACTCTCCATATGAAACGGGTTTGCCAATATTTCTGTGGAATCGGCATTCAAATTTAATTTAATATATCCCCCACTATTTTTTATAAGCAAATCTACATGAGTAATGGCTTTCTTTAATAAGTCGTGTACATTTACTTTTTCCTTACTAACATCTAACTGATTCTTCTCTAATTTTGAAATTCTTAAAACATTTTCAACCTGAGCATGCATCCGTTTGTTTTCATCTCTTATCATTTGTACATACCTAATCACTTTATCATTATCATTTATAATTTTAGGATTTTTTATGGCATCTAATGCTAAATTGATAGTTGCAATTGGTGTTTTAAACTCATGCGTCATATTATTTATAAAATCTGTTTTTATCTCTGATATTTGTTTTTGCTTAACCAACTGGTATAAAGCGGTAACAAATGATAAAATAATAATTAAAATAAAGAAAACGGATAAGGTTAACATAGTTGAAATAGAGGATAATATGAAGTTTTTCTTTTTAGGAAAAGTAACATATAATTGATAGTTGCTTTTACCTTCAGCATCCATAAACATAGGTACTTTATAACTTTTACCTTCTTCTTTTCTAAAATAACCCGATTTTACTTGTGTAGCTAAACCATTACTATAAATACCATATTTAAATTTGGTGTTTATTCCTCTTTTTTCAAGTTCTTGAGTTAACCTAATGGTTAACTCTCTATTGCTTACTCTTTTATTAATGGGTAATTTATGAGTAATTATATCAAAATAACGTTCTAAATATGCCTTTTCTGCACTTTTAAATCTACTTAATTTAACGTACGTTTCTTTAGGTGGATTGGATGTTTTTAAATTATCATCCATCGTTTGATTTTTAACTACTACTACCTTTTCTTTACTAAATATTTCTTTGAAATTTATGGAATCATTATCAAAAAATTCCGTTGGAATTTTATAATTTGCTTCTATTATACTTTGCGAATAGGTAAACTTTTCGTTATTAGTAGTATCTATTTTTTCGTAAATAAAATTACGAACATCCGAATCTTTTAACTTTTTACCTTGTTGATATAAATTGTTTAATTTATAATAAAACTCAGAAAATTCACGAGTTTTTATTTCTTCTGAAACTTTTGCCAATGCAAATTTAACATTTGAAGTAAATTGCGCATTGGTTATCTCAATAGTATTTTTAATCCAAAATACTTGGACAAAAATAATACCTATTAAAGCAATACTCATTAAAATAGTGATGAGTAAAAATATGCGCTTTCCCATTTTTCAAATTTAAACTTTTAACATTTATAAGCTCATCAAAAGAACCAATATTAACAAAAATTTAATAATTTAACATTTATTAGCGATAATACTTACTCATTATCCGTTTTTTGCAAAATTTTATAAATGGTACTAACTTGTGTTTTTGTGCTTTCTATATTATTATTTTTAATTATAAAATTGGCTTTTTCAATTTTATAATCATCCTTTATCTGGTGTTTCATTCTTGCTTTAATTTCATCCTCAGAAAATCCATCTCTTAGTTTAAGTCTTTTAATTTTAGCGTTATAATCGGCAATAACCGTAATTACAAAATTGCAAAACATATTACTACCACTTTCAAATAAAATTGCAGATTCATAAATTATAATTTGATTGGTAGATTTTTGACTAAAATTTTTAAAATGTTCTTTTACTTTTGGATGCACTAATTTATTTAGTTCTTCTAGTTTTAAGGCATCATTAAAAACAATTTTTGCTAAATATTTTCTGTCAATTTTATTATTTTTATAAACCTTATCTCCAAAAATATTAATTATTTGAAGTTTTAATTCTTTATTTGTATTCATTAACTTTTTAGCTTCAACATCTGCAATATATGTTGCAGCCCCAATTTCTTTAAAAAACTGTAAAACTGTAGTTTTTCCGCTTCCTATTCCTCCTGTTAATCCTATTATTTTCATTTTTGAATAAAGAATTCTATTCTACTTGGATTTATTTTAAGGGTNGTTATTAAATCGCTTTTTTGTTTAATTATTGGAGTTAAAAATTGAATTAAAGTATCCTTTTTATATTGGTTGAAATCATAAACAATAAGTACACTCTTACTATTTATTTTGGTGTAATTTGTTAATCCGGTTTGATAAACAACTTCTACTTCTTTTGGTAAAGTATTAACTTTTATATTTTTAGGCTGGTTAATTATACTAACTGGTATAGTAAACCTACCTTCTGTAAATTTATCTACTTCACCAGTAATTTTTACCTTTTTAGCACTCATTAAAATATGCTCACTTTTTACTGGTAATTTCAAATTAGAAAAAGCACTTATATTTTTATTAATTCCATTTAATTTAACGGGTAACATTTCAATTTTATTTATGGAATCTATATATTTTTCTGGTCCAGTAATAGAAACAGAATCTGGACTTATTTTTAGAGGTTTTGTTAAACCAAATCCTAATTTAAATTTTAAATCAATAGAAGGAACTACTACCACCTTTTTAGTTTTATTGACTCCTAAATCTAATAAAATAGAATCCGTTAAAACTCTTACAATTTCTGTTTCACTAGGTAATTGTGAATTAATATATGTTATTTGCAAGTTGGGCAAAAGAATATAATTGGACTTAGTTTTTCGCAAATTTGCTAAGCTTAAATTAACTGTGTTGTTCCAAATTTTATATCTTAAAAGTGAAAATCCTGGTGCTTTTAAAGCAACTGCTACATTTTTAGCTGGTTTATTTTGAATTAACTTATTTGCTGGTAAATTTTTATAATTTATTCTAAAATTAGCAGTGCTTGTGTAGGTTTTAGACAACTCCATTAATAACCATATAATAGAAGTTAATACTAAAAAAACAGCAAACTCTTTAATTTTCTGCTTAGTAGCACTTGAAATACCGGATGATTTTGAAATATTTTTCATTTTTTTAATAAAAACTTAAATATACAAAAAAAGTGAGCGGTTTCGCTCACTTTTAATTAGAAGTAATTCTTCTTAATTTTATTTTTTTGGAGATAAATATTTTTTACTTAACTCCATAGAAATTGAAGATCTTTCAAATTTAATTTTCCCTGCACCAGTTTCAACAATAACCGTGTTGTCTTTTTCAACAATATCTATAATTTTGCCGTGAATACCACTAGTGGTAATTACTTTATTCCCTTTTGCTAATGTAGTTTGGAATTTTTTCTCATTTTTTTGACGTTTCATTTGAGGTCTTATCATAAAAAAGTAGATTACCACAAACATTAATAAAAATGGTAACATACTAGTTAAAGAGCTTCCTCCATCTGCTTGTAAAAATATAGTGTTATACATATATCTAATTTTAAAATTTATTTTTCTTGATTAATTATTTCTTTTTTGGGGTTACATTACCTGTAACTCTTATTATTTCAGAAACATTTTCTGTGTTGGTTTTTAACGTAATAGATTTGTTTTGTTTACCATGTTTTCCTCTAGAATTAAACACAAATTTTAATTTAGCTGAATCTCCTGGTTTAATTGCTTCTTTAGGCCAAGAAGGAACTGTACAACCACAAGAAGCTCTTGCTCCTGTAATAACTAAATTTGCTTTACCTTTATTAAAAATAGTAAAGGAACCGTCAATTTTGTCTCCTTCATTAATTGTTCCAAAATCAAATGCTTTTTTATCAAATGCAATTACAGGCATACCCATATTCATTTTAGCATCACGGGCTTTTGCAGTTTCAATATTTGAGGTTTTAACTTTTGCCGCTGCATTATCTTTACAAGACAATACTGCCAAACTAATTATAGCAATTAAAATTATAGTTGTTTTTTTCATGTTTTAAGTTTTTTGTAAAAGTATTAAATTATAATAATCCTCTACCAATTTTTTTTATTCTTTTTGATTCTGTAAAATCTTTTAAAATTTTATCTAAAACACCATTAATAAAATAACTACTTTTTTCAGTAGAATAATCTTTTGAAATTTCTATATATTCATTTATGGTAACCCTTGCTGGTATAGATGGAAACTTTAAAAACTCTGCAATTGCCATTTTAATTAAAATCATATCAATTTCGGCAATTCTTTCTGTGTCCCAATTTGGAGTTTTATCAATAACATCCTTTTCGTATTCTGTATGATTTAGTACTACTTTTCTAAATAAATCTATTACAAATTTTCTATCATCCTCATCTTTATATAAATCTTTCAACAAATAAGGTTTATTTGGCTTTAATTGCGATAAAGATTTAACAATCCAAGTATTTACAAAAGGAATATCATCAACCCAAGTTATATTTTTATCTTCAAAATAATCAGCCAGTTTATCATTTGGTGCTACAAATTCTTTAAACATTGCAACAACAAATTCTTTATCTTCATTAAAAGAAGATTCATCATTTTTAATATAATCTTGAAATAAAGAACTCTTTTTGGTTTTATTCCAAATTTCAGCGGTGTATTCTGAATCTAATTTCCAGAAATTTAATTTATTAGCAGCAACGTATTGATTTAACGAACTACTTTCTTCAATCAATTTAAATACTTGATTATCAATAAATTTTGTAGATGGATTTAATTCTTCTTTAGTAGCTAAGTACTTTTTTTTAGCAATTTTAATGTGATTTATTTCCATGTTTTTAACTTCCACCAATAATTGAAGCATCACCACATATAAATCGTACATTTTTTCAATACTTTTTAATAGGAATTTTTCTTCAATATCTAAATTATCACTTTTAGATTGCAATATTGCATATACCGATTGCATTACTTTAACTCTAATGTGTCGCCTATTAATCATATAAAGAACTTTAAAAATTTATTTATTTGTTTTGCGCAAAAATACTATATTTTTTTGAACAAACAGGTTTCCTTTTATCTTTTTTAAAACACTTTTAAATATTCTTAAAACTATATTATAATGTATTAATTGCTGTATATTCGTGTTTTATAAAAAAGCTTGTTTTTTCTTTTATGAAAGCCTTACAATATTTAAATAAATACTTTTTAAAATATAAATATAGACTGCTAATTGGCATTATTATAACTATTGCTTCAAAATTTTTAGCACTTCAAATTCCTCAAATTATTAGAGAGTCTATTAATGCTGCTGGTGATTATAAAAATGGGGTAATAACCAACTTAGCAGAAGTAAAATCGGAATTATTAATGAACATTTTGTTAATAATTGGCGCAGCACTACTTTCTGGGTTTTTCACGTTTTTAATGCGACAAACTATAATAGTAATGTCTCGTTTAATTGAATTCGATTTAAAAAATGAAATATATCAACAGTACCAAAACTTATCTCTTAATTTTTATAAGAAAAATAGAACGGGTGATTTAATGAACAGAATAAGTGAAGATGTTTCTAAGGTTCGCATGTATTTTGGACCTGCAATTATGTACACTATAAATATGTTGGTGTTGTTTGTTGTCGCTATTATTAAAATGTATCAAATAGATTCTGTTTTAACTAATTACACGCTATTACCTTTACCTATTTTATCCATTTCTATTTATGTTTTAAGTAGAGTAATTCATAAACGAAGCACCTTAATTCAGCAATATTTATCCAAATTAACTGCTAATGCCCAAGAAACTTTTTCAGGAATAAGCATTATAAAATCCTACGGAATAGAACAAAGTGCCATGCTTAACTTTAACGATTTGGCAAATACGGCAAAAGAGAAAAACATTAATTTTTATAAAGCACAGGCATTATTTTTTCCATTAATGATTTTGTTAATTGGTTTAAGTAATATTTTGGTCATTTACATTGGTGGTTTACGTTATATGGAAGGCACCATTTCGTTAGGTGTTATTGCAGAATTTATTATGTATGTTAATATGCTAACTTGGCCAGTTGCAGTTGTAGGTTGGGTTACATCCATTGTGCAACAAGCGGAAGCTTCACAAAAACGTATAAATGAATTTTTAAATCAAAAACCTGAAATTCAAAATAAAACTTTATCAAATTCTAGTATTCAAGGAGATATTGAATTTAAAAATGTTTCGTTTACTTATGACGATACAGAAATAACTGCATTAAAAAATGTTAGTTTTAAAATTAAAACTGGAGAAACCCTTGCTATTTTAGGAAATACGGGTTCTGGAAAAACAACGATAATTAACTTAATTGCTAGATTATATGATGTTACTTCTGGTGAAATTTTAATTGATAATGTAAATATTGAAGATAAAAATCTCAACGATTTACGGCAAAGTATTGGATTTGTTCCTCAAGAAGCATTTTTATTCTCTGATACTATAAAAACCAATATAAAATTTGGTAAAGATAATGCTACAGATAAAGAAATTGAACAGGCTGCAAAAGATGCCTATATTCATAAAAATATTGTTACTTTTAATCAAGGCTACAACACCTATGTTGGGGAGCGAGGTGTAACGCTTTCTGGTGGACAAAAGCAACGTATATCTATAGCCAGAGCAATAATTAAAGATCCTGAAATATTAATTTTTGACGATTGTCTGTCAGCAGTGGACACGGAAACAGAAGAAATTATTTTGAATAATTTATATAATGTTAGCAAGCATAAAACTACTATAATTATAAGTCACCGAATTTCATCGGTTAAAAATGCAGATAAAATTATAGTGCTAGATAATGGTAAAATAATACAACAAGGCTCACATAATGAATTAGTTAACAAAAACGGCTACTATAAAGTATTGTTTGAGCAACAACTTTTAGAAAAAGAAATTTAAATTTTGTGTAATTAGCAAAATAATTTTATAGATTTGTGAATAAATCTAATAAAAAGATTAATAATTTAGAAAGTTAAATATGAACGAAAAAGATCATTTAGAACAAGAAGAAATATTTTCTCAGGTTCTAAGAGCAGGAAGAAGAACTTATTTTTTTGATGTAAGAGCTACAAAAGCTGAAGATTATTACTTAACGGTTACAGAGAGTAAAAAATTCACTCATGATGATGGTTCTTTCCATTACAAAAAACACAAAATTTATTTATACAAAGAAGATTTTTCTGAGTTTAATGAGATGTTGAAAGCTGCAACAGATTATATTATTGAAGCTAAAGGAGAAGAAGTAATCTCTGAACGTCACCAAAAAGATTTTAAAAGACCTTCTGAAATTAATGAAGAAGCCGCTGACTCAAGCACCGAAAGTTTTACGGATGTGAATTTTGAAGACATTTAAAAAGTAATTTTACTTACAAAAAAAGCCGATGATTATTAAATCATCGGCTTTTTTATTTTATAATTTTCTATTAAGAAAGTACTTCGGCCACTTTATCTGCAGCTTCTTGAAATTCTGTCGCAGAAATAACATCTAAACCACTGGCATCAATTAAGTCTTTAGCTTCAGCAGCATTTGTGCCTTGCAAACGAACAATAATTGGCACTTTAATAGCATCACCCATATTTTTATAAGCATCTATTACACCTTGCGCAACTCTATCGCAACGTACAATTCCTCCAAAAATATTAACTAAAATTGCTTTTACATTAGTATCTTTTAAAATAATTCTAAAGGCAATTTCAACACGTTTTGCATCTGCTGTACCACCAACGTCTAAAAAGTTAGCAGGCTCGCCTCCAGATTGTTTAATTAAATCCATGGTACTCATTGCTAAACCAGCTCCGTTAACCATACAGCCAACATTACCATCCAAATCTACATAATTCAATCCAGCAGCATTAGCTTCTACTTCAATAGCATTTTCTTCACGTAAATCTCTTAATTCAGCTAAATCTTTATGTCTAAATAAAGCACTATTATCTAAAACCACTTTAGAATCTACAGCTAAAATTTTATTATCTGAAGTTTTTAAAACAGGATTAATTTCAAAAAGTGAAGCATCTGATTTAATAAATGCGGTATATAATGAAGTAACAAATTTTATCATTTCTTTTAATGCAGTACCAGATAAACCTAAATTAAAAGCAATTTTACGAGCTTGAAAAGGTAATAAACCTAATTCTGGATCAATTTCTTCCGTAAAAATTAAATGTGGTGTTTTATCTGCAACTTCTTCAATATTCATACCTCCTTCTGTAGAATACATTACCATGTTTCTTCCTGTACCACGGTTTAATAAAACTGACATATAATATTCTTCAGTTTCTGATTCTCCTGGATAATAAACGTCTTCAGCAACTAATACCTGATTTACTTTTTTCCCTTGTGGAGGGGTTTGAGGTGTTTTCAGCATCATTCCAATCATAGTTTCTGAAATGGTTTCTACTTCCTGTAAACTTTTAGCAAGTTTAACTCCTCCTCCTTTTCCTCGTCCACCTGCATGAACTTGAGCTTTAACCACCCACCACTGAGTTCCTGTTTCTGTACTTAATTGCTTAGCAGCTTCCACCGCTTTTTTATGATTATCTGCAACAATACCTCTTTGTATTCTTACTCCAAAACTACTTAGTAATTCTTTTCCTTGATATTCGTGTAAATTCATTAGAAATAACGGTTTTATTAAATATCCACAAATGTAATCATTTTATCAAAATTTTTATTTGAATAATTAAAAAAGTTTTTCCCTTTTAAGTAATTAAAAAATAACAAAATTTATCTTTTATTAACATTTATTTAAGAGATTGTAGAGTTTTAGTTAAATATTTTTGAAGGTTATAAATTGAATTTTATTTTCATAAATGAAATATTATCTAATAGTTTCTTTCTTTTTAGTTTTTAGTATAGCCAACGCTCAACTTTCGCCTAAATCGGTGGAAGCTTTGCGAATTACAAAGTCTCCTACTATTGATGGAATACTTAATGAAAATTTTTGGCAAAAGGCACAACTTGCAAAAGATTTTGTGATGTTTCAACCTGGCGATGGAAAACCTGAACATAAAAATAAAAAAACGGTAGTTAAAATTGCTTATGATAACACGGCAATATACATTGGTGCTACTATGTACGATGATAAGCCCAATGAAATTCCTATGCAATTTAATACTAGAGATAATTTTGGAAACATAGATTTCTTTGTGGTAACTATTAATCCAGAAAATGATGGACAAAACGACTCTGAGTTTATTGTAATGAGCACAGGTAATCAGGCAGATGCTAAATTATCTTTAAATAGAGAAGATTTTAGTTGGAATGCTGTTTGGAAAAGTGCTGTAAAACTAAATAAGGATAATTGGACTGCAGAAATTAAAATTCCATATTCTGAATTACGTTTTAATAATNCAAAATCAAAAACCTGGGGAATAAATTTTAGTAGAAAAATCAATAATTTAGATGAACAATACGTGTGGAATTACGTGGACAAAAAAGTTGGCTCATTCACACAATACAGTGGTAATTTAACAAATATTCAAAACATTAAACCTCCTACCCGACTAAGTTTTTCTCCTTATGCTTCTTCTAATTATATTTCTTTTGATGGCGAACATAGTTTTGATAACAATATTGGAATGGATTTAAAATATGGTATTAACGAAAGTTTTACGTTAGATGCCACTTTAATTCCTGATTTTGGTCAAGCTGCTTTTGATGANTTAGTTCTAAATTTAGGACCTTTTGAACAACGGTATAGAGAACAACGTGCCTTTTTTACAGAAGGAACAGAATTGTTTAGTAAAGGAGGACTATTTTATTCAAGACGTATTGGGAATTTTCCAACAAACTTTGATGTNGTTGAAGAAAATTTNGGNTCTAATGAAGANATTATTGANAATCCTACCAAAGTAAATATGCTTAACGCAGTTAAAATATCAGGAAGAACAAAAAAAGGTTTAGGAATTGGAGTGTTTAATGCCATTACGGAAAAAACTAGTGCCAAAATTAAAAATACGCTTACTAATAAAACTCGGCTAGAAACAACTGAACCTTTAGCAAATTATAATGTTTTGGTACTAGACCAACAGTTCAATAAAAATTCATCCATTAGTTTTGTAAACACCAGCGTTATACGAAATGGTAATTTTAGAGACGCTAACGTTTCTGCAATTTTGTTTGATTTATCCGATAAAAAAAGTAAATACAATTTGTCTGGCGGGTATAAGAATAGCAGTGTCCGTGAAAATAATAAAACCACTTCAGGATATGCTGGTTATTTAAAATTTGAAAAAACTTTTGGAAATATTCAATATGAAATCCTTCATTGGAGAAGTAATGACACCTATAATATTCAAGATTTAGGATTTCAAAGAAATAATAATTATGCCAATTATCATGGAGAAGTTTCTTATAAAATATTTAAACCAACTAAACATTTTAATCAATACAAAATTACTTTAGGAAGCACTTTTAAATATCAAAATAAACCAAATAATTTTGAAGGAAATGAAATTAGTTTCGAATCATTTTTTGTTACTAGAAACCGATTTGCATTTGGTGTAGATATTGAAAAAAACTTAGGAGTTCAGTACGATTATTATGAACCTAGAGTTGCTGGTCGTTTTTTTAAACAAAATGCCATTTTATTTAGCCAAGGATGGATTTCTACAGATTACCGCAAAAAATTTGCTATAGATATTAGAGCTGGATATGGCATTAGACATAAAAATAACAACCTATATAGAACCATTAGAATTTCCCCTAGGTATCGTTTTTCAAATAAATTTCAACTCATTTATAATTTTAATTATTCTAATATGTCGGAAGAAAAAGGTTGGGTAAATGAGTTAAATGATGGAAGTATAATTTTTGGTAATAGAAGTGTAAAAACTACTACTAATTCACTTACCAGCACCTATAGTTTTAACACTAAAAACGCGCTTAATTTATCGTTTAGGTATTATTGGTCTCCTGTAGCTTATAGCAATTCCTTTTATGAGCTAAATTCAAATGGAACGTTAGATAATAGCAATTACTACGATAATCATGACATTAATTACAATATTTGGAATTTAGATTTAAGTTATAACTGGGAATTTGCTCCAGGTAGCCAATTAGTAGCATTATACCGAAATTCTATTTTTAATTCAGATGAGTTATCTCAATTAAATTTTAAAGAAAATTTAGATAATTTATTTAAACAACCTAAAACCTCTGTTTTTTCAATAAAACTTATTTACTATTTAGATTATAACAACTTAAAACGTTGGTTGTAGTTTTAAATTAATTCCTTAATTTCACCGTATTATTATTTACTATGATTACAGCCAAAAACTTACATAAATTTTACGGAGAATTAGAAGTTTTAAAAGGAATTAATTTATCTATTAAAAAAGGAGAAATTGTTGCCATAGTAGGACCTTCAGGAGCAGGAAAAACAACCTTACTACAACTTTTAGGAACATTGGACAAACCAAATAAGCCTAAAGATTCTGAAATAAAAATAAATGATAAAAACGTACTAAATTTAAAAGATAAACAACTATCTAAATTTAGAAATAAACATATTGGCTTTATTTTTCAGTTTCACCAATTATTGCCAGAATTTACTGCATTAGAAAACGTATGTATTCCAGCTTTTATAGCAAATAAATCTAAAAAAGAAGCAGAAATTAAGGCTGCTGAATTATTAAATTTTTTAGGTCTTTCTAATAGAATAAACCACAAACCAAACGAGTTATCTGGTGGTGAGCAACAACGAGTTGCCGTTGCCAGAGCCTTAATTAACCATCCTGATGTTATTTTTGCAGACGAGCCCAGCGGAAATTTAGATTCTGCTTCCGCAAAACAATTACACGAACTATTTTTTGAACTTCGTAAAAAATTTAATCAAACTTTTGTAATTGTAACTCATAATAGGGAATTAGCTGAAATGGCCGATAGAAAACTAGAAATGAAGGACGGAAAAATCATAAATTAAATTTACAATGATTGGTATTATCAGTGCAATGCAAGAGGAAATTCAAGCCTTATTGCATCAACTAAAAAATGTTACAACAACAACAAAAGGAATGCGAACTTACTTTACAGGAACTTTGTATAACCGAAAAGTAATTCTTGTATTTTCTAGATGGGGAAAAGTAGCATCAGCAGCAACAACCACACAACTTATAAACGATTTTGATGTAAATGAAATAATTTTTACTGGCGTTGCGGGAGGCATTATAAAAACCCTAAATATTGGAGATGTAGTAATTGGAAAAAATTTATTTCAGCATGATTTAAATGCGAGTCCTTTTTATGAGAAACTGGAAATTCCAATTCTAAAAAAGAAATTCTTAAAAACCACTAACCCAGAGCAACTTTTAGAAGCAACTAAAACATTTCTAAAAAATTATAATACGTATATAAACAAGGCAGATGCAAAACTTTTTAATATTCTGAAACCAAAAGTAATTATTGGAGATATTGCAAGTGGCGATCAATTTATTTCAAGTACTAAAAAAATTAAA
>JGI24024J18818_10000063_pt1 | contig 28514 bp, 20 predicted proteins | sample Cruoilmetagenom2_FD_18818 | JGI IMG/M metagenome (IMG submission 18818) | reverse complement strand
CCCTGGGGTGAATTGCGGGAGATCGTGTCCGGCAGTGGATCGGCGGAGACTGTTTTCCGAGCCCGTTTCGCGGTATCCGATCGAGATGAATACCAGATCATGTCACGGGTCGTGGAAAACAGAAGCTACCGTACCCGTTATGAGCGTTATGCGGATAAGTTGCGTTCGCTGGGAAATCGCGGAGTCAGTGCATTATGGGGTCCCGATCAACCCCTGGTCTCCATTTTCAGGGTACGTGATCCGGTAGAATTGATCTATGATTTTCATGAGGAAAAGGATCGCATGCAGGCGCTCTTGGATTTACTGCACCAGTGCACCCTGGAAGCTTACCGGCAGGTGGCACAGGGACCAGGGACCTTGGTCGAGACGGGTATGGCTTTCATGACCATACGCTTGATATCTCCGCGCATGTTCGAAGCTTACGTGCTGCCCTATCTCGCCGAGTACGCTTCTATACTTCATGATGCAGGGAAAAAATTAATCTGCCACATGTGCGGTCATATCCAGCCGCTGCTGCCGATGCTGCGCGAGGCCGGGGTGGATGGCATCGATTCGCTCAGTCCTCCACCGATTGGCGATACGGAACTGGAAACTTGCTGGCAGCTGCTGGGAGAGGACGCCATCCTCCAGGGTGGCATCGACGTGAATGTGCTGCTGAATGGCTCCATCCGGCAGGTTGCCTCTCACGTTCGCGACGTTCTGCGGAGAACACAGGGCCGTCACCTGGTCCTGCGCTCAGCCGACGAGGTGCCATCCGGAACACCCATAGAGAACTTAAAGGTTGCTGCTGAAGAGGTCAAGATATTTCAGGACCAACAAGGATAAGCAAGAAGGATAGTTATTTTGCTTTAACACAACAGATATAAAAATAATTTTACCCAGGAGGTACCATATGATGACCGAATACACGCTTACCGAATACTCGCTTGCCGATTATGAATTCAATTTAGATGCATTTTTCCCCATGCGGATATTCGATAAGATCACCGATATCCGCGTCGATGCGCCGGAGATCATCGAGAGGCACGCCAAAGCTCGAAAACGCCGCACGAAACTGACCACGGACGGTATGCTTACCATACTGGCTGCCGACCATCCAGGCCGCGGGGTAACCGCCATTGGCAGTGATCCCTTTAGGATGGGGGACCGGCACCAGTACATCGGGCGTATTTTGCGTGTCCTCACATCCACAGAATTCGATGGATTTATGAGCACTCCTGATATGATCGAGGATTTGCTTATCGTCGATTACCTGCTGCAAGAAGCCGGCGGGTCATCCTTCCTGGATGAACGTGTCCTGGTCGGCTGCATGCAGCGAGGTGGGGTGGCGGGTGTTGTGGGTGAGCTGGACGACCGCTTCGGATCATACACGGCGCATTCCATCGCTCAATTCAACCTGGACGCCGGCAAGATGATGTTCCGCTTTGTACCCGATGATGAACGCACACTGTGGCAGATCGATTATTGTGCTAAAGCGGTTGCTGAATTGAACAGCTATAACCTGGTACCCTTTGTGGAGCCCTTACGCATGGACTACGTGGACGGAAATTGGGTGGGTAAGAATACCGCCGACGAACTGGTGAAACTGGTCGGGGTGATCGGTGGTTTTGGTGATTCGTCGCGCTACACGTGGATGAAGCTTCCCTATTGCGAAGATTTTCGGCGTGTTGCTCTGGCTACCAGCCAACCTATCCTCATGCTGGGTGGTCCTTCCAGGGAGGATCCGTGTCAGACATATCAAGACTTCATTTCGGGTATGTCAGCTCGTAGTAATGTGCGCGGTTGTCTGGTGGGTCGCAATGTCTCCTTCCCTGGTGCCGAAGACCCCGGAGCTGTTGCATACGCCATCAACCAGATTGTTCACAGCGACGCCAGCGCTAACGATGCCGTCGAAGCTACCATGTCTTTTCGAGACCGCAATTTTGATATCCTGACAAGGTATCTGTAAATACGATTGGGAACTGAAATGTGTGTAATTTTTTGTAGAAAATAACTGCCTGGAGGCAACAGGCAGGACTCCAATGTCCAGTCGAGAGGACCTGAAATTTGCCCGGCACTCCTAGAACGCCTGTTATTGGAACATTGAACGAAAAGCCGCTGCACGCCGCTTTGAAGGGATGGTACGCGCGAGCAGATGATCGATTCGAGGTGCTGGTCGATGGTTATGTGATCGATATCGTTCGCGGTGAGCTGTTAATAGAAATCCAGACTGGCAACTTCTCGAATATTAAGCGTAAGCTCGTTAAGCTGGTGGCGAATCATCCGGTGCGGCTGGTCTATCCCATCGCACAGGAAAAATGGTTAATCAAATTAAAAAAGAACGGGCAGGGTAAGGCGGAGCGGCGTAAATCACCGAAGCGGGGCACGATCGAAGATTTGTTCAGGGAGCTGCTCAGGTTCCCGGAGTTGATGTTGGAACCAAACTTCTCGATCGATGTGCTGTTCATTCAAGAAGAAGAGATACGCCGGCATGACGAGAAACGCCGCTGGCGGAGAAGGGGATGGGTGACAGTTGAACGAAGGTTGTTAACCGTAGTAGATCAGAGAGGCTTCGAGACAGCGGAGGATTTTGAGGCTCTGCTGCCAGACGGATTGCCAGGAGAATTTACCACCTCTGACCTGGCAGCGGCTTCAGGTAAGCCGCGCAGTCTTGCTCAGAAGATGACATACTGCCTGCGTAAGATGAACGTGATTACCCGAATCGGAAAGCAGGGAAGGTATTATTTGTATGCGCGCACGGAAACTACTGATCGTTGCATAAGCTGCTAAACGTCTCTTGCGTTGTTTGATCGCTGATTGGGTTTAACCTTCAATGCAAGGATCAGTAAATGATTTTTCCTGGTGCTAGATAAGAACGAGCAGAAGGATGGGTTGTAGAGCATTTGCAGACCGACTCTCCGGTCAGATTTTTGGAAAAGGGTTCGCTGATGCAGCGTTTAGGAAGCAGCCCACATAGAATGTATCCCGGTCATTTTTGGGGAAGTCTGATGAAAATCGTTGATCTGAATCACGATGAAGGAACCATCCATCAAGTTGCTGCCTTATTAATGAAAGGCTTCAAAGATCATTGGCCCAATGCGTGGCCAGATTTGGATGCTGCTCTTGATGAAGTCAGGGACTCGTTAGGGACAGGACGAATCAGCTGTATAGCGATTGATGACGATCGAAGAGTGTTGGGGTGGATTGGGGGTATCCGGGAATACTCCGGTAACGCCTGGGAACTGCACCCATTGGTGGTTCATCCCGATCATCAGGGAAAAAGGATCGGTCGTGCTCTGGTGGCTGATCTTGAGATGCGTGTAGTCGAGCAAGGGGGCGTTACGATTTTCCTGGGTACGGACGATGAAGATGGTATGACATCCATAGCAAACGTAGATCTATATCCGAACGTATGGGAGCATATCGCAGGTATCAAGAACCTGCGCAGGCACCCTTACGAGTTTTACCAGAAGCAAGGATACGTCATCGTGGGGGTGATCCCGGACGCCAACGGGGTTGGGAAACCCGATATCCTGATGGCCAAACGAATGGTAGTGTAAAAACACAAAGTGCCCGTGATTAGAGTCAATCACCGCCCTCACCTCATGGTTTGTTATTAAACATCCATCAAGTGATCTGCGAACATCCTTCTCATTGTTCTTGTTACTCCGCGCAGGATCAACGAATTAGATGTGGCGCGCCGGCCGTGGTAGGAGATGCCGGACAGCAAAGGTCCGGTGGTGATACCTGTGGCGGCAAAGTAGACGTCCTCGCTGGCGACCAGCTCCCTGTCGGTAAGGATCTTATCGATGTCATATCCGGCAGCCTCGATCTGCGCGCGTTCCTCGCTGCTCTGCGGAGCCAGGCGTCCAAGCATTGCGCCACCCAGAGACTTCACTGCGCAGGCAACGATCAGTCCTTCCAGAACGCCTCCGACGCCCATCAGGATATCCACATTGCTGTCTGGCATGCAGGCCATCAGCGCCCCGGCGATGTCCCCATCCGGTCTGAGCACGACGCGAGCACCCGTTGCGCGAATCTCAGCGATCAGGTCAGCATGCCTGGGGCGGTCCAGTATGAATACGGTCAGGTCACTGACTGACTTTTCCTTCGCCCGTCCGACGAGGGCCAGTGTCCAGGCGGCGGGAGCATCCATGCACTCCGGTACCAGTGAACTTGCCACTTTCTGGTTAACCACGATCTTAGCCATATAAATGGCTGGAGCGGGAGCCCACATGCTGCCAGCGGGTGCGATTGCTACAACCGACAGCGCTCCGGGATGTCCCATGGCGAGCTGTAAACAACCGTCGATGGGGTCACTGACCACATCCACCAGAGGTCCCTCCCCGCTGCCTGTTTTTATCCCGTACGACATCGGGCTGTCAAGACCGGGTTTGTCCTCCCCGATGACGAACATACCATCGATGTCGACGGTGTTGAGAGTCTTGCGGATGGCCTGGGTTGCGGCTTGATCGGCTTTTTCTGGCTCTCCCAATCCCATCCAGCGACCGGCTTTCAAAGCCGCATCCTCGGTTGCGCGTACCAGGTCCAATCCAAGATCACGAGGAAGAAGATCGTTCATAACATGTGTCCTTTATTAATCGGCAGCAGATATTCCAGGAATCAGGTCGATGGTTGTATTCTTCTCCATCCTTGTTCATCTGTGCCATCTGGATTATATAACGAAAGAAAATCCACACAATTGCCATCCCTGTCCAGTAGATGAGGTATGTATTTGTGTTTCACACATCAATCGCTTCCAGTAAATTTATCGCTTCCCAGTTCAGAATGCCACCCTTGAGTATTGTGACGTTATTGTAACCCCGCTCGGCCAGGACGCATGCGACCCGCGTACTGCGTCGACCACTGCGGCAAACCAAAATCACTCGCTCGTCACGCGGCACGGGATATGATTCGCTCAATATTTCGGGCAGCGGTATCAGTTTCGCATTGGGGACGTGTCCACCTTTGAACTCCCGCGGCTCGCGCACGTCGATCACTAATGGAGTTTTTCCACTGCACAGATCTTTCCATAATTCCTCAGCGCTAATCGTATTTACTTCAACATGGCTTTGTTCTATGTGTAGGGATTCTCCGAGTAGATCGAGGCGTTTGGGTAGGTTCTGGCACTCCTTAAATGCCCGGACCGGGCATTCGTAGATACAGATCGCGGGGTCAAGTACTTTATAAAAGAGATACCCGAGGGCGTCCTCATCACGAGGGATAAAGTGGTCCTGGCCCAGGTAGTCATAAAAACCTGAGCTCTGCATTACTTCAAGTACGGGATCACGATAGCGTTCGAAGAAAACATCCCCTCCACGTTCACGATAATTTTCAACAATCCCCTCTAATGCATGGATACCGCTGATATCTACGTTTTCGACGCTCTGAACGCGCAGCAGCAGGTAACGTTGGCTGGGATTCTCCTGCAGGTTGGTGTGGATACAATCCTCCACGTGAAAAACAGCCCCGAAATAGATGTCTCCCAGGATTTCCACCACACCCAGTTGTGGACAAGGATTCCGCCCTTCCGTTGGCACCAGGTATTCGTATGACTCGTCTGGAAGCACCGCGCGCACCCGGGGAGTGCTGGTTTGCAGGAGATAATATACCAGGGACATACCGACACCGATCAAGACAGCGAACTCGAGGGGGATGGTTATCGTTGCGGTGAATGTAACCAGCATGATCAAACGATCACCTTTACTGCCCTGCCAGATACTGGAGATTTCTTTGAAGTCGATCAGCCGGATGGCGGTCAGGATCAGCACCCCTGCCAGGGCAGCCAGGGGAATATAGGTCACCAATCCGCCGAGTGTCAACACGGAGGCCAGCACCAGCAGCCCGGCGAAGACACTTGCCAGCGAGGTGCGGGCACCGGCCTGGTAATTCACAGCAGTACGGGTGAACGATCCGGCTGCCGGATACCCCGATAAAATCCCACTGCCGATATTCGCCAATCCCTGCCCCACGAACTCTTGGTTGCTGTCCAGGCGTTGGCGTGTGTGGCTGGATATAACGCGGGCAATGGACATGCTTTCCACCAGGGCAATTGCCGCCACGGCGAGTGCTTTCGTGGAAAGCTGTGCGATCAATTGGGGCTCGAGTCTTGGAAACGGAAGGACAGGTGGAAGCCCTCTTGGCAGTTCGGCGACCGACTTTACATCTAACTCCCGCAGCCCTAATATGCCTACCAGCAGCGAGGCGAACACAATTGCGATCAGTGAGCCGGGTATCTTCGGATTTATGCGTCTTAACACCAGGATAATGAAAACCGTAAGCAGACCGATGCCAAGCGAGATCCAATGTGCTTCCGTCAGGTTAACACCCAGGGCTTTTAACGTTTCCAGCAGCTCGGGGTAGGATTGAATACTTAATCCCAACAGGTGACGAAGCTGACCTACGATGATCAGGATTCCCGCGCCGGCGGTGAAACCTATGATCACCGAATCAGAGACGAAATTAACCAACACTCCCAGGCGGGCGATGCCCAGGAAGAGGGCAAAAAGTCCTACCATAATTGCCAGTATGCGCGCGGCTTGTACATATTCTGGTGAGCCCGGAGCGGCGACCGTAAGCAAGGCTGAAAGCGTTAGGATGGAGATTGTGTTAGTCGGGCCGGTTTGAAGTTGATGAGATGAACCCCACAACCCACCGATGATGGAAGCAAAGATGGCGGTGTACAGTCCGAATTGAGGGGGAAGTTCAGCGATCAATGCAAAGGCGATCGCCTGGGGCAGCATGATCACGGCGACCGTCAGAGCCGCAATCAGGTCAGGGCGCAGGTACGAGACTTGATAGTCGCGCATGATATGCGCGGGACGGAGGAATACGACCCCGAGCGTATGGACCTGGGAGCGTATGTTTTCAGACAAGCGCTCCGTAACTTTGGGCTGGATAATGGGTGGTGTACTTTTTGGTTTTACGCTGGTGCTCAAAGGGATATGACTCCTGACAATATTATAAATCATATCGCAATGCGCCAGCGAATTATTGGGTAGTTGTGATAAAGGTGGTGTTATCGGCGAAATTTCAGTAAAAATAGATTTCCCATCACCATGAATTTAACCACTTCCAATTATTGAGAAAAGGTATTGGGTTAGCGTTTATAATTTAAAGCAGTTCTTTCAATAGGAGATCAGACCGGGCAGTCATTTGCCCCCACACGTAAAGGAGAAAAATAACGTGCAGAATGCATTGGTTAGGAACACAGCACTTGACCAGTCAAATCTGTTCAAGGAAATCCACGAACAGCCGGTCGTACTGGAACGTTTGCTTACTATGGAGGCGCAGGATATAGAGGGATTGACCAGGGAAATCAGGGAGAGGGACATCACACACGTCGTTATTGCCGCCCGGGGTACCAGTGATAACGCTGCGCGTTACGCCAAGTATTTGTTTGGGGCAGTGAATGGCTTACCGGTCGCTCTGGCGACTCCCAGTCTTTACACGGTCTATAATCGTCCCCCACGATTTCGAGACGCCCTGGTTTTGGGAATCAGCCAGAGTGGTAAAAGCCCGGACATCGTCTCCGTCCTTCAAGAAGCGCAGCGCCAGGGAATGGTTACTGCGGCGATCACCAATATCCCGGAGTCTGACCTTGCGAAAGCCGGGGATTACGTAATAGACCTGCGTGTGGGTGTTGAACGGTCGGTCGCTGCAACGAAAACATACACGAGCGAACTGGTTTCTATCGCTATGCTGAGCGCGGAACTGGCGGGTGATACCGGTATGCGAGAAGAATTAGCCCAGGTTCCATCGTATGTAAAAAAAACTCTCAGCATGGAGAGATACTTTGGAGATATCGCGCAACGCTACCGTTATATGCGAGATTGCGTGGTGATCGGACGCGGATACAATTACGCTACTGCTTATGAACTGGCTCTCAAGTTAAAAGAGTTGACATACACTGTCGTCGAGCCGTACAGCAGCGCGGATTTTTTGCACGGCCCGCTGGCGTTGGTTGAACCTGGATTCCCGGTGATCGTCATCGCTCCTGCTGGAAAAATGGTGCCCGAAATGGGCGCCTTTATTGAGACTTTGAAAGAACGCCAGGCAGAAGTGATCGCCATCAGTGATGTTCAAGAGATCCTTGAACGTGCGCGCGTACCGCTGCAAATGCCGGTCACAGTCCCCGAATGGCTGTCGCCGATCACCGCGATTATCCCCGGACAATTATTTGCCATGCACCTGGCAAACGTGCGCGATTTCGATGTGGACCGACCGCGTGCCATACGGAAGGTGACCGAGACGCGCTGAACATGCCGTGGAATCTTGCTCCCAACGAACTTCGCTCTAATCCTCCCCGTTTAAGTAGCGCGAGTAGTTAAGGGAAATCGCAAATGAACATTACGCTGGCGGCTGTGCATTTGCAGTTGTCTGGGGGTATATATAATTGTAATGTGGGTAGATGGTCCAATAATTCATGGTGTGGTCAACAAAGGATCTCCTTCATGGCCTGGCTGAGATCCTTCGTCGCAAAGAACGCTCCTCAGGATGACATTCATCAGAACTTTTATGTCTGCACTTAGTGCGCAGGTGGGCTGGTAAGTCTTGCATTATCTAAAAAACTGACATTCATTGCTGGATGAGTGGGATTGCAGTGCTGGTGCAGTGGGAATCGCTGCCAGGAAAGCGCCTCTCCAGTGTCGATGTTGCTGGAATATTTAATCCCTGGTTAGAAATCATCGCAGCAGATTTGCAAGAAGTAGAAGCCATGCAATGTTTGTAGATTGGCGGCTTTGGGGGTTGTGATACTGTTTTGGTAAGAAAGAATTTATGGGTAAGAAATCATCCTGTTGGCGCGTCAATATAAAGTCGGAGCCATCGCCCATTTAGTGGGATGGCAAAATTAGCTATTACATGCAAAAAAATATCGTTGGAGGAGCGCATGAGTCCAAAAAATCAGATCAGTGTGGCTGAGCTAGAAGAGATATACCAGGTCAGTCCAAACGGTGATCATAAGGAAGCTGAAAAAAGGGCCGCGATTGAATGTGCTGTTTATGACCTGCTAGATAATATTGGTGAGGATCCCAACCGGCAGGGGCTGCTGGGCACTCCCGAACGCGTGGCGCGTATGTATGATGAGCTGACGGCGGGATACCATACGGACCCGGTCAAACTGATAAACGGTGTCATGTTCGATGTGGATTACAGCGAGATGGTGGTCGTCAAAGACATAGAATTCCACAGTCTATGCGAGCACCACATGCTGCCTTTTTACGGAAGAGCACACGTCGCTTACATACCGGATGGCAAGGTGATCGGTTTGAGCAAAATTCCACGCATTGTGGAGATGTTTGCCCGCCGTTTGCAGGTTCAAGAGCGCATGACACAACAGATCGCTGAGCTGCTCGAACAGTACCTGCAGCCCCTGGGAGTTGCGGTTGTGGTTGAAGGGGCGCACATGTGCAGCATCATGCGAGGCGTGAAGAAAGCTGAGGCTAGCATGATTACCAGCGCATTTATTGGTGAATTAAAGTCGGATCCAGAGAAGCGCAAAGAGTTTATGCAGCATATCGGTTGACAAAGATTCGAAGATTCATTCACCACTCGTTTGTAATCATCCCCCTTCAATATTGACATTGAAGGGGGTTTTTACTTTGGGGACATGATAAGATTAAGAAGGATTTAATTGTTCTACAGTATATATCCCGGTTAACATTGTTGAGGTGAATCTGGGTGTCCATCACTTTGCTCACCACCAAGTTATATATTCCACCCGTGCGTGCGGATTTGGTTCCGCGCCCACGGCTGATGGAGAGGCTCAATGCTGGATTGCGTCTCGGGAATCGGCTAACGTTCGTCTCGGCCCCGGCAGGCTTTGGCAAGACTACTCTGGTGAGCGAGTGGGTCTCCGGATGTGGAAGGCCGGTCGCCTGGATTACGCTGGATGAAAACGATAACGATCCCCTGCGTTTTATGACATACTTTGTGGCAGCCTTGCAAGAAGTAGAGGCAGGGCTTGGGCAGGGACTTCTCGACACAATTCAAAGCTCAAAACTACCCGCAATCGAATCATTATTTTTAGCCCTTATCAACCAGATTGCCAATGTCTCTGATCCATTCATCCTTGTGTTGGATGATTACCATTTAATCGAGGAGCAGTCGGTACACAATATTATATCTTTCACCCTCGAACACCTGCCGCCACAAATGCTGCTCGTGATTCTCACGCGCGTCGATCCACCACTGCCGATTGCGAGACTGCGTGGTCGCGGCCAGTTGACCGAGTTACGGCGCGTAAATCTGAAATTTGCACCTGATGAAGTCGCCGAATTCCTCAACCAGGTTATGGGCCTAGGACTGACAGAAGCCGATGTGGCTGCACTGGCTTTCCACACTGAAGGATGGATCGCAGGTCTGCAGATGGCTGCACTTGCATTACGAGCACAGGCCTCTTCCCAAGACGATGAAGAGACGAGCAGGTTCATCAAATCCTTCGCTGAGAGCGACCGGTATATTTTGGATTACTTGATCGAGGAAGTGTTCCAGCGTCAGTCGGAGCCCCTGCAAGAGTTCTTGTTGTATACATCCATCCTGGATCGAATGTGTGGGTCATTATGCGACGCTGTGGCTGGGGGAGGGAAACTGGTGGATGACACAAGCGTTGATTCACCTTTTCTGCAGCTACCTGATTCTCTTCAATCCGGTCAGAAAATCCTGGAATATATGGAACAGGCCAACCTATTTGTGATTCCGCTTGATAGACAACAGGAGTGGTACCGGTACCATCGCCTGTTCATCGATCTATTGCGGCGACGCTTACAGAGTAAATCTCCGGAATTGCTGCCGATACTGCATGGACGAGCCAGCAAATGGTATGAGGAGAATGGATTTCTTGCTTCAGCCATTGATCACGCAATTTCAGCGGGAGATTTCAGCCGGGCTGCCTATCTGATCGAAGATATCGCGGTAGGAGTATTTTCGCGTGGTGAGATGACCACGCTGTTGAAATGGTTGAACCAACTGCCAGATGGAGTTATGCGGAATCAACCGATCCTGTTTCTCTACCACACCTGGATGTTATACATAAACGGGCACCCGATCGACGAAGTTGAAGCGCGCCTGGATGATGCCATAAAGAGTGATGATAGCGGACATATTTCCGGAGAGGTTACCATGTTCCGTGCGGCGCTGGCCACCGTAAAAGGGGACATCCAGAGCAGCATTGAACTTTCCCAACGTGCTCTAGAACTCCTGCCAAAGGACAGTTATTTCTTCCGCGGGAATACAGTGAGGAGCCTGGCATCCGCTTATGAAATGGCGGGAGATTTGACAGCGGCCATAAATACTTTCGATGAAGCCGTAAAAATGGATCACAGGGCCGGGAACAAGGTGGGTGAGATCGTTGGTCTTACTAAGATTGCCGGATTACGGAAAATTCAGGGCAGATTGAAAGATGCGCATCAACTATATCGAAGGGCACTCGAAGTAGGCAATGATGGTCATGGAAATCTGCTGCCCATCGCTGGTCGCGCGATGACCGGGCTGGGCGAACTGTGGCGTGAGTGGAATGATTTGAAAGACGCAGAACGATACCTGGATGAAGGTATTGTTTTGGTGAAGCGATGGTCGAATGTCTGGGCTATTGAAGGTTATTTGGCTTTAGCACATGTAAGACAATCCATGGGAGATGAGCAGGGCGCACATCAGGCTATCCAGACGGCGGAGGAATTGGCCGTGGATTTCGATGCCAGTGAAATGGATGACCTGGAGGTGTCGCTGATTAAGATTCGTCTTTCGCTTTTGCAAGGCGATCACGAATCGGCCGCGCACTGGTTCGATGGACGTGGCGTGGTGAAAGAGATTAACGATATTCCTGTATCTTATTACCTTCAAGAAATGGGGCAGATAGTGCGGGCGCGTATGTGTATATCCCAGGGAGAGTACGATCAGGCGAAATTGCTCCTGGACTCGCTCCAAGGGGAAGCCGAAAATCTCTACCGCACGGGTGTGTTAATTGAAATCCTTGTCCTGCAGGCGTTATTACTTCAATCCTTGGGAGATACACCACAGGCGGTGAAAGTATTGGAAAACGCCCTGTCTCTTGCAGAACCCGAAGGTTATGTACGTATCTTTCTTGATGAAGGTAAACCCATGGCGCGCCTGCTGTATGAAGCGATTACTCGAAATATATCGCCCGTGTATGCCGGCAGGTTGTTAACGAAATTTGAGCCAGGGATGCGGGACAAAATGCCCTCCAAGAAATTGGCTTCTGTCGTCGAACCCCTTAGCGAGCGCGAGTTGGAAGTACTGCGGTTGATAGCTGAGGGGCTGTCTAACCAGGAAGTCGCCCAACGACTGTATATTTCGCTGCGTACTGTCAAGTGGCACACCAGCAATATCTATAACAAGCTGGGGGTTAAGAACCGCACACAGGCTGTCAATAGAGCCAGGAGATTAGGGGTTTTGTAAGGCTTATCAAGGCGCACCCCGGGGGCTTTGATAGTCATGCAGCAAGTTATATGTAATGTAAAGGGGGAATTAGGGTTCCATCAAACATTTTTTAGTTCACGGAACACTTTAAGATTTGTCAAGCAGCTTGTCATTGGAAGATCACCCAATCCATTCACACTTGAAAAAGCAGCAGTACTGGATACCGTCCAGAAAAAAATTAACTGTACCTGAACTGGACTTTCGTACGGTATCCAACACATCCCGTTAATTGTATATTAATTAGAGTGGTTGAAGAATCCAGGTGTCGCTCAATCACCTTGTTGTAAAGTGTGGTGGTGTTGATGAAGAAAAACAACATCTGCTGATCGAATATAATGCATTATGCAGCGAAGAGTGTGTGATCATATGTTAACCAGTATTTATCCTTTCGACAAGCTGGGAGAAGCAGGATGGCCGCTCGCGGGTGGTAAAGGGGGAACCCTTTCACAGCTTTATCAATCCGGTTATCCAGTACCGGAAGGTTTTGTCATACTGCCGGATGCTTTTGATGCCGATGTGCTAACGGATGAAGCCTGGGAGCAGGTGAAATCTCACCTCGATCAATTAAGAAGAACTGGCGGCGTGTTTGCGGTTCGTTCTTCTGCTTTGAGCGAGGATTCTCTCCAGGCGTCCTTCGCGGGTGAGTTTGAGACGGTTCTGGATGTACACAGCGACGGAGAAGTTAGGGCGGCAATAAAAACCGTGCGCTTATCGCGGCACAGCGAACGTGTGGCTGCCTACAGCCAGGCCAGAGGCGTGGAAACAGGCGGCGCCGACGAGGCGCCAGAGATGGCGATCGTGGTGCAGCGGCTGATACGGGCGGACATTTCAGGCGTACTCTTTACCGCGGATCCGGTTTCTGGCAGCCACAACAGGATGATGTGCAACTACCTGTATGGCTTTGGCGAGAGGCTTGTCTCCGGGGAGGCTGCCCCGAATTCGTTTACGTTGCGACGACGGGATGGGGAGTACAAAGGTCCAGCGGACATGCAGCGATATTCGCGCAAGTTTTACCGGCTTGCTGATCGATTGGAAAAGCAGCTCGGATGTCCACAAGATATTGAATGGGCCATCGCAAGAGGAAAGCTTTACCTACTCCAGTCGCGACCGATTACTACTTTAAGAGGGTTCGACCCACTCACCGGTGACTGGAACGCCAGCCAGATGGGAGACTATCTGTGGTCCAATGCCAATCTGACAGAAGCTGTACCGGATGTGATGACACCCTTCACCTGGTCGGTGTGGGAGGTCTTTCATAAAGCAACTGCCTTCACATCCGGTAAGTACCCAATCACGGGCAACATCTGTGGTAGACCATACGCAAATATAAGTGTATTCCTGTCAATTTATTCGGCGTTGGGGCGGGACCTTGATGAAGCGCTGGAGGAAGCAGCGGGTGCCTACGGTCGTGTCCCGAAGGGCATGAATATCCCTTTGCTGCCCATGACGAGAAGTGAATTTATCCGATACCTAATACTGAATATAATTCCGAGACTGCGAAAAGCACGTCAGGTCAATCGGAAGATGCCCGACTACATTGAGCAGACACCAGGATGGTGCCACCAGATGTGCAAGCGCATCCAAGCAGTGAGTGAGAATGATGCACTGCTCTCACTATGGTGTGAAGAAATTTATCCATACTTCATCAAGGCGTCGTGGATGGTGCGTGTGTCGGGGAAACAGGCGATCGATTTCACCAACCCGTTGACCCGTGATTTGAACGAGATGGTCGGGTACGCGGATGCCAATGCGCTTTTATCGTACCTGAGGGGGGATGCGGAACTGGGATGCGGAACTGGAAAGTCTGGGTCCGCTGGTGGGTATATACAAGCTGGCGGATGGGGTAATCAGTCGTGCAGAGTACCTGGAACGCTACGGGCACCGAGGGCCGCACGAGATGGAGCTTTCCATGCCTCGACCGGAAGAAGATCATGAATGGCTTGATCAGCGGTTGGATGAAATGAAAAAATATCCTGTGGATGTAAACAGCCTGCTGGATAAACAGCGGGTTGAATATTTGGCTGCATGGAATCGGTTAGAGCAACGTTATCCTGGCAAGAAAAAATCGATCGGTCGGCGGATTGACGAGGCCGCCTCAAGGGCACGCAGGCGCGAGGTGGTGCGATCCGAATTCACACGCGTGGCTGGAGTGCTGCGTGAATTTGCACTGCGTGCGGGTAAGCTGACCGGACTTCACGATGATATATTTTTCCTGACATGTGAAGAGTTGTTGGATGTGCTCGCTGGTGAAGATCAGGTGGTAAAGACGATCCCCAAGAGGCGAGAGACCTATAATAAGTATAAGTCCTTACCTTTCTATCCAACGCTCATCAATGGTCGTTTCGATCCCTTCCAATGGGCGGCCGACCCGCAGCGGCGCAGTGACTATTACGATTCGCATGCCGCAGACCCAATTCCCGCAAGCGAAACCATCACCGGTTTTGCGGGAGCCGCGGGCCGCGTCGAGGGCAGAGTGCGCTGCCTGGCGAGGGTTGAGGATGGGGGACTGCTTCAGCCTGGTGAGATCCTGGTCACAACGACGACCAACGTGGGTTGGACGCCTCTCTTTCCACGCGCGGCCGCAATCGTGACGGATGTGGGCGCGCCGCTCTCGCATGCTGCCATTGTGGCCCGTGAGCTCGGTATCCCGGCTGTGGTGGGCTGTGGTGATGCGACCATGCGCCTGGAAACTGGTGACAGAGTGCGAGTGGATGGGGGAAGAGGCGTGGTAGAGAAAATCGGTTAAGAGCGATAAGTGAGCTGTTGGAGTAACGATTGCTAATTATTCGCTGGAGCTGTGTTCAACTCAGGCTCCGTATCTATGTCCATATTGTCTAAGAACCCTAATATCGCTTCGTTGAGGGGGATATCTCGCATTGAATCAGCAAAATGATAAAAACGGATATAGCCGCTCTTGTCAATAATCATCATGGCTGGCATACGTCCGAAGCGAGTGAGTTTTACCTGCTGCCTGTAAAGGTTGGCTACATTGTGTTCTGGATCTGGTAACCCGATAAATGGCAGATCATTTTTATGCCAGTACTCTCGAAACGCGTCCAGACCGTCCGGACCGACCACCAATATCTCAGCCTCCCGATCAACAAACTGCAGATAGTCCTGGCGCAACTGCGCCATGTGCCGGCGGCAGAAGGGTCATATAAATCCGCGGTTGAAGACCAATAATACATGTTTTTCGTTCCTGTAGTCAGATAAATTTACGGTTACTCCATTTAAATCATCTAAGTGAAAGTCTGGAGCGAGTTGGTTTTCTTTCATGAAGAGTTTAATCCTTTTTTAATAGCCGGTGCTAGACATCTTTTTTGATTTCGGTGAATTCATGCGGGTTCTCTACCTGCGGCACATGCATGTGAAAACTATGGCTGTGGTGTTTCATTGTAATAAGAAAACGGTTGTTTACGATGAAAAGAATTGGGAAAGCGTTTGTCGGGCGCGGAATTGACTCATATAGGGAGCCGCGTTTTCGGCCGTGAACGGCCTGGGATTTTCTACAAACCTCGCAATCGCATTATCCCTTGTCACATTATTTACAGCAAGTAATTCCAGCAAACTGCGTGTGACTGGTGGGTTGGAAAGAAGCGTCTCCATCAGCCCCACGATTATTTTTATGAACGATTTTGGCACTGCAACCATATACCGCCGAGCACCGACTGCCTTTAATGCCCGCCGCTCAATCTCTTCCATGGTCAGTATTTCAGGACCACCCAGTTCAAACTCTGCGTGGATTGTTGCCGTGTCATCGATCGATTTAACAACGCAGGTCGCCACGTCATCAATCCAGACAGGCTGAAAACTGGTATCTTTATCCACGATTGGGTAAATGATTGGTGAAAATGGTACCAACCTGGCGAACATATTCGCAAACTCATCCTCTGGACCCCATATTACCGATGGGCGAAACGCTGTCCAATCCAAACTGGATGATGCCACACAATCCTGGGCTTTTCCTTTGGATGCCATGAAACGGTAAGGCAGGTCTGGGTCAGCTCCGAGCTGAGACAGGTTGATGAACCTGGTTACTTGAGCGGCTTTGGCTGCTTCGACCATGTTGACTGTGCCTTGATAGTTCACCTTCTCATACGTTGCGTTATTCTTTTCGATGGCGATGGCTGCCGTGTGGATCACAGCCGTCGTCCCTTTAAAGGCAGGTACAAGTGTCTCAGGATCGGTAACATCACCAAAAATCCATTCTACATCCAGCCCCTGCAGACGCCCTTCCTCTTCCGCGTGCTCGCGGTCGCGGACGAGCACCCGAACATCCCGTCTGTGTTCGACCAAATGTTTAACGATGTGACTGCCTACATATCCTGAACCACCAGTAATTAATATCATCGCTTTCACCTATAAATTAAGATTCTCTTCGGCCCAATTAAGGATTGGGCTTCGGCGTTCATCCTGGTTTCTGTTCAAAGCCTGGTGATAGAATTGCCAATACTGTGTAAACAGCTCGACGGGGATATTATAGTTGACAAGCAGAATTTTTATCCAATCAAGTTTCATCAACAAGTAATTCATATTGCCCAGCGCTAAAGCTGAATTGATATTTCGTGCAAGGAAGTCGTTTGTTGTATTCAGGTGTTCTTCCTTTATCTCATTTGTATGAATGAGTCCACTGAGAGCATTCGAATCTTTGTTTTGCTCCGTGGACTTATTTGTTTAACCTGGTCATATTTTTTTATAACGAAGGTACATTTATTTGGGGGAAGAGTAGATGTATAGTTGTGATAATATTTTATTAATCACGATCTACCATAGGAGTCCTATCATGATCAAGATCGCAACAGTGCTCGGTAGCGCGCACCCACCCAATATCACCGCCATGGCGCTGGCGCTGGCGCAGGAAGGCCTGCGGGTGATAAAGGGGGTTGAGGTTCTGGATGTGGATCCTTCAAAATTAAAGTTATTCATACCTGGTATGGAGGACGGACCCTCCGATCGTGACCGGCTACAAAAGTTGATCGGGGGAGCAGACGGTGTGATTTTGGCGACGCCGGAGTACCACGGCAGTTTTAGCAGCCTAATGAAGGTGGTGATCGAGAACCTTGGCTACCCCTCAGCACTGTCGGGTAAGCCAGTCTCACTCTTGGGTATTGCAGGTGGACGATATGGAGCCATCAAATCTCTGGAGCATCTGAGGAGCGTTTGTTCACACGTTGGGGCGTTGGTGCTGCCAGGAGAAATCTCGATTCCCAGGGCGGGAACGGTGTTTGATGAGCATGGGAGATGCCTGGTAGCGGAAGTCGAGCAGGATATTCGTGATCTGGCGCAGAATTTAGTCAGATTTATCCGCGAGACAAAATGTCCTGATATTTCTCCGGAAGAAATGGCAAGGAAGGGTTTGGAATAGAAAAGCAATTTTACTTCTCATTGATGGTGCGAAAACGATAAGGAGCACAGTATGAGTACAGATGATACCACCCGTACACGCGAATCACAATCTACGGTTCGTTATAGTCGTTTTATGAGCCTGCCCAGAACGATTGCATTGGGAGCCAGTGTGATCATAGGCCTGGGTGTGTTTGTCTTGTTGGGGTTGGTCCTTGATATCGCCGGGACTCGCTCTCCGCTTTCGTACGGTTTGATTGCACTCGTATTTATTCCAGTAGTGCTGGCGTACGCAGAACGAGCCGTGGCTTACCCTCGTGGAAGTGGGATTTTCCGACTGGGCCGCGATAGCGATCCGACCTGGTTGGCTTATGCAGGGGACTGGATGGCGGTTGCAGGTTTTGCTGGCGTAATCGCGCTGCTTGGCTGGGGCGCAGCGTACCATCTGGACCTGCTGATGCAAAGATTTTTTTCACTATCGATCGAAGTTTTATATCTTGGCATCGGACTGGTAACCCTGGTGCTTCTCTACCGTTCTGTTAGCAGCCGCGGCACTTGGCGCACCCGCATGCGGTTGGTTTACTTCAGCGCGCCCATAATGGTGGTGATTGTTGGCCTGGGATGGTTCTCGGCAGGACAAATCCAGAGTGTACGTTTTGCTTTACGAGCGCCGGGTGATACCGTGAAGGCAGTGGCAATGCTGGGGGCACTGTTATGGGGGTTGAGGTTGATACTGAATCAGCGCGATCAAACACGTAATCCGCGCAGAAATCTCCTACCTGCTTTGTATGCAGCCCTTTTCCTTGGCAGCGTCTCTGGGCTGGCGGCAGCCATGGTGGCATTAAAATTGCCGGGCCTTCTGCCAGGCAACCCGGTCCCATTGGCTTCTGTTGCAGTACTGGTTGGAGGTTTATCTGAAGCCATCTACCTGATCATCGGTGTGATGGTGTGCCTTATCGCCATAGACCGCACGATCGTAAGCAGTTTGCGGCTGGTGGGTTCGATGATGCAGGATGGCTACCTGCCGTTCGAAATTCACATTCCCCGTACTGAGATAAGCCTCAACTTCAGTCGCCTATTTCTAATAGGGCTGATATGTTTATTGGGGATGGTGTTTATGCCCTTTACCAGCCTGGTGGCTTTTACATCATTGGCATTCTTCATAACAACGATCGTAGTATTTGGTATGGATCTCTATCGACCTCGAATAGTGTTGCCTGAAGATCGAAAATTAAAAATGCCATTCCATCCGCTGATTCCGGCTCTGGCTGTTGTCGTATGCTTGTATTTCTCTCTGGCTCTTCCTCGCCAGGTGTGGGTGATTGGCTTGGTCTGGGCTATCCTGGGGAGTGTGTACTTTTTTGCCTATGCTCGAAGACGCAGCATGGTAAAGCAAAGACAGACACGCGTGGTGGGAGAAGAGATACCAAAGCTGGCAGAGAAACCGTATCACATACTGATTGATGTGTCCGGATCAACGGAGGCGATTTCATTAATTCGGGCAGGAGTACAGTTGGCGCGGGCTGGTTCCGGCCAGGTGTTGGTTTTGCAGGTAATGGATCAACCATCGCATACACCTGTTGATATGGAAAGAGCGCACGCCGGACGGGAATTTCAGGCGCTCAAAGCCAAGGTGCGTGAGGTTGATAACGACTCGGTACCAGTTGAAACCCTGGTTCGTCTGTCGCCCTCCAGGGCATCTGGTATCTTGGAAACGATAAGGGAGGAAAATATAGACCTGCTGTTGGTCAACTGGGCTGGCGAACAAAGATCTGGTGGGGCAGCTCTTGATGCCGAACTTAACCGGGTCGTACTTGCGGCTCCTTGTGATGTGGCGATACTGCATGGGAGGATATCCGGTCCGATCCATTCGGTCACCGTGTCCACCCGTGGTGGTCCCCACGCTGGAGAAGCGCTGAAGTTCGGACAATGGTTGACAGAAGGGGATGACGGACAGGTCATTGCTTTAAATATTGTGGGAGGCTCCCTCACCCCAGAAATAGAAGCCCAGGCGCAGGCGCAGTTGAAGCAGGCCATTTCGGATGCGGGTGATCCTGACGCATTTGAGCCACGCGTCGCTCAGGCCAGGAATGTGAAGAATGGCATCTTGAAGGAATCTCAAGAATCCGATCTGCTGCTAATGGGCGCTTCTACCCGGGGGCTGTTAGATGAGGCTATTTTTGATGGCATTCCGGTGGACGTTGCCCAAGCCAGATCCGGTCCTACATTGTTGGTGAAGCACTACGAAGGCGCAGGTCAATTCTGGCTCCGCAGGGTCTGGGAGTTCATATACAGACCGCTGCCTAACTTAACGGTTGGAGAAAGGGTAGAGGTCGAGCGTCGTATACGGCGTTCAGCCCTGGCGAGCGTGGATTATTACACCTTGATCATCCTGGCATCGGTGATCGCTATCCTGGGTTTAATTCAAAACAGTGGAGCGGTGATCATTGGCGCTATGCTGGTTGCGCCGTTGATGAGCCCTATATTGGCACTGGCATTCAGCCTGGTACTCGGGGATGGCCGGCTGCTCGCCCAATCTGGTGAATCGACCATCAAAGGCGTTCTCGTGGCGATCGTGGTTTCCGTTGCCATGGCGTTAATCCTGCCCGAGCAGCCAATCACAGCAGAGATCCTTGCACGCACGCAGCCAAACCTGCTGGACCTGGTGATAGCGCTTGCCTCAGGAGCCGCGGCTGCGTATGCGCTGGCTCGTAAGCAGCTGGCTGCGGCGCTGCCAGGCGTGGCGATCGCAGCAGCACTGGTCCCTCCGCTGGTGGTGATTGGGTTTGGATTAGGATATGGGATGTATGAAGTCGCTGGAGGCGCGCTGTTGTTGTTCATCACCAACCTGAGCGCAATTGTATTTTCTGGTGCCACGGTTTTTCTCTTGCTGGGATTTCGACCATCCCGAGCTGAGTATGGCCAGCAATTTCAACGCTGGATTTTGCTGTCGGTTGCCATTTTACTGGTCATTGCCACACCGCTGGCGATCACAACGGTCAATTTAAGGAGTCAATTGGAACGGCAGCAGCAGGTGAAAGATGTACTGAATGAAGTGATTGAAGGTGAGTTTGCCGAAGTCGAGGATGTAACCGTTAAGCCACAAGGAGACGGTTTCCTGGTCAGTGGGACAGTCTACGCTTATGGAGATATCACCGACGAAGAGATGAGAGAGATTCAGGCTTTACTCAGCGAATCGATGGGAGCACCGGTTGTTATCCGAGCGCGGTTGATCGATGCGAGGTTGAAGGTGGTGGGCAGCGATTCGCCTGTTGGGACGGTATTAAACCCATAAATTCTATCAATCGCGTGGATAACAGCATCTTCCGTCGTGCTATAATTCATCTAATTTCGGTTGGAGTCGGAGAAATTTCTTCCCGCAATACATACACACCCGGTGGAAGGTTATCGGAATGATAATCATCCATGCACCGGAAAGGTTGTTTCACCGCCAGGGTCGTGCATGATTCAGATTTTAAAGATGAGAAATCAGGAAAATCAGTCGAAATTCATCGCCATCTCTGCGTGTTTGGGAATTAACTGAGTTTATTCTGATTGCGGGCTTTTTTATTAAGAATATTTTAGTCGTTGAATTGTGTCTCCGGTGTATTTTTTGGATGTCCGCTTGATGATAATATAAGAAGGAAGAAAAGAAAACTGAATGACTTCCGCATCGCAGGTAAATGAGCCTAAATCCCGATCGCTAAAATCATACTTGCCAATATTAGAGTGGCTGCCAAAGTACCAGAAGGACTGGCTGCGTTTTGATATCATCGCTGGCATTACGGTCCTGGCGCTGTTGATACCGGAAGGCATGGCCTATGCGGAGCTGGCCGGTTTACCGCCTGAGACGGTCTTTTACGGCGCTCCGGCGGCTTTGATCGCTTATGCCATCTTCGGCTCCTCGCGCCAGCTCATCGTTGTGGTATCCTCAACCATTGCCGTGATGACGGCTGCTGCCGTGGGCCCCTTAGCCGAGGCGGGGTCAGTGGAATATATCACTCTGGCGGCTGCCCTGGCGGTCCTGGCGGGGTTGGTGTCCATCCTGGCAGGTCTCCTGAAACTGGGCAGAGTTTCGCAGTTCTTTTCGGAGTCGGTGCTCACTGGATTCGTGTTCGGCCTGGCGATGGTGATTGCAATCAAGCAGGTACCTAAGATGTTTGGCTTCGAGGCCGTAGAGGGCAACTTCTTCCAGCGTTTATGGGATATCATCATCAGCCTGCCTGAGACACACTTGCTGACTTTGCTGGTGGCTGTGAGCAGCATTGTACTGATGTTGGTTCTGGAAAGATTCGTTCCCAAAATGCCGGCCGCATTGGCTGCCCTTGTGTATGGCATCGCGGTCGTTTCAATTTTCAATATGCACGATTATGGTGTCCACATTATGGGCGAGATCCCAGCTGGCATCGCAGGTCCGGCTCTGCCTGACATCAGCCTGGGTGATATTATTGCGCTGCTGCCGGGCGCGCTTGGGATTGCGCTGGTAGCGTTTGCGGAAGCGATTGGACCTGCGCGGCAGTACGCATCCAAGTACGGCTACCAGATCAACGCCGACCAGGAGCTGATCGGCATCGGCGCCTCCAATGCGAGTGCCGGTATCTTCCAGGGTTTCCCTGTCGGCACCAGCCTGTCCAAAACTGCCGCCAACGATAACGCAGGGGGGAAAACGCAGATGGCAGGCATCATTTGTGCGATAGGTACGGTCATCGTGGCGATATTCTTAACACCCCTGTTCCACAACCTGCCGGAGGCTACCCTGGCAGCGATTGTGGTCGTGGCGGTGATGGGGATGATGAACGTAACTGAGATGAAGCGTCTTTACCGCTTGAACAGGGTCGATTTCTGGCTGGCTGTAGTGGCGCTGGTGGCTGTGCTGCTGTTTGAAGTGCTCTTCGCTCTACTGATCGCCGTGATTGTCTCCTTGCTGGCTATTGTAGTGCGAGCCAGTCAACCCAAGCTGAGCATACTCGGTCGAGAGCCGGGTACGCTTAACTTCAGCGATGTCAGGCGGCACCCCCAGAACTTAACTGTCCCCGGTCTTCTAGTCGTCAGGGCGGACGAAGGATTGTACTTCGCCAACGCGGCCAGTCTGCGGGAGGAAATTGTGGTTTTAGTGAAGTCGAGTGATCCGCCGATAAAAGCCGTCATCCTGGACCTGGAGATGAGCCCTGAGCTGGATGTGCCCAGCGTGGATATGCTGGGAGAGCTGAAAGAAGTCCTGGAAAGACTTGATGCAGCCTTAATCCTGGCACGCGTACACGAGCAGGTGGAAGATATCTTAGAGAACAGCGGCGTGATGGAAAAGATCGGTACGGATAACAAGTACAGAAGGGGATTGGATGCGATGCTGGATTATATTAGTGAACAGGAAGGTTTCGAGGACCAGCAGACTTGGGGAATCGTCGACAGCCTGCGGCACGTGACTGATATTTTAGAGTCAACCATTTCTAAAGCGCAAGGCGAGCACAGAAGTAAGCTGGAGCGATTACAAAGTCAGTTGAGAGATATTCTTAATGATTTCGTTGAAGAGGGGAAGAGATAAACCGGGTTTAGATTTGCACACCGGCCCTCGCTTAGACCGCGGAAGAGCGGTGAGATATTATGATAAAATTTCACCACAATAATCAAACTCAAGGAGACCACCAATGACTGAAGAACAAAAAAGTCCTGAACAGCTCATAGAGGAAATGGAGAAGGCCGAGCATCCAGTCTCTTCATCCGATGTCCAGGATGCCTTTCAGACTACATCCACGGACAACGGCAGCAGCAGTACCCCACTCGCGGTGATTATTGCTGTGGCAGTAGTTTCTCTTGGATGCGTGATTGCCTTCGCAGCAATCATGATCGTTTTCCTTCAAAATCCACCCTGGTGAAAGCATGCTGCGCTTGAATTGCATCTTGCATCAACGTGCAATAACATGATGTGGAGACCCGTTTAGACGAGCACGATTTGCCAGACGCCAAACATGTTCCGAGCGTAATCGTGAATTCCTGATGTGGTCATCATGGCAACTTTCACATCACTCCTTATATTTATGACATTCATCACGTTGACACTGTTTTTCCCGTAAGCTACAATAAGTTCATATTGGTATACATAATTTTACTGGTAGCCAATCAAATACGCGGACTGGATTTCACCGGTCAGAATGCGAAACTGAAGGGCCAACCAACTACCGTCGAAGCCACCACACTTTAATCTTTGGACGGTAAGGTGGCTTGTGGTTTTAATCACAAAATTCATCGCTGCCAGGCACCTGTCGGTGCAGAAGGCCCCCAATGATGTTTACATCGTTGTCAGCCGCCATACCTGCGCTGGACAGGAGGCGGTTTACGTGTTTAATGCAGTTATGTATTGTTTTTTCGACTTTACCACATCGGAGCTACATAGATGCAAGAATCGATAGCACAAACCTTTCGCCGTGACGAAGCCCGCTCCAATCCTGCCGCTGCATTGGTGGTCGGAGGAGGTATTGGCGGAATGCGCGCAGCCCTCGACCTGGCAGATGCAGGATTACGGGTCTACTTGATTGAGCAGACCCCCTGTCTCGGTGGGCGCGTGGCGCAGCTTGGTTATATGTTCCCACAGCACGATTGCGTGTTATGCCGGGGTACGCCTGACCATGGTTATGGCTGTACCCGCCCGTCCATCTCGCCTGCATATATCCAACAGAACCAGCATCCCAACATCGAGATCCTGACCAACACGCACATTGTGGATGTCGCTGGACAGGCTGGCGATTTCAGCGTGTCGCTGCGCCAGGAGCCACGCTTTATTGATGAACTACGATGTATCAGCTGTGGTTACTGCGAACAGGTTTGTCCTGTTGAACTGCCGGACGATTACCAGGTTGGGATGACCACTCGCAAGGCGGCATACAAGGTTGCCGCACGCGCCGCACCGGACGCTTATGTGATCGATCGCGGTCCATACTGCGACGAGTGCGGTAAGTGCGTTGAGGTGTGCCCGACAAATTGTATCGATCTTAACGAACAGCCACACTTGTTATCGGTTGAAGTTGGCGCTATCATCCTGGCACTCGGATTCCAGGTTTATGATCCGACCGGGCTGGAGGAGCTGGGATACGGTCGTTACCCGAATGTGATCCCCGCTATGCAGTACGAACGCCTGGCGAGTCGATCGGGGCCTACGGAAGGCGTCGTTGTGCGACCTTCTGACCAGCAGCGACCGTCGTCCATCGCCTGGTTGCAGTGCATCGGTTCGCGCGACCAGGAACATACATACTGTTCGTCTATCTGCTGCATGTACGCTACTAAGGAGGCCATGCTGGCGAAACAACGCCTGGGTGAAGATATTTCATGCCGTATTTTCATCATGGATGAGCGTGCTTTCAACAAGGAGTACAGCACTTACTTTGAAAAGGCTCGCAAGAAGCATGGGATTCAGTACACTAACTGCCGGGTCTCGAAGGTGCGGGAAGATCCGCATACCAACAATCTAATCCTGGATTATGCCGATGAAGATGGCACACAGCATGAAGAAAGGTTTGAGATGGTGGTGCTGGCGACCGGCTTGCAGCCCCCCGACACTGCCAGACATATCTCCGAGGTGCTTGATATTGACCTGAACGAGTATGGTTTCTGCATGACCGACAAGTTCCAACCCCTTCAAACGACCCGCCCCGGTGTGTTTGTTTGCGGTGCCTTCTCGTCCCCCAAAGAGATCGCAGAGACGATCATCGATGCAAGCGGCTCGGCGGCAGAGGTAATGCGCTTGCTGAACGATCGCCTGAACACGTACACTTTCACCCGCGAGTGGCCCTTCCTATCGACTAACGACATGCCCCCTGAACGAAATGTGAGTGGGGAACCGCCGCGTGTGGGGGTCTTCGCCTGCACGTGTGGGGATACGATTTCCGAAACGATTGATTTTCCTCAAGTGATTCGCCAGGCATCCCAATTGGAAGGGGTGGTTTCAGCCCAAATTGTCGCAACGGCGTGTTTCCCGGAAACCGTAGCTTTTATCCAGGAACAGATCCAGGAACTAGACCTGAACCGGGTGGTTGTAGCGGCTTGCAGCAACCGCACACATGAATCTCTTTTTCAGCGTGCCTTGCGGCAGGTCGGGTTGAACCCGTATTTGCTTGAGTTGGTCAACCTGCGCGAGCAGTGTAGCCGGGTGCACCGCTGGCAGGGAGATCTTGTCAATCGCAACGCGGTGGAAATGGTGCGGGTTGCAGTAGGGCGTGTCGTGGAAGCAAAAGCGGTTCACAAGCAGAAACATCGTTTCCGACCAGTGGCGCTAGTCATTGGCGGAGGAGTATCAGGAATGACGGCTGCTCTGGCAATTGCTGATAGTGGCTACAACGTGCACCTGGTCGAGCGCTCTGAGATGCTGGGTGGAAATCTGTTGCACATTCATTATGTCGCCGAAGGGTATAACCCCCAACGCTTGCTGAGAGACCTGGTAAACCGGATACGCTCCCACCAGCGCATTGTGATCCACACCCGGACGGAAGTACTCCAGCACAGCGGACACATCGGCTTCTTCCAAACTGAACTGGGTACCAGCAGGCCGGATGGGAGCAGCGAGCAGATAGAAATTGAACATGGTGTAACCATCGTAGCTACAGGTGGGAGGGAGGCTCGTCAACATGCCTGGTTGCAATATCCGCAGGTAATCACGCAGAGAGAACTCGAAGAAAAGATTGTCCATCATCCTGAGGAGATCGCTGCTCTAAAGGATGTGGTGATGATCCAGTGTGTGACCCCTGAAGGATCAACGTATTACTGCTCACGCGTTTGCTGCACAAACACGATGAAGAACGCCATTCGCCTCAAGCTGTTCAATCCGGGGTGCAATGTCACCGTGCTCTATAAGAATATTGTCACTTACGGTTTTCGCGAGGAATATTACACCGAAGCGCGGCGGCATGGTGTGGTTTTTGTACGCTATACGGATGAGGATCCTCCACGTATTATTTTCGATGAGGATTACGATGAGCTTGTAGTTAAAGTGCATGACCTGTCGCTGAATCGCACACTCATGCTTCCTGCAGATATGATACCGTTGAGTATGTCGATACTACCCTCAGAAGGGACTGCAGAGCTGGCAGAGATGTTGCGCACGCCGCTATCTACCGAAGGATTTTTCGAGGAAGCGCAGATGAAATTGCGCCCTATGGATTTCATGCGTGAGGGTATCTTCCTGGCTGGGATGGCGCATTACCCCAAGTTCATCGAGGAGAGCATAAGCCACGCACTGGCAGCAGCCGCCCGAGCCCTGACCCTGCTCGCAAACGAGGAACTTCATTTGGGAGGTGTTGTCGCTCAGGTGGATACTGATAAGTGCGTGGGATGTTTGACCTGCACCAGGGTGTGTCCCTTCAGCATTCCACAGGTCATTGTAGATGAAGGTCTGTCCGGTGTTGGTGGTCTTGGTGGCGCAGCATATATTGACCCAGCTTTATGCCAGGGATGTGGAACCTGCACGGGTGAATGTCCGGCTAACGCGATACAACTTGTTAACTATACGGACGAACAGATCATGTTGAGGTCTATAGGTGGTCTTGGCGCCTGGCAACCGAGTATTCCCACAGAGGTAGTCCAATGAGCGGAGATCAAGTTTCAGCGCTACCTGAAAAGCTTCATTCAGCCGAGCCGTTTGAACCGCATATTACAGCTTTTTATTGTGTGTACTGCGGATATATGGCGGCTGATACAGCAGGTGCATTGAACATCCAATACCCGGCCAACATAAAGTTTGTTCGTCTTCCTTGCACCGGCAAGACGGACATCCGTTACCTGATGGAGGCTTTTGAGCAAGGTGCAGATGGTGTGTATCAGGTTGGCTGCCCGATTGGGAATTGCCATCACGTGCGAGGTAACGAGCGCGGCCTGGCCAGAGTGAGGCGGGCAAAAAAAATCCTCGACGAAATCGGCCTGGGGGGTGAGCGCCTGGAGATGTTCTTCATGTCCGGCAGCCAGGGACATACGTTTGCCATGGCTGCACAGACGATGGTGGAGCGTATCCGTAAGCTTGGCCCTAATCCTATTAAACCCGGGTATGCGCCGCACGGTGAGGGCGTTGAAGACCTGGTATTAGGAGATGTAGAAGACGGCGAGGCAGATGAAGAATACGGTTTCCGCGGTAGGCAAGCACAATGAGAGAATATTCATAGTTTATGAGTAACTGCCCAATACCTTCGGGCTGAGTAGTTACGTTTATGAAATAATTACCTCTNTCACAACAACATGCATCCCTCCTGGAGAGGAAACAAGATGACATTGACAAGTGACATTCAGGTTGAGAAATCATCAGTTGAGAATTCACCTGTCGGCGCAGTTTTGGTCGTAGGGGGTGGTATCGCGGGGATACAAGCTTCGCTGGATCTGGCGGGTCAGGGTTTTAAGGCCTATTTGGTAGAAACTCAGTCCGCTATTGGTGGCAAGATGGCCCAACTCGATAAGACCTTCCCGACCAACGATTGTGCCATGTGTACTATCTCTCCCAAGCTGGTTGAGATCGGGTGTCATCCCAACGTGGAGGTGCTTACAAATACAGAGGTTATGGAAGTGCGTGGTAGCGCAGGAAACTTCAGCGTTCGCCTGCGCCATAAACCGCGCTACGTTGATCTTGATAGGTGCGTCGCTTGTGGAGATTGTGTGGACGTATGCCCGATCATAGTTCCAGACATTTTCAATGAGGGGCTCTCAGAGAAACGCGCCATTTACAAGCTCTATCCTCAGGCGGTGCCCAACGCGTTCGCAATTGATAAGCTCGGTATTGCTCC